>Ga0116231_10003069_pt1 | contig 34917 bp, 21 predicted proteins | sample S1TSphgellanicum_2_FD_89695 | JGI IMG/M metagenome (GOLD analysis project Ga0116231, IMG submission 89695) | Host-associated microbial communities from peat moss isolated from Minnesota, USA - S1T2_Fd - Sphagnum magellanicum MG | ecosystem: Host-associated > Plants > Peat moss > Unclassified...
AGAGATGGGATGACTCTCAGAACACTGCCAAAAAGGCAAGGTGATCAGACAGGGAGAGAACGAGGGTGGGAAGAGATTAGGTTGGGGGGGGGGGGGGGGGGGGGAGGGAAAGCACAACAGGAACCAAAAAAGAAGAGGAGGGAGAAGGGGGGGGAAGAAGGAGGGGAAGGAAAGATGGGGGGGGGGGGGGGGGGGGGAAGGGAGAGGAAACACAAAAGAAGAACAAGAACAAGAAGCGACACTTTCAAAAATCTTCCTTCACGCAAGAGAACGCGGCAAAAAACAAAAGATAGATCACACACCCAAAGGTTTCAGAATAAGGGCATCAACGAAACAGAAAAAACACAGAAACAATAGCACAAAAAAAGTGAATACCAAAGCGGTTAAATGGGACAGAGGGAAGTAGAGAAACAGAGAACAGAAGAGAAATTGCAGGCGATGGTGGTGGCAGTGGCAGAGAACAGAAGAGAACAACAACAGCAGCAGCGAAGGCAACCAGAGAGACAGAGATAGAGACAGAGAAAACCTAAAAAAGCTCCAAAAGGGCAAAAGCAAAGCGCAAACAAAGGCTCCACCAAACCCTAAAACATTAGCAAGGATGACTACATACACTCTTATTATGGTACATTCACACTTGATGTTAAGTCAGTGTTAAATGAAAATCTAGGTGGCATCCTAGGTGGCATCTTAGGTTAAATGGGTGATACCTTAATGTTAAGTGAATATTAGCTTAACATAACATTTTCATGATACCTAGGTTTAAGTCCTAAATGGTTAGCCTCATGTTAAGGGACTCAACACTAGAGTCCCTAACATCAAGTGTGAACACACCTTAAAATAGTTGGTTCCCCCTTCCCCAGCCCCCTCTAAGGGAAGTTAACCTATCTACCCTAGTAATACAGGAGCAGCTTCAACACATGATAGTAGATTTATTAATTAATTAACTAATTTCCCAAGATTTCATGCTGAAAATTAAAATATTGTTTATTTTCCCTCATCAATTTTCGTTTTCTGCAAAACAGGTAAAATAAAAATAACTCAAATTTGCAACACTTTTTTAAATGATATAATATTATGATGATCAATGTTTTTTTATTTTGTGAAATTTTGCAACTTGGTGACAAAAAAAAGGCCCTTGCACATCGGCTTGAAGGAATTTGACCATTAGATTGGAGATAAGTTGCCAAGATGCAACAATTTGGCAACAAACTGGAACCATCCACCAGATCAACAATTTGGGTTTGGCACCGCCTAAACTAACCAGCTTACATTGTTGAATGCTACAACCCTCCCCATCATGGGCCCCTTCTCACATCTCACCTCACTTAGTATGCACAACATTCACAAGCAGTTATGCGCACATTGAAACTAAGATCACCGCTAATAGTGAATGCCGATCTTTCTTGGTAGCACACTTAGTAGGATGGTTTCCGTTAAATTTTGGATTGTGTTATTAAGGCTAAAAGCAAAGAATGCAACCAGAAAATTGGCATTATACTTTTGGATGAGTGCATTACTTTGTGTGAATGCATTCAAAGAAGATCAAGGTACAAAATAATATGCTCCTAATGCTAAAGGAGGAAATAGGAAACTAAAAAATATTATATTTTTGTCTTTAAGTTCATTCCAAGAAGATCACGATACAAATCTTCCTTTTGAATCATTAATTTGATTTGATTTGGGGGTTCTTTGGTTAGGATTTGATCTTGTATGCTAGGATAGTCATAAATGCAGATCTTTTGAAGGATGAGCTTAGGAGCAATGCTTACACACTGCTTGTGGCCCAAGGGATTTAGGAGGACCAAATTGAATGCAAAAAGGTACACAAGTTTTCAATTTAAAAACCCATTGAACGTTCAAGTGTTTTTTTGTTTTATATAGTTGTGCAAGGTTTGAAGGTCGTCAAAATCCCAAAAGTTGTAGGGTTTAAGGTTCAAGTTTGGCTTCCTAAAAATGCTTCATTGAGTTCGTGTCTTCTGCTTGAATGTTGATCAGCCTTTCTTTTGGTTTCTTACTAAAAAGTTCGTTGTGAGAGCTTTGCAACACATCCAAGGTCACTAATTTGTTTTCCTTGTCAAATTTGCAATCATTGTTGTGGAAATGGCGTCGATGAAACCTCCACAAAATTTCAAGTTTTATTTCTTCTTCTCAACCTTTGTAATACCTAATTCTGCTACAAACCACACACCTAGTGAGTCACCTAACACTTATACTATTTTAGCTCCCTCCTCATTGTCACCTACATTTGTTGCTACATTGAAAGGTAAAAGTTTGTTGGTTTTTAAATCTACACCCACATTTGAATCTATAGATTATATGTCAAACTTTGGAAGTAGTGAACGAAAGAAGAAGAGGCCAAAGATATTTGAATAGGAAATAAATAGATTTTTTCAAGATCGATGGGTAGCTAGGTTTCCCTAGTTTGGGCCAATATGTGGACTAAATGGGAAAATGAAAATGGTCAAATGGAAAAAAAATACTAATTCCAAAACTAAATTCCCTCATCAAACATTCTAGAATGATGAAATGTAGAAGGCTAGACCAAGAATTATTCTAGGGCAATCTTCTCTTTGTCCTTCTAATGTTCGTGCGTGAAAAATGAAAAATTGCATGCCTCCAAAGGACATGATACAGTTGTGTAAATTACAAATGGTGACAAAGCAAAAAAGAAAAAGAAATACCTGTAATTTGTTGCAATTTTCCATTTATTCCAATAAGGGCACCTGATGACAAATTTTGAAGTATTCAAAAGGCTTTTCTAGTTCTTGAAAGTGGAGCATTGTCCTCAAAAACATTGGTCAGCCACCACAAAGTAAACCATGGTTGAAGCAATGCATAGCCAAATGTTGCAAACCACAAAGGCTTTTGTCCAGAAAATATTATTCATTTTAATGAGTTGTGACGAAGTCACCACTATTGATAACCAAAGTTGGCTTTCAATTCATCTGTATGTGATTGATGGGTGGAAGTGGGTCCCAATTTTATTTAACCTACAAAGGGTTTTGGATGGTGCAACTTCTACCAATTTGACTAAGTTTATTATGCAAAATCTTGTTGAGTTTGGAAGCATGATTGAAATAGATCTAGCAAACAAGTTGGTTTGCTTCGGAGCAGATGGAATGATAGTTTTTCAGGGCCTCAAAAATGGTGTCACCACAAAGCTGATGCAAAACCATGCTCCATTTGTGAGTGGTGTGCATTGTATGGCACATTGCACAAACTTAGTTGTCCAAACTTTGAACAATTTTAGTTTGGTGGGAAAAATCGAAATTTTTTTTGCATCTATGCACAATTATTTTGCCCACAATCCCAAGCGCCATCTTGAGGCAAATAAGTTGGCCGAACTCTTTGAATGCAAAGGCAATAATTGTCAAAAACATCAAGACACATTAGATCTCAATGTTATCACCTTCCAAAAGAACGCTTAATGAATACAAAGTTTTGGTTGTAGAAATGGTTAAGGACAGTGTAACTATTGACACTACCAAGACCAATTATGAACTCATGTGTGATCCAAAGATGATGATGGGTCTTTCTTGCATCATTCTTTTGTTGGAATTGGTGTAAGGATTGTTAAAAATTTCCCAAAGCCAACAGACATTCATTTGTGATTTTATCTATGTTTTAAAGCTTTGTGAAACAAATATTTTCACAATGTATTGTGAAGTTGGAAAAAGGTTTTCTTCACAACACTTTAATCATTTCTAAATCCTTGTGAACACATCCATGAACACTTGTGCTTGACATGGTGGAAAGAACCCAGCACATGCATTGGACATGTTGCCTTTTTTTTGGGAGGCAAACTCTATATGTTGCATACCCACGATTTGATTACTAAGGAGACAATGGGCCTCATAACCAAACAAGTTTAGGTTGAATGTGTGGAATCTGTGAAATAGTAGTGTTTTGAAGCTACTACAAATTTCATCTCTGAATTAAAAAATATTTTCCAACACATAAGAGTTGTTAAATGCCACTAAGGTGAATCTTGTAGTTCTAGCTTGTTCCCTAAGGCTAAAACAACATGTTCAAGTGAATCTTGATGAATAATCAATTTTTTTCAAATTGATGATGCAAAACCATGCCCAATCTACCATGCTACCTCCCCATGATTGTAATCCAATTACCTGTTTATGGGAAAGGCTTGGGTTTAATGTGATTCTAAACCACCATCTTTCCAAGTGGTTTAAACTAATCAAGTTATGTATGGTGATGGTGTTGGGCAATGTCACAACTTTAGCCTTGGGTTTGCGACCAAGGCAAGGGCTTGCAAGGTTGCGAGCCAAAAGGGAATCCTAGGGGCCACATCTCATGCTCATGGGAGTGCAAAAGAGTGTGAGGGAATAAACCCTCACACTCCCAAGTGAACTCCCATTTTGGGAATTAGAGTCCCAATGGATTCCCAAATTTTCAAAGGGCAAATGTAGGGGTCAAAATGCATTGGATTGAAAAGTTTTTTATATCATTGGAAAGTTATTGAAACTTAGATGTCTAAAATGGGCTCGCATGACCCATTTGGACATCTGAAACACAAGTTATGACTAAAAGAAAAGTCGGGAATCAAATTGGCAGTTTGACCCCTGACCACTAAAAGTGAGGAATCAACCTAATTTCCTTGTGTGCAGGTGGCATGCGACATATCGTTGGAAAGCTCTTGACAAGGGCTACAACTTTGCTTCAGACCTCAGAGGTCTACACACAAAGTTATGGGGTCCCAAAGTTGTGAGAATTCCAACTTTGTGAATTTTGGAACTCCCATTTGAGAGTCCCAGGACAAAATACCATTTGGATGTGGGCCTCATGGAGAGGCACAAAGCATACTATAAGGGGGAAGGTGGTGGCTTCCCCCAAGTCCGGGCCGTGGTGAATCTTGTGAGTCCGAGGTTGCCCGTGGCTCTTCTTAGCACCAAAAGTGCTCCAACTATGCACTAACCAACTTGTTTGGTTTTGTGCAGGTCTATGTGAGTGATTAGTTGCTTGTCATTCTTCCTAGTCCCATCCCGGAGCTCCAACACGCCCCTCTACCCCCAAAATGCTGCGAACCAGGGAGCGTGCCCCAACTCCTCGCTCTTCCGTTGTTTTCACTTCAGACTCACATTCGAGTCTATCAAGGAGCTTGAAGGCACATCAGGCAACATGAAAAATGAGCGCACTTAACCTTCATCAAAACAAAGCTCCGAAATCATTTTACTACACATCTGGACCTTGTTGTTTAAATGTATGTGTAGAGATCTCTCCTTTTTATTCAAAGTTATTCATAATTGGAATAACATTAGTTACGATATGACATTGATGCATAGCTCTCATGTGGCATTGCATTATTGTTTTGCAAGTTACTAGTTTATTAATTCTTGTCGAAAGTTAATTGTTAGTTGGATACCAGTTCTATATTCTGGTTTCTATTCAACCTATGGCAATAATCAATGAAAACGCACACCTTTGATTGCATGTTTTTTTCTCAATGGTGGTGACATGGTTACAACTTACAAACTTTCTATGTTTAATTATACCCCAAATTCATTCAGGTTTATTCTTGCCTCTTAATCTTGTTTCTAATTGGGTTTTGGGTGCAGATAGGGCTTGAGTTGCAATGAGCAACACCTTTATAGGGTTGGGGTTCGAATCCCCTTCAAGCTATTTAAGGTTTAGTGTTCTCAATTAATAATTTTTAATGTGAGTTTATTTGAGGAATTTGACATCAATATTGAGATTACAAGATAAGTGCACATGGATTCTGGATTAACAATTAGTTAATATAAAACCTCAATTGGAAGCATCGTGACATAATAAAGAGGATCAAATTAAGTAGTTTTTGGAACTGAAAAGGTAAATAATAAACATTTCTGGGCAAATTGCAACAACACAAGCTATAGACTTTTACCTAAGTGGAGGAGATTAGCATTTGACATTAACGAGGCTAGAAGAGTATAATGTTTAACTTCAAAAGCTTCAAAGGGAAAAGGTAAATAAACCTTCATTTTGGGAAATAAACATTTAATGCAACTAACAAGTGAATAGATTGCAAGGACTTTTGTGGTGAATAATCCTTTGTTAATCACCGCAATGAAAACGTCTTAGTTTTGAGTTTTTGTAGACAAGCAAATGCGCACATGTTGTACCCATGATGGGCTAGAAAGTTAACAAGGCTTTTATCAAAATATACGCCCAACTCAAATGGGCTTGTCCCTCAACATTGGTAGGAGCCATCGTGTTCAACACCCCTTTCTTCAATTTGGGTTTAATTATTCATGCATGCTAAATGTGTGTGACTAACTACTGATAAGTTCCATACTACTATGAAGAGTGACATGTTGTCACATATTACTCTTTCATATTAACACCTGAAAAACAATTTGGATTATCCATTCTCATGTTCTGTGGGTTTTTTTAGACATGTCAACAACTACATTCATCGGGTCAAAGGCTTGTTTTAAATTTTGTTCAAACTTTGTTCAACATGCATGTACTTGGCCCCCTATTTGATTTTGATCGAAACAAGGTATGTTCTTGGTGTGGAAGCTTATCAAATTATTCTTGTTGTGACCTTTGTACAATGGTCACACTAGATACTTGCTTATCAAAACCTTAAAATTAAACACCCTAAAGCATACATCACCCTAGGCTGAAAATGGTCTTGGGACGGGTGATTCCAAAAATAACACATTGCCTAGATGCATAATATACTTATGTAAAAGCTACATGTGGTTGTAGGGGAAAATATTCTCTGTCATGTTGGTTAGATATCGAGTTGAATTGTTGAAGCTTTCCTTTTTTTTCAAGTTGTTGCCTCAATGTTTTTTGCATTGTAAATTATTGCTTATGTAATGTTTGTATGCCATAGTTTGAATTATATATGACTATTCATGAAGTTTAAACAAGTGTATTTGGTGTGGTGAACTATTGTTTGTGTCATTTTGTGATTTAGTGTAAATCAAGAAAGCATTATGTGGTTTGAAGGTTGAAGTGACCCATTGTGGAACCATGTGATGAAAATACCATATTACAAATATTACCAAGCAGCCAATCGAGGAATTGTAGTATGAATCTTCTCTTTGTTCTAATGATGTCTTTTGTTGTTGATTTGTAGTTCTATTGGGTACTACTTCTGGGTTGTGAACCCATAAATCCTTGTGTAATAACATATCTTTTACCTTTGTATGTAAATTCCATGTTGATGACAAGGACACTATGACGTTTGTGGTTGATTACTTTAAGGAGATTTATAAGTTCGTTATTCGATACTCGAAGTAAATGCAACAGAAATTTAGGATGACACATATTTTATACAATGGTTTTGCTTTGATTTCAAGTAGGTTTGTTATATAGTAATCTACACCCATCATTTGTCATTGGGAGCTACTAATGAAGTCAGTGGCTAATTATGGTAACATGTTTCCACTACTACTCATGATGAAGATGATGGTTTAGTACTTTGTGAACAACCTCATAAGGGTTATGACTATAGTCATTATTGTGGAGATTTCTTTACTTTTCATAGATATGAATAATGAGGTTTGGTTTCTGCTTTATGGTTATCTTGAAGGTGTGACTACCAAGCATAATTGGGAGCAACTCAAAACATTGTTTTCATTCCGTCTTAAGCAAGTGAGGACCCCTGCCTATTGTTTAAATCACATATGTTATTTCCTATATTGTGTTTCCTCTCACCATGTTCCCAACCAAAACTCATTTGGAAGCTAAATCCGGGAGAGTGTTTTGAAACCACAATTGTGTTCTTGTTGAAATTTCTCTAGAATTTCATAAATATGTTTTATCATTACTTCATGGTATAAGTGTTGTAGGATTACTACAAAAGCCATGTTGATGCAGCAATTGGACACCAAGGCCTCTCATCACTAGTGAAACCTTTCAACAATTGCAAGACAAATTTGACTTTGGTATTTGAAAAAAATTCACCAACCTTACTTTGATTTGTCAAAGAAGAATGTGTTCACTGTTCTTTTGATTTAATAAAAATTTTGTTTTTCCATTGTTTAATGGTATGATATGTGGTTCTATGGAAGATGCAAAAACTAATTTCTTCCATTATGTTCTTTCTCACAATTGTTGGAAATATTCAAATTGGGGCTATTAGACCCTTTTTTAACATGTTAGGTTTAACACCTTCTACAACAAATTGTTATATCACATTGAACCAATGTTTATTGCCTCTATAAATCTTACTTGTATGCATAAAAGTGAGTGAACACTAGGGAAAATCTTTCTCGCATTGTAGTTTTAAAGCATATTTTCATGTAACACCAACAAACATTATTGTGTCATGCCCATACATGGCCTCATACATGATGGCCAGTTACGGGCATGCCCACCATGCCTTTTAGGGTTAATGTACGCTTTTAATGTTAATGTACGCTTTTAGGTGATTGTACGTTATTAGGTGCTTAAGGTTTCAGCTTGTTAGTAGCTGTATAAAAGGCTAAACCCTTCCCTTCTCCTTTTAGTTTTTTTAGAATTCCTTTGTCAGGAGAGTTTCCTCCATAGTCAAATTGGATTTCTAGATGTTCACGGTGATTATTACATGGCTACCGTCTACATACACTACATGTTCTTTCTTTTTTTGCAATTCAATCCTAAAATTAATTCCTTTCTTTTACTTAATGTTGAAAGCGGCAAATTTCTTTTGGCTTTGAGTTCTTGAATTTATTTTACTGGTGTTGTTGCTGCTGCTATTGCTGTTACTGGAGGCTAGTGTTGTTGTTGCTACTGCTGGAAGGAGCTTGTGCTATTACACCTTTGCCAACTAATAGAGCATGGATCCTGGAGCAAGTTTCAAATCTCTTTTTCTCTCTTTTTTTTTCTCTCGCACATAGAAGAACACAAGAGGAGTCGTGAAGACTTTTGAAGCTGCTAGAAGCGAGAATTTTTTAAAAAATATATATATATATTTTTTATTTTGCGACATTGCAAGTTGTAACGCTACCCGCAAGCTACAACATCGTGAGTTACGAGCTTGTAGCATCATGAGCTTATAGCGCTGCGAGCTTACAACGCCGCGAATTACAACATTTACAACACCACATTGTTGTCAGCCATCACTGCGGAGCTCATGGGCGCTCTACAACATTATGACCTCCGACATCATGTCACTGATTTCCATCCGTCCACGGACATTTGTCTAAGGACGTCCATCGGACTTCATCCATGGTTCCATTCCATCCACCAACATTTTTTTTTAATTTGAAAAATAATATTATTATTAATTAATATGTACATCTACATACTCTCGTATTAATACATACATGTATGTATTTAATATTAATACATATATTTATGTTATTTTTATATTAATACATACATTTACATTATTTTATTAATACATAAATATACAATTATTTCTTCCTTTGCTTCATCATGTAGCATTGGGTGATTACTGAAACTAAAAATTGCATAGGGTATGTTCTCTTAAGCACTTCACATTTTGTTTCCATTACAGTTGCATTTAATTTCATGGTTGTGTTAGAATTTTGTAGTTAGTGCTTTATATTGCTACCAAATTTTTGGGCATGGGACAACACCATGTCTTCGGATGATGAAAGCACTACCGCTCAGCCAGAGCCTAGGTATCAACTATGAAGTAACACACAACCATTTGAGCCGATTTCTTTGAGCTCACGATCTTCACAATAGTACCATCAAACGTCTACAGCACCATTGTCATCGAACATAATTCCTTCCAAGAATTCAGGTTCAGGTTACACTACATCAACGGTACATTAGAGTCCATTTGGAAGGGTTAATTAGTGGGGTACGCCTATTGTCGCATTTGCTTTCACACCATCACCATATATTCTATTGCAAGCTGTGACTTCTACACCCATATACACCATGGAGGTCAACAATTCCTCTAGGATAATTAAGAAGCTCAGCAGAAGGCCAAGTACCATTTTTTTGAAAAAGTTCAAAACAACTTTCTCAACTATGGTTTGTGAATTAAAGCTCAAATATGGTGCTAATTACACCGAGGCGTTCACATTCAAACAATTGGCCCATTATGTGCACTATGAGGCATTGGATGTTTACAAACAACATTTTTCGAGGATTTTAGGCATCACCCAAATCCCCAATCTAGCTTATGCCATAGCCATCACCACCACTTCTCAAACTGCCATTACACATCATGGGACTATGCCCAATAATCCAGATTCGGTACCTGCTTCAATAAACCTTTCTCCTCAACAACTCATTATTGTTACCATAAACATTCCTCCCACCATCGATGCACTAGCTTTTACTGATCCATTGGGGGAATTCTTTTGAGTTCTTGAATTGGAATTTCTAGTGAAAAGTTCTGAAAAAATTCTACAACATGCCACCTTCTCTCGACAAAATGATGAAACCCTCAAGATGCTCTATAAGAAGCTTCTCAAGCTTAAAGAGGATACTTAGAGCATCATAGACCTGGAAGCTGCCCATTGGTATTTTTGTTCATTGGAAGGTACTTCGACACTCCATGCGCAAGTTTTGCAATGGGTTTTTACAGAATTTGGAGACTCGTACATTTTGTTGTATGTGTATAACATTTTTAAAAAGTAGGAATTGGTTCATGCACACTATGAAGCCTCCATCACATTCAAGGCCTTAGCCTCCACCAACTGCGCCAACCAGATCATCACATTCTTTTTCAAGGGCTAAAGCAATGCACTTGGCTACACCCATCCTACCTTCTTACAACTACCATGGCAATCCTACCCACAAAGCTAATGAATGCAACATTCCTTCTGAAGATTTCTTTTGTGATTATTGTGGGAAAGAGGGACATCATGAAGTTGTTTATTTTGCCAAATTCTTGGAACAGAAGTAACTTTGATTACCATGGCAAAATCTGCTAGCATCTTCCGCTACCCCTCAACCAAAAGCCAAAGCACCTCAGCCTTCCACTCAGGTTTTCCCCACCAAGGGTAATTCCAGTAAAAATGTTAAGAAGACGGAACACAATGCTGACAAGAGGGAAATGCTCCAAGCCCATGCCACTCAAATTCAAACTTTGCAAAATGAACTTGAATCATTAAATGCCCAACTTGCTAATCTAAAAGGCAAGTCTTCCCAACTAGCTAGTCATGCCCAACATGTATAGGGTTCAAGATCACAGGAGGGACCTCCTAGGTTGTTTTATGGCCTCCCACACAATGCCATGGTGCGGGAGTATGTTTTTTCTAGTGCACACAATTTTAGTTTCACACCAGAATTTGCCACTTCTTTTTTCCCTTCCCACTTTGCGGCATAAGAACCTAGTGTGGCACCCAGAGTTTTTGCCACTAGGCAAGTAATTTAGACTGATGGACTCGCATCTAGTTCAAGTCCTATTACTAGGGCTAGAGGAGCTCAAACAATCATGCCACAATCTTTTCGTCCTTTCAACACGGAAGAATAATGCACCTTATTGGCAAGGGGGGAGGAGACTACTACACCACAAGCTGTTAGGGCATTAAATTTTCGTGTCCCAAGAGTACATGTACATCATGAAAACACACAATTTTCCACTGATCTGCTTATGGAATGCCAACTTCAAATGCATGGAGTGGCTCAAAAGGTTGTGAGTACATCATTGTTTAGTTTTCAAGATTTGAAGCTAAACACTAGGGACATAATTGTAGTATTAAAGGATACCCTGAACACTACATCAAGTCTTTTACCAATCCCTAATCCACATGCTACAGGGGTCCCATCTAAGACCTTGGAGAGACACTCAATTGGCTCACGTGTTGCAAATGGCGTTCATAATCTAATCACTAGTTCTAGCATGGTTAAACTAATGGGCTCTCTTACTTTTGATTCTACATTCACATATCAAAAGGGAGTTAAGAACAGTTCACTTGTGGATTTGTTACTTAGCAAAGGCATTGTGGATAACCATTCTCTTCACAAAATCTCTCACTCATTTTCGAAGGTGGTGCCTAGTGAAAGAACTTCCATTGCCACCGAAGTTGCCATTGTCAACAATATTGAGTCAACAATCGAGGTGGGAGGACATACACCCAGAGTGGTACTTCTTGATACATGTGCCCAACTAGTGATTCTTGGAGTTCAATTTGCCAAGAAGATGGGCATGCTCGACTTTAAACTATGGAAATCTATGTGGCAAATTCGCATCGCTGGTGGGAACGTAAAGGAGGTACTTAGGGAGATTTGGATTTGATTGCATTTAGTTTCAATGAAGGTACAAATCAAGATATTGGCCTATAGGTCAGATGTTTAGTCACCAATGCCACTAGTTACGATGTGTTCATTGGGCAAGAAACCCTGTTTCCACTAAAATTCATAATTGACGACTAGTTCGAACATGCATACTATTGAATGGATTGGGAAACTAATGGCCACTACTTAGGATACATACCCTTTGATTTACATGGGAACCATAATCCTATGGTTCACCACTATATGCTCAAAGATGCACACACCATTTCCTACATCCAACAAGCTAACCACAAGTGGATAAAGGGAGAAGAGGAAGAGACAACTTATACCCAAGCTACTAAAAGCTTGAAGCTGGTTCCTATGGACATTCAACATGGACCAGAGGTCTTACAGAAGTTCAAAGCAGCCCACAAGCCTTTGGTCAAAGCTCTATTTAGTTTTGAAAACATGGAGAGCCATGGCAAACCGATTAAACCAGTAATTTGTCAACTAATCACCCGGACACCGCCTAAAGAGGGGATTACATTATCAAAGTTTTTTGGTGGTATTGGTACAGGTCTCAAAGCCCTACTATAGTCAGGGATGGTGGTTCGGAAGTATTTCTACGTAAACATTGATCCTATTGCAAGGCAAGTGGCGGCATCGAAAATGAGGGAGCTCATAGCCAGATTTCCACAATAGTTTACAACCACCGCATGGAAGGTTAGTTTCACGTTTTTGCCCTCTGACATACAACTAATTCAGAAGAAACATATGGAATTACTTGGCCCCGTGGACCTCATCATTTCAGGTTGGGAGTGTCAAGGATTTTCAATGGCTAGATTTGGAGAAGGCTTGAATGACACAAGATCTAATATCTTCATTAACATGGTACAATTGATCACTTGGGCTCAATCCATTTCTCCTACGCTTAGTTATGTAATTGAGAACACCCCTTCTTAGCTTGACCAAAGGGAAAAAGTCCATGAGCATTACATGTTAGTCAAGCATTACCTTGGAGAGCCACTCCAACTTGATGCGACATAATGCAATTCCTATGCGCACCAGTTGCGCAACTAGTGGACCAACCTTGCACCACTATCAGTTTTGCAATTAGCTCTAAGATACACCATCAGAGACCCCAACTTACAGGTTTCTCACATATTAAATGATGAAAGCTTTTGCCAACCAATTATAAGGCAAGAGAAACCTCCTTGGTTTCCTGTGAACACAATAGGAAAACCAAGAGGTGTTTGGCCCACCTTTATCTCCTTCCTAGGAACAGATGCCTTTTAGGGAGATGGACCAAGCTTGGTGTATCGTCATGCTTTAGCCACTTGGGATGAACCAAACCTAGAAGAAATAAAAAGGGCTATGGGGTTCTAAACTAGCATTACTAGTCACACTAAGGTGACTAGATTGGAATGTAACGTTCTATTGGGGAAAGGCATGGACCTAAATTCCCTTACATGGTTATTAGTAATTAGTGTACTCTTTCAAATGTACACAACACCAACACTAATTCAATCAGCTTGCAGTTTTGGCGATGTGACCACATGGCACCCCAACCAAGTACATTTGCCTATCTTCAACACTTTACATTTCACTCTCAGTGTTGGGGGGAAAAGGTACCATGTAATTTGACTCAAGTCGTTTTTGATACACATGGAGGTACATCAACTTCTGGATAAATAATTATAACCTTCTACAAATCTACATAGTTGGATATTGGAAAACCTAGTACACCAGGCTCTTCAAACACACTTTCTAACTCCATTCCATGTGTTTCCAACTACCCTTTCGTTATGGGGAACTAGCTCACTAAGAAGGAGAAAAACCAGGTCACAAATTTGTTAATTAAATATGTGAATGTGTTCGCATTCTCAATGAAAGACTTAGGTAGGTGTAAGACCATGTAGTTCTCTATACACTTTACAGATGAAACACTTGTCTATCGGAAGAAACATAGGTTGAGCAAGCATGAGTGGGAACTGGTAGATGAAAGATGTAAAGAGTTCCATGAGGCTGGTCTCATTCAGTCATCAAGTTATGGTTTTGCAGCCACTATAGTAATGCTAACAAAAAATGATTCAATTGGATTATGGACTGAAAAAAAGATGTGCAGGGATTATAGGTCTTTGAACCTAGTTACACCTTAGGACAGGTACCCCATGCCCATCCTTGAAGAATTGTTTGATAACATTGGAGATTTAAACATCTTCACAATTATGGATCTGAGGCAAGGCTTCAATCAGATTGTGCTTCCTACAAAGGATCGCAAAAAACAACATTCCATGGAAACAACAAGTTGTGGGAATGGCTTGTGATGCCTTTTGGATTCAAGAATGCACCTGTCTTCTTTTAGCAAATCATGGACTAGGTTTTTGAAGGGGCATATTTCCTGAAGTGCTACATAGATGATGTCCTAGTGCATAGCAAGGGACTCTTGCAGCATTTGGCTCATCTTGAAGAGTTATTCAAGAGGCTCCACAAAGTCAATATGAAGATCCATCCTAAAAAGTGTGAATTTGTTGTCACCTCAGTAGTCTACCTTGGACACAAAATTTTGCCAATTGGTCTTATGGTTCATTGGGCCAAAATAGTAGCCATCTTAGAAATGCCCAATCCTATTGATGTTCACACTTTGAAGAGCTTCATCGGACTATGTAATTACTTACAAAATTTATGTCCAAGACTTTAGTACTATTGCTCATCCTCTCTATGCATTGTTAAATAAGGATGTTGTTTGGAGATGGAGTGATGAAGCTTAGGAAACTTTCAACACACTCAAGGAAAAGCTTTCAAAGTTCGTCATTATGAGAAGACCTGATTTCAGCAAGGTCTTCATTCTACACACTGATTGGAATGCTCTTGGTATTAGAATTATTCTTGGCCAACTTGATGAGGAGGGTAAGGAATATGTTATCGCCTATGCATCCCGAAGCAACAACTAGGTTGAAAACAACTACTCTTCATACGAGGGGGAGAGCCTTGCTGTTGTATGGGTCGTCATACATTTCAGGCCTTATCCTTATGGCACCAATTTCACTTTGTATACCGACCACTAATCTATCAAGTGGTTGATGACCAACGATAAATTTACTAATAAGTTAGCTCGTTGGGCGCTTATATTTTAGGAGTATGAGTTCAAGGTTATTCACCAACCTGGTATTACACATTAGAACATGGATACCATGTCGCAAAAACCCCTCATTACCTTTGAAAATTTATAAAAACCAGGTAAAACTTCAACCAAATTCCAATAGTACATGTATATGATGCATCTAGTTATCTTGCACTACTGCAATGTAACCTAGTTGAGCATCCCATTGTGGATATATGGGAGGATTTGGACACTTTGAAATTTCTTCAGCATGGTGTGAGGAATTCTTGCACACCTTCACCATTAAGATATGCACTCACAAAAAAACCGGTTGAAAGTGGAACTACTATGTAGTTGTAGTCTAACAAGTAAGGTGGTTCAAGGTAAGTAATGAAATTCATTAAAGATCTAATGCGTTGTGTTCAATTTGAAGATACAAAGACATTGTGAGATAATCGTAACTCACCATGATGGAATATGAAGGAGCTGTATGTTGATGTTCAATCCAATGTCACGCTTGATGGTTGGAACCTTTCCGTTCCATTTGTCATAACATCTACATATAACCTCTTAATCTAACATGCATTGAAATTTTGGAAAAACTAATATAAAAGGAGCCATATTACAAAATCTCATAAGTTTTTATTTTTATTTTATTTTTTGATCAAGAGTTAAGCCTTGAATTAGAAACCACTTTGCTTAGATTGAAGGAAAAAAACAGACAATTCAACCCCCTCTACTTTCAACAAGTGTAGCTCCCTTACAACAACTCCAATGATGCTGAAATTTGAGGAAAACCTTCTACACCTCTCAAACTAAGACTGATTTAAATTTGACATAAATCCAACGGTGGATTTGGGAGGAACAATTAATTGAAATAAAAATCCAGAGGCTTTGTCATGGAAATCCTTCCATGAACTCCACTACAACACCCTCTACTTCTAACCAATGTAGCTCCCTGACGGCAAAACCGATGATGCTAAAATTTGGGGAGAACCTTCTACACCTTCCAAACTAAAACTGATTTCATTTTGACACAAATCCAACGGTGGATTTGGGACAAACAACTAATTGAACCAAAACTCCAGAGGCTTTGCTACAAGTACTTGTTACACACAACTTCCTTCCATGTTTGATTCTTGCACACACCTTTTCCATGAACACCTCTCCACACATAAGAACTAAAAATTCTTCCTCACACCTCTTCCTCCTTTTTCTTCTTTTTCACATACACACCATACCCTTTTCCTTGGTAAGCCTCCATGACCTTCCTTGAGCTTGTTCCCTTTGTCCAATGAAAGATTTGAAATCCTTTGCTCTAATCAATGGCCTCCTCATCTTTCTAGAGCCAATGAGAATTGAGAATAAATTGCCATCCAATTGAGTTTATGATGAAAATTCTTGGGCCCAATGAGACACAAGAAATATTCCATCCTCCAATCAAATAGGATGACAATCCTCATGACTAATGGGATTAGAGGATTCATCCCTTCCCTTATCTTGGATATTTTGATGAGGTCTTTTGAGCTTGATCCTTATCCTTTTCATCCGTTCACCTTCACATCCTACTTTTTCATCCTAATTATTTCAAGTAACTAACTACTAGGATAGTTTATCGGTAGTAACAGTAACGTCCTTGAATTCGTACTTGAGTAATTCAATGGTGGAACTAACATCCCCGTGTACCATTTACTCTTTTGATATCCCTTACCTATTTATTTTACCATGCACTAGTTAACTATGTAGTACATAGTAAATTTGAAGTAAATTTGCATCACAAAAAACCCCCACATCACATACTTCTAGATCCGCCGTCGAAATTAAGGTTTGATGAGTCCATTAGATCTAGGATGTTCGAGTTTTCATGAGGTTCCGCCGTCACTCCCACACCTTACGCTTACCTTAATTTGTTAATTAAAAAGGCCTCGACCCCTTCTGAACGCAAGTACCACATTGTTTGTACTACCTTTTGGTTTTTGTTGATGCAGGTGAGAACTTAGTCATGGCGGATGATGTCGCTACGCCTTCGAATCCTCCAGTTGCATTAGTAGAACAGGAAGAGCTTGAAAAAGCATCGCTCGACGTGATTGTTTCTCAACGGCCGTGTGAAGAAGAACTGCCAAGGCGAGTGGTGCGCACTGGAGTCGATCGTTCGGCATGGGATCGTCGATTGTCTCCTAACCCACATGCTTTAGCAATCTATTTAGAATTTGTTCCTGCTCGTGGAACCGCGCCAGAAAGGTTTGAAGAGTGTCAATGCGAAGATGATGATGTCCATTTCCATTGTTGAACATGAGTTCCCGGTGATGGCCATTATCGTTGGCTACGAGGGCCAATCAACCCCCTTCCCATGGAGCATCGAGCCGAGTACCTCGCTCGCACCATTCGTTGCATTCTAGATTTTTTGCAATTGTGATCTATCCTTTAAGTCGGTTATAAAGTTGTAATTCATTTGAAGTTACTCAGGCGGAAATGTTAATACTTAAGTTTGATTTGATTCTATTTAAAAGTTGATAGAAGTGAAACTAAATAAAGATGTATTAAGACTACATCCTAAAAATCTTACAAGTACATCATTAGTGCTTGAAGATTCTTTTACAGACTAACTTAACCTTGTCATGGCGAAATGTTATTGTTAATTATGGGCTTATATTCCCTATATATCAATAAATCACATCTAATTCTACATCCCCTTTCCCTTTTCTACAACATAAAAGGGATAATGTACTTTAAAAGGTTTACTAGGTGCTTAACTGATTAAGCGCTACATCAACTGAAATAAAGAAGTACTATATGCCTAGAAATATCACAAAAGCCGATTCAACTATTAATAATCACTACTTGAAGGCTTATAAGCATTCAAATCATTAGTATTAAGGAAAATTACGAAACTAAAACTTAACTAGTTGTTGAACTATAATCCATGGCTTACATGGGGAATACCCTCCTCAAGTTACATCAAGTCATCGGGATTGCATACAACAACAGTCCAAATGTTACTCATGGAAGGACAATCACCTTGTTCAATGTTTACCACAAGGTGACAAAGTGGTTCCTCCACCACATGAACACCTTGGTGTTATTCAGAAGGTACACTCGGAGCTTGGACACTTTAGAGTTAAGTGTACTTATAACCTTCTCACTCCTCATTACCATTGGAGAGGTATGTATGTTCAAGTCCGAGACGTCATTGCTAGGTGTGAACAATGTGATAGAGTGATAACTTCTTTCTCCTCTCGACAACTCACGCTTTCTCCACTCCTTATTCAGGGCATGTTCTATCGTTAGTCATGTGATTTAGTTGGAAAATTACCATAGACCTCCAAGGGTAATATCTACATCAAAGTGGGTCGAACTTGTTACATTGCCGGACAAGTCATCACACAGCACCAGCTAATTCTTACAATAGGTCCTAAATAGGTTTGGGGCTTGTGTTGAGTGCCTTATTGATCAAGGATAAGAATTCAGGGGTGAATTCCAAGACCTACTTGACCATGCTTTTATTGACCATCGTCGAACTTCAAGAGATCATCCCCAAGCTTATGACCTTGCAGAAAGGATAATTCAAACATGTAAAAAGGGACTTTAAAAGATTTGCCTCATTAAGAACAAAGAAGATTGGGACCTGGCCCTACCTTACATCAGCATGGGTTACAAGATGTCCAAACATGTTTCTTTGTCTCGTTTCTCTTCTTACTTTCTACTTTTTGGGAAACATCCCATTCCACCCTCTTCCATTGTTACTCAAATGGACCAAATTGTGGACTTGGACTCTTCAGCCATTTGGGCTAGGGTCATTGCAAAGAGGGTTGCTCTATTCAAGAGGGTTATGCCCATGGCCATGGAGAACTTGTCCATCGCACAACATCGAGACACCTTATGGTATGCACACACACGAGGTGGCAGTTACAAACCTAAGGTGAAACAATTTGATGCTGGTGATTTCGTGTATATCTAGTGGTAACTTAATGATACTTTAGACATTGTTTTCGGTCGCACTATCTTGAAGATTAAGGCGATTAGGCCTTCAAGTGTGTTGGAGTTACAAGGAGTTAATATACACATAATTTGGGATCACTCCAAAAATTGTGCACCTTGCCATCTACCAAACTTAAATCCTACCATCATCATGTTGACTTGGATTCCTCCATTTGATTATCCATGTCAGGTATGTCAAAGGATAAACGATGCTAATTAGATGTTATTTTGCGATAATTGTAATGGTGGACACCATCTATTATGCTTCAAGCCAAAGCTCACTCAAGTTCTCGCTAGCATTTGGTACTGTTCATCATGTTCTCCTGTAGCACCTTGATTTCTATTCAGACCATGCCACGCTTTTCCTAACTCGGATCTGGGGGGGGATACATGAGAATTTCATCTCAACCTCCTCTTATGCATGGTATATGCATGTGGGTGCATCTCTTTTTGGTTGATTAGTTTCTACCTTTGACTAGTTTTAGTCTTTTTGTTTAGTAGAATTTATTATGGATTTACACCCTATAACACCATACGTCACGGCACTACACATCACGACAACTGTCATGCCTGTACATGGAGGCTGATTACGAGCATGCCCATCATGCCTTTTAGGGTTAATGAATGTTCTTAGGTGATTGTATGCTATTAAGTGCTTAGGGTTTTAGCTTGTTGGTGACTGTATAAAAGGCCAAACCCCTCCCTTTTCTTTTTAGTTTTTCTAGAATTCTTTATCAGGAAAGTTTCCTTGATAGTCAGATTGGATTTTTAAATGCTCATGATGGCTATTACACGGCTATCGTCTACAAACACTACATGTTCTTTCCTTCTTTGTAATTCAATACATGAGAATTTCATCTCAGCCTCCTCTTATGCATTGTATATATATGTGTATGCATATCTTTTTGGTTGATTAGTTTCTACCTTTGATTGGTTTTAGTCTTTTTGTTTAATAGAGTTTATTATGGATTTACACCCTTACGACACTGTACATCATGACACTACACGTCACAACAATTGTTTTGTTCTCTTGCACATGAAATGGTTTTGGCAAGTTGTGTTTCTTGAGTGGTAAAATGTAGGGCCCCACTTGGTTCAAAAGTTAGTCAATATTTGATACTGGAGGATTTATTTATTTTGCAATATGTAATATATATTTTGCAACAAGATTTTTTAAACATCTAGTGTAAGTTGGTTATGATTTATTATAATTGTTGTCTTGAAATGTTGGTCCTAGAAAAAATTCTAATAGATTATACAAATATCTGCTTACATGGTGAAAAAATTGAATTAATATATGCGTTTGCATATGATTTTCATAAAATTCGACTATGCTACTTATGGGCTTAATGGAAATTATAAGCCCTCGTCTCATTTTTCTTGCATGTTCTTTACACATGTTCTAGCAAAAGAAATTACTATATTGGGGTCATGCTCAACTTTGCCTTCCACTGCCCTTCTTCTAGAAAATCCCTAAACCCTTCCACATGAACCCATGAAGACATTCCCATTCCTTACACAAACTTAATGGTTTGATTTTTCAAGGTTTTTATTTATTAATTTTTGTGAGATCCAAAAACTTTCTCCTTAGCAAAATTAGCTGAATTTAAAGAAAGAAATAAAATTCTCCAAAAAAACATATTTGGTACCAATATATTATCTTTTGTCTTTTGAAAAACATATGAAGGGTTTGACAAAAAAAAGTATACATTAACAACTCTTCAGAATCAATAGCCAATAAAACCTACCATATTGAAGCATTTGTCACCACAATTCTACAATGTTAAAAATACAATAGCCAATAAAACTTAAATATTGAAATAATTTTTAACCACTCGAACTACGACACTTTGCAATTTGTCACTAGCAAGTTATGAACATACTCAAATTATGATAGCCATATCTAGAGAAAAATATTTTCTCTATAGCCAATTGGATCCACCTACCCCAAAAGAAATAACCACATGAACATACAAGCATTGACAATTTGTACCCAATCAACCTACCTCACAAATTTGGAAAAAAAAAACATTAATGATGATATTATACTAATTTTAATTTCTTTTTTTATAATGGAAGTAGAATAATAGGTAGAATTTCAATCGATTTTTCAGGTTTATCAAATATGTTTTAGTAATTTTACCTATTACTAGGAAAATTTCAGTGTTTCATTTGGTGTAAAATGAATAGATTGCCTTCCCTTATTGCTTAAAAAAAATAAAGAGATTTATGTATGAATCACCCAATTTTCCTTCACGATTTTTTTGTGTTTTTTGTGTGTTTTTTTTTTTTGAAAAATTCAATGTCTTTTCAAATATATAATTAGTGTGGAATTTGTCAAAGTATTAAAGGAAGGTAGGTTGTTGTTTTTACACATAGTGAAGAACATGTTTCTTTTAAGGATTTTGTGATGTAGTCAAAGTGGTGATCACCCAAAAATGATTTAGCCAAATTTTGTTACAAACTAGATATGAAAATAGAAAAATATATATATATATATTTTTAACCTTCTTGGGTATTTATGGAACTTATCATGAAAATATGACAATTTGCACAAAAAAAATATAAATATAATAAATTTGGGCAATTTTTTCCCATGAAGAATCCTTTCTATAAATTGAAATCATATTTTCTAGGTCAACATTTGGTAAAAATTTGGCAATGAAACAAACACTAGGAAGAGCTGCTTGAGCATTGGTGTAGGGCTTGGGCTTGAAATTTTCAATCACACTTGACTTAATTTGTGGGTGACTTTTGGAACATTATGTGTGCATATGATGAAAGGGCATGTTTGATAGAAGTTCATGCTTCTCGAGGAGAAGTTTTTAATCTTGTAAAAATTTCTTAGAATTTGTGTAGTGTAATTTGAAGACACATTATAATGCACAATTATCCTTTATCTATCACATGAATGAGTGGTTTTTTTTTATGACATGCATTACAAAAAACATAGAAATTCATTTTTTGAAGGTTGCATCAATTTTTACACAACCCACAAACAAGAACATTACCAAAATCAAATGTACACTTGATTCTTGCATTGCACAACTTAATTATTTTGGTAATGCTTTCACCCTTGAGTTTTATTATATGAGGAAGGGAAGGTTTCAAATTGGAGGTTTGAATCTAGCATAATGAATAAAATCATTATGTGATGAATTATTTGTTTGTCCCATTGAAATCTCCCAAACCACAACACTTCCCATTACACAATTGTTAACATTGGAAAGTCATTGATGAATATGCGTGCACCAAGGTGTTTTGTAATGTCTAGACCTATAATGTAAAAGTTATCAAATATTGAACAGTTTTATCATTGAAAATTCAATTAAGTCAAAACAAAAAAATTTAAGGAAATTGGGGTGTGTCTTTGGTATTGTTGGAAAGCCCTCAATTGGATTTCATGATTTTAATTCCTAAGGTGCAAAAGCTATTGAATTTTGAGTAATTTTTGTCAATGGAAATTAAATCAATTTTGACATTCAAAATTTAAGGAAATTTGATTTCAAATTTAGGTTGAAAAATTTGAACATGTTTAAATGTGGTAGCACTTCTAGTTTAATTTTGAAAAAAATGAAATACTTTGTTAAGTTCCCAACTTACGATTCCAACAAAACTCATAACCTCCAATTCAAGGACCCTAGAACATGACCTATAACTTACACTTGAACCTCCTTAAATCCTAGAACCTAATTTATGAATATTGCACAATTTTGTCCCAAAATATCAACACAATAATAAATTAAAAAATTTAATGAAATTTGTGCAAGTTCCTAGTATTATCAAAAAGCCCTTATAAGTGGGATTTCTTATAGATGCTTTCATAAAATTTGGACATAAGATGGAAAAAATATTGAATTTTTTCACAATATGGCCTTATCATTTAAATCCTATTCACACTTGGAGTAATTGCACTGAAACAATATGACTAAACACCATGATGAATTCAAATTGGCATCCCTTCATAAACTTGCACATTGTGGCACTAGTTATTCAAAAAAAATAATTATAGAAGTTTAAAATTTGGTCCACAACTAAAAAAACATGAAATCTTGTTGATGCAACATTCACTAAAATGGGTTTCCTTAACTAAAGATGAACTAGTTGCCATGCCATTAAAATGTAGAGGAATGATTGCAAGTATCGAAACAAAATAAATGGTCATATTTTTTTGATACCTTGATGACCATTAGATTTGATCTTGAACTCCTTATTTTCAAAAATCATCAACAACTTAAGGCTTATATTGTCATATTACTATAACTACATTCATATATACAAATTTTATGCTACTTTGACAATTTACTTGTCAAATCGATAACAACAAAACTAATCATCAAAATTGTTATACAAATGTTCAATGTTTTCACTTGAATTATCAAATATAATATATATTTTTTCATTAGTGTGAATTGATTTTCAATTTCCACATTGGAAAAGTTGATTTCAAGTAGATTTTTCTAAGTGCTAGTAGCTTTTGATGTTTATTCTTGTAGTGTAACATTTCAAGTATTTGTTCAATATGTTTAACAAATAGAAAATACAATTTTTTAACAATGTATTTGAATATACAATGAATTTTATATCCTAGCTTAATACAAATCTCTTTCATTAAAAAATTTAATGAAAATTTATTTTTCTTATTTTAAAAGTTTCTCAAATTTTGTATTCAATGTATCATAAATTCAATGGAATGCACAATGATTTCATTTAATGAAACTTCAATAGATTTTGAATTTACTTTCTTGTGTTTGTGTCAAAAGTTGTCTTTATTCTTAAACTCAATTTAATTCTTCAACATTTTTGTATATTTTACGATTCTTTCACCCTATTGGGTCCATTCATGTGGATTAACTAGAATCAAGTAAACACATGGCATAACATAGGTAGTGATTCAAGGAAAATATTATTAATTACAAAATTTTAAAACAAATTTCTTAATTCTTATTACCCAAAAAGATGTTGGATTATATTATTATGTAAATGTGTATAATTTAAGAAAAATCCCATAAATATGTCATTTTCAAATGATTTCATAAGGTTTTATAAATTCATTAAGTAATGAAAATAGTAATTACAAATTCATTTTTATGCCTTTGCATCCCATGCATTTTTGTTGTCATCATTTCTTACTTTGGATTTTAACAAAATAATACATAACAAATATGCAAATGCAAAATTCTTACAATGTTTTATCAATGCATAAAATTTGAAGCCATATTATCTACAAATTTGCATAAGAGTTACAAAAAAATGGCTCCTAAAAGAAAGAATGGACATGTTGCATTGGTGTTTGTCATTTTGTTTAAATGATCATCCCCCATCCCTTCTCCCCCACCCTACGTAAGCAACCCATGGTCTTGTTCCTTTTCATCATGAATTGTTGATGTGTTTATGGTCACTTGCTTGTTGTTTAAAATTATGGTTTTGCTCCCCTTGGCAATTTTTCTCCCATTCAAGAAAAGGAGTCGCAATAAAAGAGTTCCAACATGAACACACATCCCCACAACTATAACAACTAACTTCTTACAATAGTAAACTCCAACCAAAAATTGTGGCATGTGAACTTTATTTTCCTTCACTATGAGAAATTGTGTCCACATAAACCCCACTTTGCAACTAGAGTTTTGAAGTAACTCATTTGCAACTATCCCATGGGAATATGAGGAATTTAAAAAAAAAAATACTACATAAAAAATTCATGGAGCTTTGTTATAATTACATATTATTTCCAAGATGAACCTATATAAAAATGAATGTATGCACCATATATACAATTTTGGTCAACCATGTTTGACTTAGCAAGTTGCACGAAAATCACGTATGACAACTATAATATAATTATAATACATTAAGCATTTATTAACAACTTGTTTGCAACTACTTTGCAACTATTATATTGGATCTTTGTGCAACTATCCAACTACCCAACTATTAGTTACAATAATAATAATATTGTTATTTTTATCATTACTATTATAATTAATATCTAAATTCTAGATTAATAGTTATTATTAATTATTAATTATTATGAATTATATTAATTACTATGTACCTAGTAGATAAATTATGTTTGGGCAAAACCGTTAATTGACTATTGTTGGCTAGTGATTAAATAATTTGGATTATTATTATTATTATTATTATTATTTTGTGATGTAAAACATCATGGGAATGCCAAGGTAATCTTTACATTAATATATGTTTCAACTTTAGAGGCAAAGATACAACATTGAAGAAACACAAAGCATGTTGAAATCACATAGTGTGTATTTTTTAAATGATCTTTTATTTTTAAACTTCATATCTTCATTGTTTTTTGTCCTTTTTTGAGTAATCTAAAATGTTATGGGTACGTTAAATTAGATGTAAATTAACCATTTGAGCTCCAAAGGTAAAAGAACAACACAAAAGAACCCTACAGAAGATGAATATGTTGAATTTTAAAATGTGATATAGGCCAATAACCAAACATTGACCTTGCTTACTTTTCACATCCATGTTTTTCTCATTTTGTGTCATTTTTTAACAAACTAAACTACCATGGGTGTGCCAAATCAAGGTCTAGAAAAACCTTTTACACTTTAAAAAGTAAAAGGACAATGTATTGGGATTTAAACGTTTTAAAAAGCTTAAATGTTTGTTCATTTGCAATTGTAATAGTTGCAAGACTTAAGTTATGAGTGGGTCGCAACTAAGATATCCAATATTGTTTGTCCTACCTTTCAAATTTATAAAATATATAAATAAGTGCATTAGGAATATTAAACAAATGACATTTGGAATAAATCAATAAAAGAAGGTTTGGCCATAAATGTTAAACCCAAGTAAAATAAGCTTATTGCAAATGTCTTATCTACCTATCTACCTAGGTCTAACTACCTACCTACTTACATTAGTAGAAATTGGCCAAAATGTAACTAGTCTATTTGCGACTACATGCGACAATTAGTCATTTGTGACTATGTTTGGTTTTCATCCTTCCATGTGAATAAGATTTAGTTTGGTTTTCATTCAAAAATAACAACTTATGTTCCATTAGTTGCAAACGTGACAAATTTAGTCACAATCCTTTAAGTATACAAAGGTGTATTTTGCGTATTCTAAGGGGTATAATTAAATATATTAAGATTTTAAAATGTATGTTTTGGATATATATGAACAACCATATTACAAGTGTATTCAAGGATTATTATTAACATTCAATGGCATTGATATTATGATTACATTAAAAGTACATTTTGAGTTTATTAAAATTATATGTAAGATATTTATTAAATATATTGCGACCATATTATAAGTTTATCCAAGCCATCTATAATATTTTTTAAAATTATTACAAATGACATTTATTATTTTTATTATTAAGATATTATATTATAAATTATATTATAATAAAAATTAATCTTCAACATTGTATTTGATTAAAATTTTAAAATAACATTATTTTATGACATAATGATGATGATGATGATGATAATGACATCAATAAGATAGAAAAATATATATACATAATTACTAAAATTAAAACCATTGTGCCTAACGATATTATTAAATTCTGATATTTATAATTTTACAAGAGCTATAAAAATCGACATAATAATAAAAGTACCAATAAAAAAATAGTTAACTTAAGTAAGTTAATACTTCCAATAATAATTTTATTATATTTCTATTTTCAATATTTGTGTATTTATTTATACTCATTATTCAAATCAAAACTAAATAAATCTAAAAAATTATTATATAATTACTGAAATTATTTTCAAAGGACTAATGCCCTTATTAGAAATTATTATTACTATGTACTTAAAATATATATTATAATAAATCATAATAGCCATAACAAGTGACATAATATTGTATATAATAATATACAATAACTAACTTAGGTTAGCCACAAATGATATTATCATTATTATTATCATTACTATAAGTAATAAATTATTAAGTATTATTAAATTATATTCGAGTACTAAATTAATTTAATAAAATTTTAAATAATTACTATTGTAATTAGAAAGGAAATCTAGTGAATTATTATATAAATTTAAAAATTATTTTCAAAGGAAAAATATAATTAATTAGAATGTGGATTTTTTTAAATTAAAAATATTAAAATTTATAATATAATAGTTCATAAATAGTTATTATAATAATATGAATAATAAAAATAAAATAACTAGCTTTGGCTACCAACTAGCTATAATAATAACATTATTATTTTTAAATAATTATTTTCATATTTATCATTAACTTTAAAAAGTAAAAAATAATGGAAATAATTCTAATAATGTAGTTAACCTAGGCTAGCTACTAGTTATAGTTGTAAATTTTAATACTTAAGATTTATAATTAATTTTCAATAATTATAGATTGGTTAATGTTTCAATTATGATTTTTTGTAATGAACTATTTATTGATAAGTTATTAGTAAATATTTATTTATTTCAATATTCACCAATTATTAGTTAATTAAATTAGTTCAAAAATAATTATAGTTCGTATTTAATTTTAAATATTTATTTAACTAGTAGATTTAGTCATATTTAATAATAAATAAGTAATGAATTAATTAAAAATTATTGATGATTAATATTATTAATAATTAGTTAATTGGTCAATTTATTAGTTGATTAATTATATTTTAGTTTTTTAATTATTTAATTATCATGTTAATTAATTAACTAATTAATTTATAATTTACTCAGTTATGAATTAGTATTATTATTATTTAATTATTTTACTTATTAGTTGACTAATTAACTAGTTAAGTGGTCATTCATCTACTTAATTACATATTCACAAATGAAGAGGTTAATAATGGGATAAATTTTTTAGTTGCAAGTAACTTGCAATTAAAAAAATTTAGTTACAAACTTTTTGGAACTAAAAAATTTATCCCATATGTTTTGGCTTTCATTCTCATCTTGAAAAATATATAAACAAGGTGTTTTTTCTTACATTTTCATATTAAAAATCATGGGCATATGGGATGAGTCAATAAAAAAAACTTAACCCAATTTTCAAAACAAATTCATGTATTTACACCTAATTTACCTACCTCCCTAACTAACAAGGTAATTAAGATAAGGACTAATCAGGGAACTTTGTTAGTTTGAATTTTGAATTCTTGTTGTTTGAATCATGATGATGTGACTTGGGATAGTTCAAAAAGGGAGAGTTTTGGAAAACAAAAGGAGAAAGAGGAGAAGATGAGACAAGGAAGTTTTAAAGAAGAGTAAGAAGATGTTGCGACCCTAACCTTGGGCTCATGACCAAGGCTATGGTTTGAAAAGGTGCAGGATGAGAGTGCAACTTAGGAGTCACATTTGCACTCTTGAAAGTGTAGGAAAATGTGAGGGAATGAGCCCACACACTCCCAAATGGGCTCCCATTTTGGGAATTGGAGTTTCGATGGATTTTCAAATATTCAAAGAGCAATTTTAGAGGTCAAAATTCATTGGATTGAAAAGTTCTTTATATACCATGGGAAATCTCTTCAAATGTAGATGTCTAAATTGGGTTCACATGACCTATTTGAATATTTAAAACACAAGTTATGCCTGAAAGAAGGGCCAGGGGTCAAAGTGTCAATTTGACTCCTAACTAAAAGTCGGGAATCGCCCTGATTTACTTGCATGTAGGTGATGTGACACATATCGTTAGAAAGCTCTCAACAAGGGTTATAACTTTTTTGTAAGCTTCACTTTAATCAAAGGTTTGCACAAAAAGTTATGCGTTTCCATAGTCGCGAAAGTCCCAATTTCAAGATTCTTGACTTGGGAGTCTCGAGACAAAATGACATTTAGGTGTAGCCCTTGTGGCCAGGCATAGAGAATACTATAAGAGGGAAGGAGGTGGCTTCCCCCAAGTCCGAGTCGTGATGAATCTTGTGAGTTTGTGTATGCCCATGGTTTGTCCGTGCATCAAAAGTGCTCCAATTACGCATTAACCAACTTGTTATTTGGTTTGTTTGGTTTGTGTGAATAGTTGACTTGCTTGTCATTTGTCCTAGTCCCCATCTTGAAGTTCCAGCACGCCCCTTTTACCCTTGAAGTGTTGTAAGTTAGGGAGTGCATCCCAATTCCTTCTTCTTCCGTTGTTTTTCACCTTTAGATTCACATTTGAGTCTTTTGAGGAATTTGGGGGTGCGTTAGCTGGAGGTACTTGGGGTAGAAAACCACATATTTTGTTTTGATATAACACATATTTTAAGTTTTGTTTTGGATTTTTTTCAACAAAACATGGGATTATGTTATAATTTGGATTCATGTTTTCAGTAATACAAATAAGCATAAACTTCTACAATGAATTTTATGTTAATCTTTTGTGTGAATATTTTGAAGTGTTAGATTATGATGAAATGAACTGTAATATTGTTTCTGGAGTTTTTTATAATGTATTTTGAAGTGCAATTTTTGGTTATATGCAATAACCATGAATCTGATGTTGGAATTAATGGTAATGTTAAGTTTGTTGAGACTTAAGACATAAATAGTCAACATATGTATGTGAAATGCAAATATGTTGTTATAGTAGTGTGAAATATTCTATAGGAATTTAAATTTCAAATCTATTATTTGGCGACCATCTTGTGGGGAATTTTTTTTTCTAATCTTTCTTTTAGTAATGGGAAGGTTTTCTACAAATTTTGTTGTATGTTGTAAATGAAAGTGTTCCAATGAGTAGCGTTGTTTTTTTTTCAATTCAGAATTTTAAGGGGTATGTTAGAAAATATAAAAGGTTTACGCAGTTGACACCATAAGGACTGTAGAACAATCTACAAATTCTGAAGATGAAAAATTGTGAAACAAGATGAATTGGATGGTGATTCGGACTTTATAGTGACAATTGGACTTGGAGGCAAATCGATAAATTATTAAAAATCAAACAATAGATAATCCTAAACATGGAGAGGAGTATGTAGGGCTTATAGAAAGCCCATATTAGAATTTGATGTTGGATAGACGAGTGTTGAGAATAGAGAAAAAGCCTATGGGGTACAAGTCGTTTCTACCACAAAAAGTTGTATGGCGAGATGTATGGATTGGGGGTTTCAGAAAAGGCATAATTTTAGATGACGATCTCCATGGAGAGAGATGTAATTTACTACTCGTTTGGATGAACGAATGCAATATACTTCTCAACTGTAATATATGGTTTAGAGTTGTAGAGATCAAGACGGCGCAAGTACTTTTGTAGTACTTGAAAAATTGTAGGAAATTTCAAGTTTAGAATCGGTGACTAAGTAAGGAAGGGTTGTTATAAGAGGTATACAACCCAAGTTTGTGTATCAATCTGCATCTCCAAATTATTATGAACCAATGAAAAAAATTAAAATAAAGAAGTTTGCTATGGTTGATGACTCAGGTAGAATCATAATTAAAAATAATTTTTATTTTACTGACATAAATGAGAATGCAAAAAACTAAAATAAAGAGGTTTGTTATGGTTGATGACTTGTAGAATCATAATTAAAAGTTGATGAAATAAAACAAGATATGCTAGGGTACATCAAATAACTTTGCAACTATGGTCAAGGAGTTTGTTCCAAGTATCTTATGTTCCTATGGCTATTGATCTTCACATCATTTGGTAGCCACAAAAGTTGTCATGTTCAAGCTTTTGTCACCCCTTCTTTTACCTTGCCTCGCTTGTAGTAGCCTCACATATTGAAGCATAAAATTTTATGTAAACACATGAACCTATAATAGTCATCGAGTTCTTGCCACCAAATTATGAGAAAAGACTAATTCATCTAGCCACTTAAAAAAAAAAAAAAGTATTTGCATAATCAATTGGATTCACTAGCCCTAAAACAAATATGCGCCATTAACACACCACTAGAAGCACATGGTAGCCATTCACTTTATTTGGACAAATTGAATAAAAAACACCACGAAGGACAAAGCCAAAGACAAGTTACAACAACCCCACCAAAAGAAAGAAAAGAAAAGAATAATAACACAACACATACTACATCCAAAACATGAAAAGGAATCAAACAATATGCACCTTGTTTTGTAACTTGTTTTGCAACTATAGAGTTTTATACTATGACTTTATCCAAAATTTGTATGATAGGTATGAAATGCACCTTGTTTTGTAACTTGTTTTGCAACTATAAAAATTTATACTATGACTTTTATCCAGAATTTATATGATAGGTAGGGTAATGCACCTTGTTTTGTAACTTGTTTTGGCACCATAAAAGACACTAGTATGATTGAAACATGCTGTGAGTTCCACATGAGTGTGATGTCATGACCCAAATAATTGAGACTAGGGGGTGCAAAGTTCTGACACCCCAATTTCCTCTTATTGGTTTTTGTTCAACATGTTATTGGCCTATTGTCAGTGGTAGGTATTAATTAGTTGTAGGGATGTCCAACATATCAAATCTGTTAATAAAAATACTTAAGCGCCTCAATTGTAATATCCCTGCCATTAGCCTAGATCTAAAATAGTGACAAACAAATGTAGTAATATAAATTTTGCCCAGGCAATGAGGCAATGCAGCAATCCACTGAAGAGGCCTAGATTTTTATTTTTTATTTTTTCTTTTTGGGAGAGGGGGTGAGGAGAGTTGGATTGTTTGGGGCTTTGTTGTTCCCAATGTGTTCCCCAAAAGTTCTCAAAGGACTTGTAAAGTATTGAATGTGTTCCCAAAGATGTTTCCAATGGCATGTCACTTTTGTCCCATATGGTCTGCCCAAAGCTGTACTCTTTTCACCTATATATTTAGGTGGGCCAAAGAGGGAGAAGGCACTCAATATTTTCACCTTGAGAATAGAGACTTGTATTGTGGAAAGCCTCCATAATTTCAGTATTATTTTTTGTGGATGGGCTAATCAAAATGGCTCATCTGCAACCAAAACAAAATTGCTGAACTTGGGAACCCTAAACCCTAAATTGCTGAACTTGGGAACCCTAAAACCTAAATTGCTGAACTCTCCATTTAATTAATTCATCACACATGGAATAAAAACCCCTCCTCAATGGATTGTACTCTGGAAACTCTTTTTAAGATTTCATTTTGTTGCATGGCTATTAGGTAGACACTCTGGTGTGACTGACATAGACAAGCATAGGCAGCATGGCCACATTTGATACTGTCTCAGAAACTGGGATTCAAACACCAGACATGACAGCAGTTGGGAAGTTCACATTGGACACCAGTTCCATACAATGACCAGCAGCTAAGTTAAGTTAACGTTTTTTATGTGTATTTGTGAGGTCCACCCATCCATCATCCACCAAAACTACCTAATTTTTTATTAGCCTATGTGTTTTTAAATGTCTATATACAGACAAGGGTTAAAGTATTATTACAGAAAATATGCACCAATATATAGAGTATAATGGAATAAGAGGCTTGCACAAATTTTTGCAAATGATCAAATATGGATTTTTTTTTTCTTGACCCCTTCTTCTTCCCATTATAACTAACCATGACAAAAGTGCACCCAATATAATTTATTGGGCCATTCCTTTGAACAAAAGGCTTTTGCATTCACTTGGGTTTCCAACACCTTAATGCTAAAAGTAAGTAGCTTGGACCTCAGGTTGAGAAATATGCCATCTTCTTCAAGCACATCCATAAAGAAATGATTTAGTAAAATAAAATAAAATAAAATTGAAAGTCTAGAACTTAAAAGCTTTGAAAGTCAATTAGAGGAGATGATCAATTTGGAAACCTCATTTATTTGAAGAATTCATTCTAATTAATTTGTTTAGTATCTCATTTTATTTATTTATCTTGTGTCAGTTTTGGTTTATTTGGAATGATTGAAGCTGCTTACATTGAGCAACTTTAGCTTTCATAAGTCATTTTTTTGGATGATAATTTCAAATTAGAATATGTTTTGTTGATTCCTCAATAAAGAGCAATAGAAAAATGTCTTTTCAAATTTATGTTTTTCATTCTTTTCAAAAAAAACACCATAGTCATGAGCAAATTTTCAATACTTTCGCGCCAATTTGCATCCCATCTCTCTTCAACTGAGTTTGAATCCAATTGAATAAAATTTGAATGAAACATACAAATCTGAATTTCAATAAATGTATTTGAATTAAATGTAAGGATTTGAATTCAACAAGTGTAATGCTTTTGCCCAAAGGGCAATATTACAAAGTGAACATAATCTTGTCCCCCTTTCTTTGTTTTTTCTTTTATGAACTCATAAGGTTCCAAATAGTTCATTATTATTTATGTTAAACTCAAATTTGATTAAATATCATAAATACCATGGACATTAGAAAAACATATGTTCATTTTTCTTTTCCTATCCACCTACATGGATAGGGGAAGGAGTGGGGTGGTTGAGCTTCAAAGAAAGAAAGAAATAATTAAAGGAAAAACACCCGGCAAGGGAACAAGAGAAGGAAAAATAAAGGACGGAAGTCCAAACAAAATACATCACTCAAAAGTGCAAAACACACAATGCAAAGCCCCCAAGACAAGAAACCAAGTAACCTAGGACCTAAACCCATCACTAGATTAAAGAATTTGAATTGAAATGAATTCAAGTCGCATATGTCATTCAATATTTTCATTCAAATGAAACTTAGTTTTCACAAAATCAATTCAATTTTTGCACAAGTTGATCCATCATTGATAGTGCACAAGAGTGCTGCTTAAGTGCAGGTTTATGAAGCATCTCATTTTATTGCTTTCTTGTGCCATTTTTGGTTTAGTTGGAATTTTAATGTTCTGTTAAAGTAACATGGGTTAAAATCCATTTAAAAGTATTGTAATCTGAATTGTAATCATAATTAAAAATAAACTAAATAATGAAGCAAAATATCATGGCCTGTGTGTCAGCCTCTGCCAGGACTTGACTCATTGCCTTGAGTGAAACAGCACCTACACTGGTGCCATGGAAAAAGCCCAAAATGTGATTGGTTGTAAACATTTAAATATTTCATGTCAGTACACTAAATTTAAGGCTTCAAAGTCCAAATTTAACATTTCCTGAGTTAAATAGCCCCCTTTAAGGGACCTCAACTGAAGAAGGTGAAAGCGTATTTTACACCTGTATTTTGATTTGAACACAAAACGATACTTGCACCTCTCTTCATCCACCTAATTTTCCATCCATCTATCCCATCCTTATTTTCCAATCTTCAATTTCATCCATCTTCCTCAATCTTTTCCTAAGTAATTCCATGTATCCCAGAAAAGGGAAAATGAGGGGGCAAAAAAAAATCACCAAACTGCTCTCTTTTTGTTTTGTTTGTGTGTGTGTGTGTGTGTGTGTGTAAAAGACACTTTCAATTAAAAATACCATTTCTTTTGGTGCGAAATTTTGCACAAACACTAAAAATAAAAATGAATATACAACATTCTATCACAAAATTTCTGTTTCTTTAGAGAAAAAGGGTCAAATTTCAAATTTAGAGGGGTGGCATGAGAGAGAGAGAGAGTGTGTGTGTGTTTGTTTTTTGAATTTTTGCACTGATATGACAAATGTTTTTGGAAAAAATTGGAAATCTTTCTTTTGTGTAGATTCCAAAAAACTTGCTAAATTAAAAAAAAAATTCACCAAATTTTAGAAACCACAAAATTCGAGAAAAAAAAAAAAAAAAAACCAGGTGGGTGGTTGATGTAAAAAGATTTTTTAAATTAAATTTTTAAATTTTTTTAACAATTTTTAAAAATATAGTAAAAAATAAAAAAAAAACCTTCATTCACAAAA
>Ga0116231_10003070_pt1 | contig 34907 bp, 24 predicted proteins | sample S1TSphgellanicum_2_FD_89695 | JGI IMG/M metagenome (GOLD analysis project Ga0116231, IMG submission 89695) | Host-associated microbial communities from peat moss isolated from Minnesota, USA - S1T2_Fd - Sphagnum magellanicum MG | ecosystem: Host-associated > Plants > Peat moss > Unclassified...
AAAAACCCCAAAAAAAAAAAAATGCATCCCCATCCCAAACTCAAAAAATTTTTTTAAAAAAACCCCCCCCAAACCCACAAAAAAAAAAAAAAAAAAACACCATTTTAAAAAAGTTGTAATAAGAAAAACAATGACAACACAAAGAAACACCAACACCATAAGACAAAAAAACTTTGTTAGAATTTTAAAACGTAAAACATTTTTGCATATATTTTTAAAAAACAATAGTTCAAGTTACTTTAACAAATGTTTCAAAATCCTACCTTATCCTCCTTAATCAAATGAATGTTATAATCATTTTGTTGTCACTATTATCATTGATCACGACAATAATTTCAAATCTTTTTCTTCAAGCTAAGTAAGGGATCCAAAAACTTTTAAGTCACCATTCTAATTGTAAGTGTTTTGGAAATCTCTCAAAGTGTTCAACAACTATTTTGTCTCACACACACACACACACACACACAAACTTGAATCTTTTGTATGCCAAAGTAAACATATCGCATGGGTGGTAGCTTTGCTACTTGATGTGAATACATTGTAATGAAAAAGGTTTGAAATTGAGTTCTATCTCATAGCATGGATTTTTTTTTTAAAAAATATTTTAAAAATATTTTATTTTATTTTATTTTATTTTATTTTTTTAAAAAATATTTTATTTTATTTTGCAAGTTTGTAAGGTAGCCAAAACTGGTGATCATCAACAAGAAGACTCATTCAGCCAAATTTGGCTATAGACCTGATTTGAAAGTAGAAAATGTTAAGAATCCTTTGGCTACCTGTTGGAACCTGTTGTAAAAAGCTGGAGATGTTTATTATTCTTTTTAAAAAATTTAAATCGAAAAATCTGGCGAAATAGGGCCATTTTGTGAATTAATTTTTTTTCCCACAAAAAAATCCTTTGTATGTGTCGAAACATAATAATACTATATGTCAAATCGGAAAAAAAAAAAAAAGAAAAAAAAAGGGAAAACCCTACCTCGCCCCTAACAAAAAAAACACTGGCGAGTTTGATGACACGTGTGCACGCCAGGTGGCGAAAGGTGGTGCACTTTTTCAATCGGGAATCGGTCGGAGACGGACGCTTTAGTTGTGCCGCTTTCCTCAAACACGTGTGTCTCTTTGAGCGCCACAAAAGCGTTCGATCAGTTTTGTTCTGTTTTTGTTTTGTTTTGTTTTGTTTGTTTTTTTTTTCTGTTTTTGCTTCCTTTTTCCGACGATGAAAATTCAGTAGCCTAGGGTTTGCAAACCGGAAGAAGACGAAGATAGACGAAGACGAAGAAAGACAGGATCGGGATGTCGATGCTCGACATCTGCAGGAAACGATTTTTTCACTATTGTGTGTTCAAGCGTCGATTCCTTTCATTTGCTCTTCAGTTCTGATGAGAGAAGAGCTTTGAGAGAGCAGCAGGGCGAGTGCAAATTATTCATGCCGCCTCCTCTTTCTCCTTCTGCTTGTGTCGTTTCGGTTTTCAGTTTCACGATGTTTTGAAAGCTCTGTAGATCGTCAATTGCTGATCGTCGTCCCTTTTCTTCATCATCATCATCATCATCATCGCTGCAGATAAGGTAAAGCAGCAACTCCCTCCCTCCTCCCTCCTCCTACGCGATTCCTTTTACTTCTTACTTGTTACAACCATTCTTTCCTTCGATTTACACACCATTGTTATTGTTAAGCTTGTTTGTAATTCCTACAACTCTGCTTTTAACCTTTTTTTTTTTTTTTTTTTTTTCTTTTTTTTTTTTTTCCTTTTTTTTTTTTTTTTTCAATTCTTCTTTTCTTGTGGTTTGCAGTTTGTATCTTTGTTTGTTTGTTAGACTTCTACTTTTTTTTCTTGTTTTTGTTTTTAATTTCTTTTGGTTTTGTTTTGTTTTGTTTTGCTTTGCTTTGCTTTTCGCTTCTTTCTCCAGGTATGAATGTATGTATGTATGTATGTATGTATGTTATGGAGTGTGGATTCATTACCAGAAATGAGGTTTTTGGATTAGAGATATTGTATCCAGTTTCATTACCTTTTGCTTTTTCAATTCTTCTTTTGCTCAAGGGTTTGCAGTTTGTAAGTTTTTTTGTTTTGTTTTGTTATGTTTTTTCTTTTTCTTTTTCCCTTTTTTTCTTTCCTCCAGGTATATATGTATGTATGTTGTGGATGGGAATTGGTTACCAGATATGAGGTTTCTGCATTACAGATATTTGCATCCAGTTCCATCATGTGAATTTTCTTTGTGGTTGCACCTTTGATATGGGGTCTTTATTGGAAAGAGCAAGTGAAAGGATTTAAACAAGTAGGTAATACAGTGCGTGGTTTTTCATGCAGAAGGAAGGAAGGGATGGTGAGGATATTAGCCACAGGATTGGGGTTAGGGACAGAATTTTCGTCTTGTATCCAGCAAGGTGTGCACTGCAGAACAAGCTTAGGGAATGGAATTCAAATGAAACCATTAGCAGCCATGGCATCATTCCGTCGGTCCAAATTTATGACCACTCCTATCTTGAACATGCAAGTAAATCTCTCCTTGCCTAATTTGAAATTTGCAGCCTTCAAATTCTTTGAGAATATCTCTAGCAGGTTTGGGACAAAGGAGAACGGATCAGCATCGTCATCTGCTAAGCAGTTAGAGAATTGGAATTCAAATCCAAGTGAGGATATTGTGGAGGGTGAGGAGGCTCTAGATGGAACGTCAGTTGGAATTGAGGATGGAAATTCCCAGGATAATAATGCCAAGCAGATTGCAATTAGGGAGACTCTAGTTGTGACACTTCAGGAGGAGAGCATCAGAGCTGGAATCCTGGACTTGGCAGGAGCAGCAGGTGTGGAAGAGGAAGAGAAGGTAGCGACTGTGACCCCAGACGATAGGAACCCATCCATTCTTTGGGAGCAGAGGGAGAAGGATGTTACAGCAGAGTTAGAACGAAAGATTTTCACAAGCCCTGGGTTCAGCTTCTCAGCAGCAGGATTGCTCTTTCCTTATCATTTAGGTGTGTGTGAATGCCTCATCAAGCATGGCTATATCACGGTAATCCTTATGAGTTTCTTCTCTTTATTTGTCATCCTCTGCCCCATGTCAGTTCTGTAGCTCAATCTTAATGCAATCTCTTAAGATCAAAACTGCTGTATTGATCTGCACATTCTTGTCTGTTGCTCCTCTTCTTATCTTCCTCTTTTTTTTATTTATTGTTTTTGGTTCTGAAAGTCTAGCATATGAGCCCTTTGGAAATTAGGAATGAAGTACACACTCTTGGCAACCAGAGCAGCTTGTGCACGAATATTGGTTACCATGTGCCATGCACTGAGTACTTGTTAAGTAAGAGGGATGTTTAAAATGGTCTCAGACAACAAATATGTGATGATCCCAGCAAAGATATCCATGCTTTTCAGAATGAGGAGCCGTTAGAATAGGATAACAGTCCTATTGCCAGAAACTCAGGTAGTGAATTCCAAAGAAGGGAGGGTGTGAAGAGAGTGTGTTTGAGAAAGGAAAATGGTGGGGCTATGACAGGAGGATACACCACTAGCAGGGTCATCAGCTGGAGCACTTGTATGTGCCGTTGTTGGAGGAGGCCTTAGTATGTATGATGCTCTCCAAGCCACAAAGGAGCTTGCTCATGATTGCCGCACTTATGGGACTGCCTTCCGTCTTGGGGTTTCTCTCATCCCCTTCTCTTTTGATTTCTGCCTCAAACTCAGTTTTGGCAACAGCATTTGCTTAGGTTTTCAAACAGAGATTCTTGAAAATTGACAAAAAAAATTTAATCACAGTTTGGAAATTCTCTTATTTAGGCTGGGTCTTACCTTTCTGTACATTTCAGTTCATGGGAAACTGCTTCTTTGGGTTTTCTATTTAAGGTTTACCACCCATTTGGTTTGGTGATCAAATTTGGAGTTCTGTTGCACAAAGGTTCTCAAAGTTTTCATCACAATACCCAGAGTTTCTGATCTGGGTATTATTTTTGATCCCAATCCCAGGACCAGTTCTCCACCAATTCCTGTCCTGGCATATCTGAAAGGCAATGATGGCAAAGGTTACTTTCTGATGGTCAGAGATATTTCCTAAAAGTGAAAGCACTTGCACCTGGTTTAGTTTTAGGCAACCTATGGAGATATTTTTTGGGCCTAAGATGGTTGCACTCTGTTCATTCAGGCTGTTTTGAGGAACTTCCTGGAGAGGTTTTTGCCTGAAGATACGCATGAAAAGGTCAATGGCAAGATTCGTGGTATGTTTGAGTTTTTGACTTCTGTTGTTTGTAAGTGAAGGATTGGCACACTGCTGGTGACAGATGCAGAATATTTAAGATGTGCAGCATTGATAAAATATGAGTCAATTACTGGTCAAACTTTGAGGTCACAATTAGAGTTGCAATGGTTGTAGAGTGCAAACTAGTTGATATCTTTCTCAATGACTAAATCTTTTTTGCAATCCTTTGATTTCATGATACTGGGGTTTCAAGTCCTGAATTGTACCTTTTCTGTATTTTATAAAGAAGTGTAGACAAGGTGAAGTTCCTCTCAGATAATTGTTGTGAATAGTCTTGTTATGGTCTTTGCAAATAAATAGATTCATTGTGGTGGTCATTGTTTTGACCTGTAGATTCACCTAAGAATGGTTTCTGGGGATGGGACAGTCGCAGTGACGCAAGTGTTCCGGCAACCAAGAGGGTTATTAGTGGATTCCTTTGACTCTAAAGAGGACCTTATCAATGCACTTCACACATCATGCTTCATACCTGGGTACAGATTTGCAGTATCAAAGCCTAAAAGTGCCATTCTGTTTTTTGCTCTCATGTTTTCTCTTCTTTGGTTTGGGAAGGATATTTGTCGCTACCTCAATAGCATCTCATCCAAATTGGAGAAAACTTGGGAAAATGAGGAAATTAGTGCTGTCATGGAGACTACTGTGCAGTGTTTAGTTCTCAATGTCAGCATGTTTTGTGTGCAGGTACTTGGCACCAAGGCCGGTGACTATTTTCCGAGATCGTGTTTGCATTGATGGCGGCCTGACACTTTTCATGCCCCCTACAGTTGCTGACAAAACAGTATGTATTCACAGACTTTTTCCCCTAGAGTCCCAATCCAATGCATGTGCATTAGGAGCCAGTTTTGAAGGATGAAATGTATCAGCTTTGACCATGAACTCTTATTGCTAATTTCAATAGCCAGGTTCCTAAGGTTATGAATATGAGACAGGAAATTGTTCATTTCCATTGATTTGTCAAACTCCAGCAAGCTCCTTACAACATGCAGGAAGTGATGTATCTGAAGTAGTTGTCTGTCCATTTGGTTCAATTTCAGGCAGCCATGAAAGAGAGCTTGGATGTGAGTTTCAATGGGTCAAAAATGTTAAGATACATCCTAAGAACCTAGATATCATCAGACTTACTATGATGGGATGATGTCTCTTGTTGTCTCACAAAAATGCAATGCTCTCTCTTCCTGTTCAAAACTGTTGAGAAAATGGTATAACTGTGGTCTTGTAAATATATTCATAAAAAATGGGCATTCACGTCCAATGTTGCTGCTGCTGCTAAGTGTAGGCATCACTATGTCTTTTGTGAAGGTACGAGTGTGTGCCTTTCCATCATATGCACCAGAGGGCATCAGCCCTGACTGCAGTCCTGTGGAAGGTCGGGCCAGCATCCGACAGGTTCCATACACATCCTTGAACCTTTTGCTCAGTACAAAATACATATTGCTGCTCTTCTGGTCTAAAGTTTTTTGTGTTACCAGTTCCTGCAATGTGGGAACTGAGTTGATCTTGGCTGTAATTTTTGTGTCTTGTTTTCATCTGAATGATGACTGCTTGAGTATATGCTTAACAATGAGCATCTGTTCTTGAGTAAATTTTCACAAGAACCTCTTCTGACGTTGGTTGTGGGGTGGCAGCTATTTAACTGGGCATTGGAACCTGCAGAAGATGAGATCTTGGATGAGCTTTTCCTCTTGGGCTACCAGGATGCTCTAGTGTGGGTCAATCAGCAGCAGACAATTTTGTCCCCTCATTCAAATGGAGCAGCAACACAGACTGGAAGACCTCCTCCACCTCTTGAAAACCTTAGCCAAACATCTTCCATTTAAGTAAGCATCTCCACATTCATTATGTGTACACATTGTCCACAGTTCTTGAAGTATATGATGCTGACTCTGTGCAGCAGAAGTATGTACATTTGTGGTGCAAGTTTGCACCATTTAGACAAGAGTTCGGAAAAGACCGTTTTTGAGAGAAGAAATTGAAGCCCTAGCTGGTGGTGTTGGCAGTGAGAGTTTAGGGAAAACTATTGCCACTCTCTCATATCAGGTTAGGATTTTTGGTTATGAATGCAGGTCTCAAAGAATCAACCCAACTCAATATCTAAATAGAAGAAAATTAATGCAAATCCAATGATGCAGGTGAATTATTATTACTTGATTTGTGTTATTTAAAATCAATCGAATTATGTTGATCGTTTAAACATCAGAGGCCTTCAATAGCACGTTTGATATTGGTTGCTACATAAATGTGTTAGTGTGGTACAACATGGGTGCCAACACTATCACAACTGACAAAGTCACATAAATAAAACATGCACACAAATGAATAAGAGGCATAATGAAGCATCAAATTTCATGTCTTCATCATGTTTTGGGCTTGGATTTTTGTTGTTGTTGGGGAATCACATTTTCTAAGACAAAAGAAAATTCGAACTACTCCTTGGGGATAACCTCCCAAACACAAAATGGTTGAAACTTTGTTCACATTGAATCAGGTTTTGACACATGAAATAAGATAAAATAAAACATACAAGAAATAAATTATCCTATTAAAAAATGCTTGACAAAATTGCTAAAATGTGAAAAACATTTTGAGGTTGCAAATTCAACTTGAGAAATTTGCAATCTTTTGATCCTTTTCAAATTATACCTTGTGAAAATGTTAGAATATTATGGAAAAAAATTAATGTGGTTTTGAGTCTGAGTTATAATGATCATTTTAGTTATAAGTATAATTGAGCAAAAATGGTGCCCTGGTTTCAAATGGGTTTGAAACCAGGGCACCATTTTTACTCAATTATCATAATAATGTTTGATGTGATTTATTGAAAAAGTGAAATCACATTAGCTTTCCCTGTACTGCAATAGACATCAAACATATGGAAAAACATGTATATAATTAATAAATTTATTTGCTTGACTATGTAAGCTTTAATAATGGGTTTAAGTCGGGATATAGTTATCAATAGAGCATTAGCTTCGATACATACATAATTTCTTTCTAGAGGAAATCATCCACCCAGAGAAGCACCACTTCTTGGACCATGAATGCAAAGGTGATACACAAAATGTCATGTGTTCGAGTTTTGCTCACTCATGAAGCACATCTCAAAATTGTGGATTCCCATTTATTTGATCGCTAAAGTGAGTGCACATACAATGAGGAAGGCCTCCCATTGAGGTATGGGGGACTCCTAGCTTGATTCAAAGAAAAAGCGTCCAACAACTCGCGTCTAAAATCCTTAGGTTTTCTTGTCTAACTTGGATTATGTTGGGTTATGGTTCTAGGTGAAAAAGCCCATTTGGTAGGGTTTATATATATATATATATATATATATATATATATATAATGAGCTAATGAATGATTGATGTGTTTTGTGATTGGTTTGATAAACCACCATGACCGAAAGAATGGGTTTGGCTCTTTGAGTCATTTTTACAAGCTGTGATGCCTTGGAATTATGCCATGTCCAGTTGATCAAAATGGTCAGTGGTCTTTACAAGCTTTTGGGAGTGGACTAGGAACATATTATTAGCTTGGCATCAATGATTAGAAGCATAGGGTAAGGCCCTAGGACAAGGGCAATACCTTCTCCCTACGATAAGGCCGTTACTAGCAGTTGATGCCCTCATCTAATGGCCTTGTCCTAGGGCATTACCTGATGTAAAGATATTGCCACAACATTTACCATTATGGCTCAAGAGAATGTAAAGACTCTCTTGAGATGTGAGATTAGGGAGTGGGATAAGATTGCAATTGATACTAGACACTCTTCTAAGTCCTGACAATTTTTTTATTTTTTTCAAATTTTATTTATTTGAGTTCACCAGTTTTCCATTTAGCCAGAGATTGCAGACTTCATCACACATCTCCCCAAAGGGAGAAACAAAGAAAAAGAAAAAGAAACCCTAACATTGGACTCTGTTGTGCACATCAAGACCCTATCACGGCACACCTTAAATGCAAGATTTTTATAGCATTTACAAAAACCCAAGAGCTGTTGTGCAAGGATATACTGGACACATTAGTGCGTGACGGTAGTTGTTTGTGTGTGCAGGCAGCCATAGGGAATAATAGTGAACAGCAATAGGGAAATCGGTATGCGATAATAAGGGAATTGCAATGATAAGTCCATTCACCCTGCAATGCTGTAACAAAGCAGTTGAATAATTTGTGTTGTTTCATAGTGTGATGCTAGATTGTAAATAATATAGGTATCCCCTTGCATGTAAATCTTGTGATTTTTAAAACTTTTTTTTCAATCAAATGTCGTGAGTGAAAGCTCTCTAGTCATGAGGGAAAGCATTTAATGTGCAAAACACTCTCAATCATATCTGGGCAAATAGATCAAACTAAATGCAAAGTCCAAACATGCAATAAATTTGGTTTTAGTTGAGATGTTGGCATTCAACATCTTACCAACAACCACGGTGCAAGGTACCTCTATTGAAATTAGTTTGTCACATTGCATGCATCCTTGATTGCGATGATAGTAGTAGTAGTAGTAGAGAACCAAACGAATGCATGCAATAAACTAGCAAGGCTGCGATGCTTAATTCTGAGACCCACCTCCATTCTTGAGGCTCTCTTTGTGTTAGTGCTAAATTTTCAATTTCTTAGCATAGCTTGTGATGATATTTAGTGTAGGGTTTTAAGTTTGAAGGTGGGGGCATTCCCAGAACAAGGGGCCTAGAGCAAGCCAGTAGCTGACTTTGACACCACATTTCGGAAATGTCCCCACCCATAGGCTTTTACACCTTGTAAAGCACAAGGCAAACATGATTATGTACCTAGACATACTTAGATCATGAGAAATTGGAGGGAGAGGAATCTTATGGCTACTCCTTTAGGAGCTTTAGGAGGAGAGTAGCTTTAAGATCTCTTCTCTTTATGAGGAGGAATATTCATTGATGTAATGTGTCCTCCAAATATATAAGGAAATTTCTCTGAGTGCTTTACATGTAGGGTGAAGCTCAAGGCATCGAGTGCTACTGGAATAAGGGCCCATGGGAGGCGGAGTCGAGTGCAAGCTCAATTCCATTAAAGCATGTTGTTGAAGGCTTTACTGAGCGTAAAGACTTACTTGACATTTTAATTTTTAATATTTTTTTCTTGTGATACCCACCGGGTATTACAGGGAAAAAAAGAAAAAAAGAAAAGAGTTGTGGGCATTTTGAAAAAGTAATGCATGTGTCCTATGGGCATTTACATTTTTTGAAATGCCCATGAAATGCCTGCCCTTCATGGAGGAAAGATTACAAGCAATAAGGCACCCTTGAATTGCACTAAAGAAATCCGAGCAGGTCTTTACATAGGTGGACATTTAGTTGGTGGCATCTGTGTTGGAACTTGGAACATCAATTCTGTAGAGTGCATTGGCATAAAACACAGTTGGTTAGGCCATGCCCCCTTCATCTTGAGATTCTCAGGGTCAACTGCTCTTTAAGATTTCATGTGACCAGCAAATAGTATAACATCATGAGGTCTAGCAAATAGTTCCTAATGATGCGTGCAGAATCTCTTGCTCCTACTGATTCTGTCAGATAATGGCCATTGATCAGACCTGGCTTGTGGCCCCCGGCCCTGGAGCCAGGGCCTCCCAACAATCATGGGCCCTTATCACCTACTAGAGTGACCCACTGAGACTTTACAGGCTTGTTGTGTGCCCTGCTATCATCCCCAAATCACATATGTGACTTTAGGAGAGACAGGAGAGTGGGTGAGACTAACTCAGTGAGATTCCACAGCTAAATAATTGGAGTATCAAGTTTAGGGTTAGCTATCCTCAATCCAGTCCATGTTGGGTTCATCTTTGGTTGGGCTAAGAAATGCATGGTAACAGAGTTAATGGAGAAAGAGTGCAAAGCATCTTGGGTGTGCAATCTGCCATTTATTTGCTGACCCCACCACCCATGTGCCAAAATTGCTGAGTTGTGGTTCATTACTTACAACACTTGCCCATCTGCTTTTTGGTCCCCCATTTGCTCATTCCTCACCTTACCCACCACCTGTTGCAATATTGATTCTTGTCTCAGATTTTTGGTTCTTGGGTCTAGCTTTTTTTCTTGCCTTTTGTTCATTCCCCCTCATTCCTGTAATAAATGTGGGAGCATGAGGATGGGTGGGCAAGGAATAAGAAGAAAAATCCTGCCAAAAAAAATCAACAATGGGAACCCATCCATCAAAAGTACAAGACAAATGAGAACACAAGAAGACACAACCCAAAGAAAAAACAAAAGCAAACAATCAACAAAAATTAGGTAAAGACCCTATGCAAAAAGGACTCATGACTACGAAATGACAATCAACAATAACAAAAATTAGGTAAAGACCCTATGCAAAAATGACTCATGACTACGAAATGACAATCAACAATAACAGATAAGCCTTTAGATGAAAGAGTTATCATTTTGTCACAAATTGGCTAGCGACGGAGGTGCATTAGCTATGATGTGTGAAAGAGATGAGGAACCCCAACCAAGTGTAGTAGCCCACTAAAAAGTCATTATGGCTTGCACACACTATAGGATTATGGATACACATTATCAATAGTAAGAAACAAGCATCGAGGGGATTAAAGAAGACCATTAATAACATGCAATAGTGGTTTGTGCACAAGTGGTCAAAAATGAATCAAAATGAAAATGAAGACACCTATCCATTTCAATAGTAGGGGAAATGGAGTCATTGTTTAGTGCTCGCTCAACATATGATCATGTCTTCTCTTAAGCAATCATCATAGTTGCATGTGTTGTTGTCGTTGATGTTTGTTGCACCATAACTATGTGAGTCGGATTAACAATGATGACATCCACCAAAGTCCAAAAAACCATTTCTAGTGATAAGGATATCTTTTCATCGTCAAGTGTGACGAGGGAAAAGATGAGAGACCTCCTTTTGAACATGTGTTCCATTTTCCAAAAGGTGCAAGCAAAATATTTTGTACATACTTGTTACCTTGTTTTCTACTTGAAAACACGAAAAGAACAATTTTTTAGACTTCTAACCTTCCTCCAACATTTCAAACAAATTAAACTTTTTTTTTTCATGGGCATCTTTAGCCTCCTTTTAGCTTTTTAAAGCAATTTGTGTCATATGATTTGGACTTGGAAAAATATCCCAAAAATATCCCCCATTTTTTAGGGGTTAGGGATGATTTTAATTATGAAAACAAATTTGATTAACTAAAAAAATTATATTAGAATGTTCACCACATCAATATTGAAGTGCTTTGAAAATAAAACCAAATATTTGCAAAAACATTTCACTTATTTTCAAGTACTTGAACTTTATTTTTCAAACTACCACAAATTTTAGGTCCAATTCAAGTACTTGCAAGTAGCTTTCAAAAAAACATGATTATAACAATTTAACTTTTAAATTCCATGCAAACAAGAGTTAAGAAATAATGTACCCAAAAAAATTATTATCCCCATTAAATCATCTACTTGTTAATCCTTTTCTTTAGGGACCTTAATATTTTGTTACTTACACTACTTTTTGTGTATACTTTACCATGCTTTCACCCCAAAACAACAGTTGTGACAATATCTTGAAATGTATCGTGGGTTGTTGTACATTCACTCCCGCAAGGGCATTAAAACAAATGGGTACTTAAATCGTCAATGGTATGACCACATTAACACTATGAAAGATGGGCAATTGTAGGATGTGGCAAGCCAAGACTAGTACGTAATGTTGTAGGGAAGTGGGTTGAAAATAAACAAAATGCAAATGTGGTAGGACAAATTAATGACCAAGTACCTGCCCCTGGATTCACACATGAATGAAAACATGTTCACATGATATTTAAAGGAACATTTACAAAAAGCGAGGCACACTCTTGCTTGTGTAGGCGATCCACCAAAGAAACATACAACTAGGGATAAGACTTAACCATTAAGCTCTCAAAAGGTGGGACTTGAAAATGAACAACCTTGGGTAATATGGCTCGGGTATCTTGTAGTGCCATCTAGAACTAGAAAGTGTTAGTCTCAACATGTGCTACTACATCTAGAAAAATAGTGTGATCATCTTGTTGGAAACGAGTGACAATTGTAGGAACAATCGTTGCCCAACATCCCAAGAATGTGGGGGCAATAATCCAAACTACAAAAGGGAGGTCGAACCCACTCGAAAAAACAAGAATAATGGCACGACAACAAGTTAAGTGATTAATATAACCACCAAAAGATTTCACACCAAATAACTTCTCCAATGAAATTATGGTACGAGTATTGAACTCAACGTAATGCTATAAAATACCTAGAGATTGAAACATTATATGAAACAAGTAGCCAAGGTGCTGGGCATAATATAACGAGAACGTCACAAAAGCCGCTTGAGGATCTACAAGCATAAATAAACTATATATCATCCTAAGATCTTTATGAAAAGCCTTAACCACAAACAATTCAACAAATGATTTGGATCCCACCAGTGTGCCCAAAATATGAAAACCCGAATTGGGAGTAAGAAAACTAGGAGGAAGGGATATAGAGTGGTCCAACCCCTATAAAAAACCAAGCTACACACTTTGTTGGTTGTAGTAAAAATCTTAATGTGGTAAACTCCTATTATAATTATAAAAAAACAAGAACCACATTTGATGTGGGACCTACTATATGCATATTATCCACCAACGAAAGGAGAACACAAGTAAGGTGGGCTATTACTATAGGGTGAATAACATGAAAATGAACTAAATCAAACAACGTTCCTCCCAATGGGTTCTTTTATTGTGTACCTAATTCCAACGAAATGACTATGAAATCCCCATGTTAGAAGGCCTAAAAAATATATAGTGGGGATAGGCATGCATAAATGGTTGAACAAATAGGAAAAATTGATATAGAGAATCGGGCGAAGATTATAACTCTTGAAAAATGGCTAATCGTGACATTAAATTGAAGGCATTACGAACATCCACCTATAGCACCACCCAATATGGGTGCAAATCTAACTTTGTTTAAACACCATGAACCATTATCTAACACCCGACACGAATCACTAAACCAAATTAATGAAGACTAAAATATTTAGTGAAATTATCTTTAAATTGAATAGCTAGTGTGTGGGCAACTAGGCAATAGGTCACCGCACCGATTGCAATGGGATGTATGTTTTTAGATTACTTCTCCAACATTAAAAGTCAAGATGCAAAAAATCAATGTGATATTGAAGGTGGAACATGACTTCAAACCATGTACCCATATACTTCAAGAAAGAGTCGAAGCCACTCACAAAATCATTTGAGACAAAACAATCTTGTAAAGTTCATACACCATACCTAAAGGGCCATCGGAAAAAAAAAAAAACATGGTGAACGAACTAGGGCAAAGATAATGCATGCCAATTTAAAGTAACCTCCATTTCAAAATGGAAATTAGCAACGAAAGGGGAAGATCAACCTTAATAAATGGATGGAAAAGGTGAAGGCAAAGGACTCTTGTGGTCTCATCAAATGGGCTACATGTGTGTTTAAAGCTAACGCATGTACTACTCAAACGTATTCCCCTACATGAACCCTTTGTCCATGTGCGATGTAATTGTGTTGATGGAGGTGGGGTAGGATTTGGAGTTGATTCCAAACATCTATGAAAAGTTAAGGCAAATGTTCTAATTGTGTGTTTTTTTTGTAATGTTTTTTAATCACCACCAATGTATCAACACAAAACATGTGCGAATCTCTTGGTGGCCTTTCTCACCACCCCGTGGAAGAAAGTACAAACACCAAGACTTAGGAATAACAAAAAAACATGCCAAGCTACAATATTGGAAGGATCAGATGTTAATTGAGATAAAGGGTGCAAAGCCCACCAAACATCAACTTGAAGAACATATGAAATATGATGGTATGAAAGAGGATGAAGTAAACCCAAATTGAAAACATCAATGATGTCTATGGATGCAATCCATGTCCATGGTGAAGAGGAAGGAAAACATGGTAAAATCAAAGGCAACATTGCCCATGAAACATATGATTACCTATGAGTGGTGCATAAAAGTTAGTGTCGTGTTAAACCCCCCCTTGCATTGAATAAATGACTACAAGAAGGATAAGGAACATGGTGTTGCGGAGAAAATGAAGATACGACAGATATTGGAAAAACTTCTAATGGGTGTGGGGAGTGAGGCGGAAGGAAGGTCAATGGACCAAGAGATGAGGGGATTGGCCAAAATAAACTAAAAAGGATGGGAATGATGGATAGATGGATGGAAGTTAAAACACAGTTGGGCATAATGGTAAACGTAACTACTGGCTTTCCATTGGGTGCTTACTAAGAGGGCTAAAAAGGCTTGGATGTCTTTCAACATGCCCGTAATTTGATGGTGTCCAACATCTCCATATTTTTTGCACACATGCACTTTTCACTACAAATGTCAATTTCTAATCTCTCCTTGCTAGTATACCTCCCACCCATAAGGAACCAAATTGGGAATTTCTGGAAACTAATCCAGATGCAATAAAAAACAAGATTACCATCACTATTACTACCAACAACAAAAGAAGAAGAAGAAAAAAAAAGGCTTATAACCAATGATTGAAAAATAGTGATTTATTCTCTAATGCACCTTCTTGTTTTCAAAGACATACACCAAGCTCTAGTTGTAAAAATTGTTTCCAACCTTGCAATTTTCAAAACCTTCAACCTATTCAAAAAGTTGTTAATAACCCTTTAACACTCTTGAAAAAAACAATACAGTCATCCACAACATCATGCAAGTCCCTTAGAATGTAAGGATATGAAACTTTGGCCTACCTAACTTTAACTTGCTTATGGGTGCATCACAATGTTTTTAGTATCGCTACCCATGGAACAAAACTTGGTTTGAACCTCTAAACATATGTTGTCAACAATGAACAAATGAAGCTCTCATTTGGATGGTTTCTTGGATATTTACAAGGTTTGAAGTTTGAACCAGTGTTGGGTAGTTCTCCCCTTGGGTTGGGTGTATGAACCTTTCACCAAAAGTCCAAAGAAAATATTAGAGAATTATTTTTGACCCTATAACCATAGTTGTCAAAAATCAAGGAAGTAATCAAAAAACCTATTTGGAATTATTGGTTTTTTCATTTTTTCCAAAAACCTAGAACTAGAGGTTATAAGTTTGAACCAATGTTTATGTGAGTATATTGATCTTACATATTAGTGTGTTAAGAATAAATATTTTGAAAATATAACAATTGAGTAGCGATATACAAGCTTTTAAAAAAATTCAACAAGTCAAGGTAATGAATTCATGTTGGCTTTGCAAAATCAATATGAAATCTGAACAAGGGTGAAGGAAAATGACTAACCCTTATCTTACTCATAAATTAAAGGTAAATTTTTATGGATAATCTACATTATTGTATGTAGAATGGATACAAGAGTCTAAACATAAGGTGAATTATATCATAAATTGTAACATGTTGAAAATTTATACAATGATGGCACATTGCAAGTTGGGGATAACAACCAATTACACAATTAACATTGCAAACACAAGCACATGACATTAATTAAAAAAATACTAAAAAAATATTGATCAAAGTATAATGAAGTTTTTTGGCACTTTGATGCTTCATTCAAATGATACATATAATGTCAATGATAGCACAATTTAAAGAATTTAGAAGGGTATAATGCAATAATCATGCTAAAGGTGCTTAATACATAAATTAAATATATATCCATAAAATTTTCATATTAAGGTATGAGAATAATTAGTTTGGCATGGGCTAGGATGAGACCTACAACATGGGATGTATTGCATATTTAGGAAAATAAAAAGGGCCCAAATTTGATTTTGCACCAAAGTGATGGATTTGGAGTTTGGTCATGTGTCTTTGTTTTCATGTGAAGGAGTCAACATTCAAGTCAAGGCACATGTTCAAGTGCACTTGTTTTCAAAGTTAGTTAACATTGATGTGTGCATGCATGTGAGTGAGAGGGTGTGAATAGAGGATTCTTTTGTGTAAGTGTGAAGGGAATGTGAAGGTGTGATGGCTCTAGAAAGTTTTTGAATGTGAGGGTGTGAACATCTAGAGAATATTCATGAAACCTAAAAGAAAGCTGAAAAGGACCATTAAGGGAATTTGATTAACATAACAAAAGGAGTGGAACTAGGGTGAAGAAGTTGGCATGGAAAGCTTTGAGCAAATTTGGTTCATTGAACAAATTCAAGTTGTAAATTGTAACAACCCAAGAGGCTTCTTCTCATTTTAGAGGTGATGAATAAGGTTAGTTTGATATTGGGAGTTCACAAAAAAAACTAAATGCACCATATATATTGAAATTGGGTGATCTATAGACATACACAAAAATTATGATAAATCCTCTATGTTCAAATTGGTCCATTTTTCAATTATTAAAAAATTGGACATATTTTTTATAATGAAATTGGGTGATATGTAAACACTAATATGCATGGGTAGACCTTTTTAATTGTGTTACCTATGTTGAAATTGCATGATCTATAATAGGTGAAAAATGATGGATATACTTTCTTTGTTATGTATTTAGAAACATAAAATCAATGTATTGAAAGAGCTATGCGTCTAAAGAATTATGTTTCTAAAAAGTTAAAGATCTTGAAAGTTATGACTATGGCTAGATCATTCATGTGATTACCCAAAAGCTTTAAATACAAGCTTACACCCTAAACATATAACCAAACCTAAATCTAATCATAAAATCAAAACTCAAATCCTCATCATATTTTTATGTTTAGACCCTAAATCATAAATCTAAGCCCAAATCCCAAAGCTTAAATCCAAAACCCAACTTTAAATTAAAACCCTACATTTACTAATCAACTTAAACCTTTTAATTGAACCAAACTTTAAACTTGAACCATAAAAAATAACAATTAACAAGGAGCCCCTAAACCCAAACCCAACCCCAAAAATAAGCCCCAAAGCCCAAACTCATATGAATAATAATTTAAAAATAACCTCTAAAACCTAAACCCCAAAAAAATTGTGTTTAAAATTAAACCTTAAAATGAAAACCCTAAAATTTAAACCACAAACCCCAAAACCTTGGCTTAAAATGTCAAACCTAAAACCCAAACCCCAAAAAAAAAGAAAAAAAAAGAAAAAAACTAACCCCTAACATCCAAACCTGAAAAATAATGATTAAAAAAACCCCCTAAAACCCATACCTTAAAAATAACAAATGAAAAATAACCCCAAAACCAAAACCCTAAAACTAAACCTTTCAAACACAAAATTTGAAACCTTACACTTTAAACCCCAAAATCCTATAGCCCTAGAAATCCTAAATGCTTATAATACCCAACTAAGGTAAGCTTTAGTGCACTTAAACCATTTAAAGTTGGAACTAATACCTAATTCATCCCTAGTTTGGGGGCTTTTGTCTCTAGTTGGGCTGATTTCTAAAATGCCCAAAAAGATGGTATGAAACCTAGTAAATAGGGGGTCAGGTTGGGTTATAAAAATAACTTCAAAATGCAAGAGGAAACAAAATGGACTAGTCAATCAACAAAACTCAAAACAAATCCATCATAATTAAATGTAATACAAAATGTGAGAATGCACTTAAGCCATAGGATTATTTTTGCATACACGCTATTTTTACTCAATTCTAAATAAAAATGAACTTGAAATATGAGCTAGCCAAATAAAGTAAAATAGGATTTGTACCTTTGAAATATTTAAATAAGGTATCTAAAAAAGTGTTAGGAAAAAAACACAAAAAATTAAGCATGTGAATATATTTGAATAAAGGTGACACCCACCCAACACTAATTTGAATATCTATACTTCAAAAATTATTTCACAAAATTGAAAATATGAAATATTTTTCATCTTCCCTTTTTGTTGGCATTGCCACCTAGATTGAGTTGGGTCAAGAACTAATAATATTAAGTTTCCATACACATAACACACTTGGAGAAATTATAGTGTATTTGGAAGGCATCTTGTATTTGGGAATATCCTTCCTAGATAGAAAAGAGGAGGCCTCTTACATCCAATCCTTTAAAATAATCATGATATCCCTCCCATTCTTGTGGAGTAGTTGGAGGAAGCCTCTTTTCATATGCTTCATAATCTACATATATTTAAATTCATGATAACCATTTTGATGATGAACAAAGCCCATGGGTGGTGAATGTTATGAAAATGAGGGTTTGGATTTAGCTATGGTCTCATATTATGCCCCTTACTTTTAGAATGCCATTACCATAGAGTTTTACCCTACACCTAGAGCCCTTTTTGTCATTTTAGTGTTAGAAGAAGACTCCTTATATCCATAAAAGGCAAATAATAGTTTTAATGTGTCTCCTCACCCAAAAAAGTAAGCATGATAAGGTACTTAGAAGGGTGGTCACCTTGTGATATAGAAATGTTCTATTCATGATTTGCATCATGTTTCATGTTAGTTAATGTCCACAATGACAACATTCCCAAAATGCGAAGCTAAGTCCAACCATGTTGTGCCTATGCCCCTTATTTGGAAAATGCCCTTAGCTTATAAACTTTTATTTAATAATCACCGCAATCACAAATGAGACATTCCACCTTTTTTGATAAATAAAATCATATTGTAATTGATACCTTTAGGTATATACCTTAATATTATTTAGTTTTCAATATGAGATAAACAAATTTGTTTCCAAAACATTGTCATGTTGTAACTTCCTTAAGTGCAACATGTTGAATGGAATCCCAAACACAAATACAAATCTGCATTAGCACATAACTAGATTGTGAATCTCTTTTGTGTTTCAGGAAATATTCATTTGCACATTGTAAGAATCCAAGTTTAAAACACAAAGCAAAATCACAAAATAACCATCATGTTTTTACCATGTGCTTGGAATCTCAAAACATGAAAGATGAGGCTTTAAAATACTTTAATCCTTTAAACTTGTACATAGATTACAAGAATAAAAAGTTGAACTTCTTGAATTTTCACAATGATAAACCAAGCCTTACCAATAGATCACGCCTCCAAAATGTGACAAATTTTGTTAAGTTTTTAATTTCATATGTTTATTTCACATATAAATAAGTAAATAACAATAATAATAATTAGTATGTAAGTTGAAAGTAGGTTGTAGGATGGTTATAGATAAGAGACAAAAGGTAGGTAGGTTATAAAAAGGTAGGAAATAGATAAGTAGATAGGTGAATGGGTAGGTAGGTTTGTAGGATGATAGGTGGGAGGTAGTTAAAATAATAAATTGTATATGAGAGGTAGATAAGTAGAAAATAGATAACAAGACCTAAGTTACTTACTTACATAGTTTGGCTCATTAGCTAGCCTAGGATATCCCATTTGATTAAAAAACCATTGACCATTGTGATCAATAATATCATTTTGCTTTGTTCAACTTCACTTAATATTTGATTTGATAGACAATTAAACAATTCCTTTGAAGTTCATTGATCCAAAATATAAATACCATTCAAGCTTTAGGCCTTCACCTAAAAAGTGCATGGTACACTTGGTAAGAAGGATTGGTTAATCAACTTGAACCATTTGAAAAACTTTTTTTTTTTTTAACAATTGTAACAAACTACAAAAAGAAAACTAATGTCCTACAATAAATACTTGACAAAGGTGAATATCGAATCCAACCAAGCTTGCCCAAGGAGATGTGAAACAAAAGAGGAAAAAAAAATCGCCCAACACTGGTCATATCTCCCCCTTGCTTAATCTTGCTGACATCATGGTTAGTGGCCAACTTAGCAATTTCCTGAATTCCTTAAAGAAGACAAGGTACACTCCCCCTTTCTTCAACTGGTTTCCAATATTCAGTACATGGCACTTAGCCCACTTATTAGAGTTATCTGTAAAGTCACCCACTGTTTCACCCCCTATCTCCTCTGCTTTTGCCCACGATCCCCTTTTTCAGCGGTATCTGCAAAAGTAAGGAAATTTTATTAAATTTGGGTATGAAATGCTGAAACTCAGCATTTAATGCACAAGGTTCGAGAATAATTATAGTACTTTGTACAAGTAGGAGCAGTGAAAATATATATGCAGTGGAGGCGCTCATGAAAAAGGAAAGACAGGATGAAACTCAGCTTACCACGAAAATTGGTGGAAAAACTAGGTTGAGTCCCAGTTATTTCCTTTCATAAAATTTCATTCCCAGTTAAGCGTTTGATGCTCTATTATGCCGAAACTGACCGTTCTTGCCCCCTAATAGCCTGACTTTACAGATAACTCTATTACCATAGAAGGTTATAGAAGAAAAACATTCTACGAAGCTATCTAGGTGTCTTTATGACAGTTAAAAAATTTCAATCCCTATCACTTAGGGTTTGTTTCCATGATCTTCCCACTCACGCATTATTTGTATTACCTACCTCCCACTCAAATTGTTAAGTTTTTAATATGAAATATTGAAGACACTGGCCCACTAGTCTAGTAGATTTCCCACTATTTTAGTGGGTTTTTTCCTTGGGAAACCCCCAAAGGTCCTAAACAAGATCTGGAGATACCAACTAGACCAACAAATTGTCAGGTGTACAAGTGCAAAAAATATTCTGACTTGGTCCTTGGAACATTAACTCTCTACACCAACAACTGCCAGATGTGGGTTTGAAAGTATTCTTTCAAAGTGGGGTTTAGAAATAGTGAGGTAAACATAGAAATCCTTTTTTGCCATAATTTGAACAAATTAATTGTAATAGGAACCTTTATCATGTTTTGCACAAATAAATTCTCATGTTACATGTCCCAAGGGCCATGTAACATGCCAGGTAGCATGTGCCAAGGGTCTTCTAGCATGTTACATACCCCCCCCTAGCACATGTAACATGCCCAAAACATGTATGACATGAACCCAAAGCATGTCTATAAATGCCGAGGTGAAAAAAAAATGGGGCAAAGGGCAGGCTGGGGGAAAAATAATTGCAGCAATCCTCTTGTACTGGGACCATTAACAACTAACTATGGGCATATGTAATTTTAGGGCTTGTAAATGTTGTGCCCTCCCAGCCTTGTGTGAGGGGGTACCTCGAGGCTCAAATACTCACACATCCTCTTCAAAGGCTTGTTGAGAGAAACTGACCCAAGAACAGAAAAGCCAAGAAAAACCTCACAAAAGATATACACCTCCCCCTTCATCTCCATGAATAGGAAGGAACACTATTTTTTGATGATGTCAAACTTTATTGCAATATAAACAAAGGAAGAAATGGAAGGAAAAATGAAAAGATAATGATTTTTTGGATGACATTCAGCCCAGTTAGATAGATGATAAAGCCTTAACTTTAAGGCCCTAAAACCAATAGAAAAATTCAATCATCTACCAACAATGAGCAACAGATCAAAAGCAGAAGTGGGAACACAAGAGTTGGAAGTTGAGAAATTAAGGAGAAACTGAAAATATAGAGCTCTTAATGAAATTCAACCCTGTTAGATAGATGCAAGAGCCCTTAATTTTAGGGTCCAAAATCATTAACAGAGTCAATCAACTACTAATGATGGGGTGGATTCTGGAACCTGAAAATTAACCTTAGTTTTCAGGGCTGAGAACCATTAACTTAAATCAATCAACAACAGATCAGAAGTGAGAGTCTGAAGAAGAACAAAAGGTCCCAATGAGTGGGGATGTCATTCAAATTTCAAGCTTGTATCTCAATGGTTGATTCATTAAAACTGTCATTGACAGCTTGACCCAAAAGAAAATTGGAGCCCAAGAGATAGCTGCATGTCCCACCTAGGAAAAAGGCTGTGATAATGCCTGAATAGGACACACAAACTAGTTACCCAATCCATGAAGTTCCCCTAATCAAAAATGAAACTCACAATTCAGAATTTAGAACAATGTAAAAGGTGCAACATTCCTGAAACTGTAATTCAGAGTGAGACTTGGTGTAAGCAATCCTCAAAAATGTGGGACCAAATGAAAACCACATTAATGGTTCCCTAGTCTCTCCTTTACAGGCACATCCAGCCAACAAACAAATATGATCATCATCATCCTCATTGCTTTTACACCCCAAATTTGGTACAGAAAGCCACCTGAAAAGCCAAGTACCTATACCATCACCACAAGACAAAGTTGTGGGTCCACTCTCTGTCTTCTTCTTCTTCTTCTTCTTTTTCTTTCTTTCTTTCTTTCTTCTGGGGGACTCACTCTTGGGTGTCTCTAGGTTTGCTTTTCACACAAAGAAAAGTACTTGAAGTTCTTGTTGTTGCAATCATTGATCCATCTCTCCTCCTTCCTCCTCCATTTCTTCTTCTTCTCCTTCTTCTCAATCCCTATACATCTTTCTGTGTGCACCTACTACCCATGTCTGAATAGAAAGTTAGGCAGCTCCCCAGTGTCTGAATGATGATAAAGGCAAAGATTGTGATGAAAGGGATGATTATGAGATGATGACGAGGAAAAGGAGGAGGAGGAGTCTGCAGTGGGATTTGTACAGAGTGTTTGAGAGATTTGGACTTTGAGTCTTTTCTGGAGTAACTGCTCTTCATTTGGTTCATTGGGTGTTTATCAGTTTCTTGGTTTTTTTTTCTTGTCTAAGAAACTATTGTTGTTGAAGTTTTGATTGTACTCTGTGATGGGTTTTTGGACAGAACATTTTTACATGTTTTTGTGAGCTCCAGTAGGTATTTGAGAGTATTCTCGTTGGTGTTTTTTTCAATTTCTTCTTTGCTTTGTTGGGTTCTGTTTGTTTGTGGTGTTTTTTTTTCCCTGTGGAGAATTTAGCAAGTTGGGTGATGGGCAATTGTATAAAGTAGTGTGTTTTTTTAATGACGCCTTCAGCTTCCAGTTTCATGTCTTTGCAACAGATTTTTCTCGGAGGATTTTGTTGGGTTGTTGGTGATTGAAACCAGAGCTACATATAGGAGAGGAGAATTGAATGTGTGTGGAAAATAAAACCTTTCTACCATGCAAATGAGTCTTGTGAGGGGGTCTAGGGATGGATGGAGGGCTATGTACCTGGGAGCTTTCTTTTTATGAAGCTGCTTACACTGTTCAATCTCCGCTGGAAGAAATACTTTCTCAAAGGATTGAGCTTTCTCTCATGATTTGAAAGCACTTGGGAGCACAACATTCAAGACAACCCAAGGAAGGAGAAGAAAAGCTTTGGAGAGTAAAATCAGGTATGTCTCTCTTTCTTTGCTCCAAGGGATGGGTTTTTGTATCTTCTGTGGCTCAGTCAGCTTGGAGAGATTGATCCATAATCCATACCCTCTTTTGTGAGCATGAATGTTTCCTCCCACAGAATAAAAGTGGCAGTGGATTTACAGAGAGTGTTCATCACTTCTTCTGTTGAGTTGCTTGGGTTGGTTGTTCACTTTTATTCAAGTCTTTCTCTTCCTCAGCCTTTTGGTGAAGAGAATTCCTGTTCACTGGTTGCCAACACTCAGAGATTGGTTTGTGGGCATGGTTTTGGCAAGTTTAGGTCAGAAGGGAAGTTGAGCTTTTTTGGGTGGGTTGAAATTCCCTTCTTGAGCTTCTCACCTCTCCTTCACAGTTTCATTGGTTTTCTACACCGACAGTGCAATTGCACCATCATGTATGGCCCATGATTGTCATGGTAATTGAGCTTTTGGGGTTTCTTCAGGACCTGGAAAGAGTTTGCCTGTGTTTTCTGTTGCTTAATGATCAGGATTGTGACTTTTGTAGAGTAATTTGCACAAGGTTCATGAGTCTTTGGACTGCCTTCTCTCTAACATTCTCTGGTGAGATTTTCCTTTTCAACCACATCTGTAAACAGGGTTATACTGACACAATTGGATGTCAAATTGGTTTTTCAGAGTATTGTGGAGAGTGAGATCCTCGCTCAAATTCTTCTCGTTCTTAGGAATTCGTCTGGAATCATGAGTGGGATCAGCTTAAACGATCTTCCTGAAGAATTGGTGGTGAATATACTGCAAAGGTTGCCAGTGCCTGTCATGTGTCAGATGCGATGTGTGTGCAAGAGATGGAATTTGTTACCTCGCTCCCCACTTTATGTGAATCTCTGTTCTCAAGCAACACTTGAGAAACCTTACCTCTCGTTTCTTGTGATTGAGCGTGGCCAGTTAGCACTCTCACTTTTCAGCCCTAGGTTAGGTAAATGGTACAAGCGGCCATTAACATTTCTTCGAAACTTCTTCATCTTCCCTACCCGAGAATGCCATTTCGTTGCTGGACATGGGGGCTTGTTTTGTATAGCATCAACTGTGAACGACAGTTGCATTTTCATTGTTGTTAATCCAATCTCAAAGAGATGGCGGAAGCTGCCTCCTATTCCACACCAACGCCCCTCATTCTACTTCAGAGGGATGCATGTTGATCGCAAATCCAGAACTTACAAACTGATTGTTCGAGGGAGGATTGAAGGCTCAGACCACTGGAAAACAAATGTATATGACTCTGCAACTCAGTCTTGGAGAGTTGGGTCTGACATGCCACCAGGATTTGGAAACCATCTTCTTGTGGATTGCACATTTTGCAATGGAAAATTCTACTGTTTTGACAATGGGAGATCTAACACACTACGAGCGTATGATGTATGCACGGGTGTTTGGAGTGAGGTTGAAGAATGGAGATCATCTCTTTCAGGTAAATTCTCATTTGTGAAGGGCTATGGGGGACTCATGGTTTGGAGACAACTAGGAGACTGGCCATTTGGGCTGAAGAATTTTGAGGTCATGCGACTCAATCAGAATAGCTCAGAGTGGGTGAAGGTGGACACAACACCAATTGAAACCAGCCTGCAAGCTTTCTTCCGCATTACACGGTTTGATCTTTGCACTGGAGCTGGTGATCTTGCATACTTCTCAATTTTTGAAGACCGTGCAGTTTTAGTGTACGACTTTGCACAACAATTGTGGAGCTTGGTGCTTGTTTGCCCCAAAACTGTGGCGGGTACCTGCTTTGATGGAGTATTTGCCCTCAACCCTGGGTTTGATTTCCCAGTCTAGTCAGATTTAGTCTGCCTCTCTCTGTCTCTCTCTGTTCAACTTTGAGCACAACAAATGTTGTGCTCAAAGGTTTGCGCCGGACAAAATTCTGCCCAAAGAACAGGATCCTGTGGATGAGAAGTCCAGATTTGTATGTCAGCACTTTGCGCAATTGGAGATTTGTTGGGATGCAAAATGGAAATGAGGGAAGGCAGCTCAAGTCAGCAGTGTTCAACTGTTGCTTGTCAATTATACAATGTAAGCCATCTGGTTTATTGGAATTGCAGGTAACAACACCTGTGCATGTGCTGAAGTCTGTGAGATACTGCCAGAAGTCCCGTCTTTGAGGTCAGGCAAAAGTCTCTGTCTGCATTCCTTGAGATTCCTGCTACAAAGTCACAACCACTCTTCAAAACAACCCGCTTGCTGGCAGAAAAAAGGTGGTTGTGGGGATCAAGATTGCAAAATTCACCCAGGAATTCGACTTGCTGACAACCATAGAAAACATGATCCATTTCTTACTAGAAAGTGCAAAATGGTTTCTTGTGAAAATGGAAGGGTCCTGGACAATTAATGGATTTCCCTTCTGAAGGGACCTGCAGTTGACACATGTCCATTATGTGCCATAATGCACATCTAATATATACACATTATGTGTTTGAAGGTACATCAAGATAACAGAGGCAAATATTTCTGCAATGTAAGGAGCCCTCTAAAGTCTCAAAATCCAATCCTTTTTGTGCTGATTTGATGGGCCAGCTGAGCTCCACAATCTTGTGAAGCATCTTCAAAACTAGCGGACATGCCTATCACATCCAAATAGTGTGAAGTTATTTCCCCCTCATAACCTTCACCACAAAATTGTCTGCAAAGTTACTTCCCCATCCCTGCCTATGAACATGAAAAATCTGAACCAATGTAAAGGAAGGGATCAGTTAAATGTTAGCACATAGGCTAAAAATTGTGACTAGCCAATCAAATGTAGTCTTATTTCTTTACTTGTCCTTTTAGAGAGCCTAATATCCTATGCATATTTACAATGACATAGGCCTGTATATTATGCATATTTACAACCATGAAGGCTGATCATTGTGACTGGCCAAATCAAAGGTAACCATGTTTTTTGTATCAGCCCTTTTGGTGAGCCCTACAACCTATGCATGTTTACAATCACAGACTTACTTGCACATTTCTCCAAGAAGTGCTTTACAATAGTGTAACTTGCACCCTTTATCCCTTTCACCCCATGCAAGCCATTTCAACTTCAGTTGAACTGCAAGTTCTAGGTACATTGTTGATTTTGTTGTTCACATGTATTGTTTTATTTTGAACTACACAAGATGTTCATAATTGTGATCCTCAATTTTGAGGATTTGGACAAAGAATGATGAGAAGACAAATGTCTTTTCAATTGAACAATCTTCCATTCAATTTTGTGTCATGGCTTACACGAATGTTAAGTAACATTGACAAATGCTTCTCACAAGATATGGAGGCATTATGGACAAGACTCACGAACACGATACAACACAACTGGATTTGGATTATCAAGATGTGAATCACAAATTCACAAAGTGTAAATTGTGAAAAACTTACATGTTTGTCTTTCCATGGATGCAAGTTCCTTTTAGCATCCTACATCCTGATTGTCAGATTCCAGAAAACTCTAGTCTATCAATCATCATTGAACAAGACTACATCACGAACATTGTCCTTTTTATCTTTTCTTCAATATGCACTATTGTCCATTTTACTACATGGGTGACTATTTGGTTTCATTGATCAATAAATATTTTAGAAGACAGTGGGATGCTATGAGGCATCGAGAATTCAAGCTATACTCAATATCACGCACACACACAACTCCACATACATGTGACATGGAACTCTTTTTAACCTTTGCAACTGATAACAATTCAATGCGTTCTTCACAATGACACAACATAGGAAATTTGGCTTATTTCATTTACAAAAATGATTCCCAAGCCCTTTTTCAGGATTCAAGTCATTGTGACTTTCTAATTGTCTTGGTTAGCTTGTCACAGTAGTCCTCTATTTTCAAGAGATGACAATGAGATGATGATGCATATAGCATGACCCATTACATTAGCCTCCAGGAAACCAATGAGAAAGTGGGACAAAATGGAATACCTTGCAGAAAGTTGCTAGTAAGGCAATCCACAGCTGCAGGATAGAGATTAATCTGTATAAAAACATGAACAAGAAAGATATCAGATTGCACAGAAAATATGATTTTGAAGGTAACCATTAGGCTGAAACTGACAGCATGCTTTTTTCCCAAAAGATGTATGCAACCAAGATTGTATCTTCCAACATACACAAGAGCAAGGATTGGAAACCTCCCCACAAATGCATCCTTCAATTCCAGCTCAGAAAAAGCCTCTGAATTAGAACTTTGAAAACACCAATCTACAACATCCCCCTAGTTTTTCCTTACAGAAGCCTCACATAACCTGCTAATGTGCTCACCCTGAGAGCCAGAGCCAGATTCCTCCATCTTGACAGTTCTCTCTGCCATCATGACTCCTTGTAAATGTGATGGGCTTCACTGTGGGGGAGCTCCAACTCTTGATGCAACAACAGTGCTTGCAGTTGGGAGTGTTCACCAAAGTCACAGAGTGCCAGAAAGAACACTTCCAGAAAATTAATAGGGACATTTCAAAGGGGCAAATTGCCTCATTATAGTTTGGATCTTACATACATGTGAATCATATCAACTGTTGAAATGATTCGTAAGTGGTGTAGAACATGATTGGAGAATGTCATTGAACAAAGAAAAAGAATTATGGTCAAGACTTCATACAAACTCGAGTCTAGACACAAACTCCAATGACTAACCCACCAATGCTGAACATGTTTGAGCTTTGTTTCTATTAACCATTGCTGACAACATCCACCACTCTGTAAGTTACAAATACCAAATCCTCTCATGACCATTCATGATCAGAATGTGCTGCCTCCTGCAAGAAGTCAGGTTTTAAGTCAGAATCTTAATTTAGTTTGCAGATTTTGTGTAGGGTCTATACTTCTGATCAGCCCCCTGAATCATCTGGAACAAAATCTTCCTGTGATTTGCTTACCAATCAGACTTCTTTGCAAGTATTTTTACAGAAGGCTTAGAAGAGAAAGAACCAGATACAATTTATTCTGCAACTAGTAACTTACAATAATGATGGGATGATGTGCTGTCCCAGCTATGATTGTGTGGGTCCCAATATCAAGAGTCTGCACTCCATCTGCCTTGACTGTCCCCAAATCAATGCAGAAAGACACCAGAAAGATGACTTCCTCCTCTGAGCCTGATTCCAATTGAACTCGTTGGAATCCCAATAACTGCTTGAATGGAGTACCATTGGAACCAGCTAAGGGGGACTTTGAAAATAACAGCACTGAGTGGCTGCCATCCATTGGGCCTTCATTTTTCACCCTCACCCTCACTTTGAAATATAAGTCCTCACAAGCATCTGTTGAAAGAATCAGTGAGGCCTTAGGTTCATGTTAGGAGTTCAGCAGAAAGTGTGAGATAAATAGCCATGGGAATGGTTAAAATTCTATAACACAGGTGAGTAACAGATGCATTGTTTTTCAACTTAGTGAAAGTTGTCTAAAGAATTTCCTGAGCTACTTGACATTTATGTTCACCTTCTTGTGTTACTAAACATTGAAATTATAGTCGTCTTGCTCCTCACAAGCCACTCTTAATGAAATGTAGGCCTACAAAATATTCATATAGAAAGGCAGGATGAAAACTCGGTCCTCTAACCTTTGTCTTCCTTTGAGCATTGAACTGTCTTCAATGAGTTTGATACATCCTTATGACACAGCTGCTGATGTAATGTAGGTGCAGTCAGGGTAGAAGGGGCTTCCACAATTGCATGTGAGAACTTAGAATAGCTCAGCCCATAACCAAATTCCCAAATTGGCGATCCCATGAAAAAACGGTAAGTACGACCTTGATAACCAGCAGATAAATCTGGGCGCATCTGCATATTTGACATATCCATCTGTGTGTAATTCTCATGGTACCATGAAAGAGCTAATCGGCCTCCTATAACATCACACCAATCAAAACATCCACAACCTGTGAGCAAAAAGGTTCGTTTCAATCACAACACTTAACATGTCTTATAGCATATGGCTGTCATCATAACAGAATAGTTAACCTCCATATGCAGGAGACAGAACACCCATCATGCCAGTTCTCGTTTGTTACATCCTGGAGCTAGCCATCCAGCAATTGAGACCTGACAATTATTATGAAACAGCACCCCACCCTCAAATATTCTTCCCCTAGAACCTGCACCAGAGGTTTCACTCATTAAACCAAATCAGAGACCAAGTCATTGCATTTAACAAGGCACCTAAATTACCTGGATTCACATCACCAAAGATGATTTCTGCTATTGCTTGACCACCAGCCTGTCCAGGATAGCCTGCCCATAGAATACCTCCAACTCGCTCATTGACATTTGCAAATGAGACATCAACAGGCCCACCTGACAATATTACAAGCACAACTGGGCGCCCGTTAACAGCATCTAGTACAGTTGAAATTAATTCCTCCTGCTTGCCTGGAAGACGTAGACTTTCACGGTCCCGTCCTTCTGATTCCTGGGCCTGGCTTAATCCAACAAATAAGACAACCGCATCTGCTTCTGAGGCAGCAGTCACTGCAGATGGAAAGAGAATTCCATCTCTGCAAGTTGCATCGGCACATCCAGGTGCATAAATCACACTTTGCCCATTGCCCCCAAAAAGTGCTGTTATTCCATCCAAAGGACTTGTAAATTTACAGGGAATGCCTGCAGAAACCCAAAGAAATATTTTTATGACAAGTCTCTTTCTAATTCTCACTCTTCTGACAAGACTAGGCTTTGGCAAAACCTTGGAAGCAAACAGATTTTCCCTTTTATGCTAAGGGGACCAATCTTACAAACCTTAGGCATGTTGGGGTTAAACTCACAACTTTGCCATGACAATTAGTTTGACAACATGTGACATTTCAATGATAGTGACTAAGCATAGCAAGCTTCAGAGTTGGTAGGCCAGAATAGTTGCACTTGTACTGGCAACCCACATTACTGTAAGACGTCAAGAGGAATCGCTTTGAGGAATCAATAGGATGGCCCAATAATACCTTCATAATTACCAAGCATCTCTTGAGTTGCATTCCCATGAGGGCCAATCACAGCCAGCTTGAACTTTTTTGTTTTGTTCCATGGAAGTGTACTTCTATCATTTTTCAACAGAACAATGCTTTGTTGAGCAGCCTCAAGAGCAAGATTTTGGTGACCAGTGGTGCAAACATCAGATGGTCCCAGTGAGCCGAATGGAAGAGTTTCAGGATCTCCGTCAAACATCCCCAATCGCATCCGCACAGAAAACAGGTTGCGCAGGTGCATGTTTATAAGTTCCTCCCAAATTAATCCCTTGTCTAGTGCAGCCTGAGCATGATATAAAACTGTTGTTCCACAATTAAGATCCATACCTGAAAAATTCATCTCAAGTTTCAGTTCATTTTCTGGGGCATGTCTCTCATGGGTGACCTACCTTCCAGAGTTCCTACAAATCAAAGTGATTAAAGATCACAAAGGAAACCAAATACAGAACAAAAGTATCAAATTGTCCAACACCAGGAGGAGCACCTGCCAACAAAACATAAGAGACTGCGTCCTCTGGAGTAGGTGCATAATGGATGTATTCATGTATTAGTGCGACCGCATCACAATCTGACACAATGTACCTACAGCCAACTACAAGTTTCTGTCAATCAAAACCCTTTTGCAATTGCCCTGCAACAAAAAAACTGGTATAGAATCTGTTGCCAAATTGCATCCCAAGATTTCATAACAGCTCATCTTCAACTTAAAGCACAAAACCTAAACACAAACAATTGAAGGTCATGACATACCCATTAAAGCCCCAAATATTGCGGACAGTGAGAGTGAGAAGCTCATAGTGAGTGCACATAGGAATTCCATTGAGACGATTGTAGGAGCACATTAGGCTACTGGACTGCCCTTCTTTCACACAGCTCTTGAAAGGTGGGTTATAAGTGTCCTCCAAGTCTTGCAGACTCACCTGACCACATTCTTGAGATCATTAAGCTATCATCCGTAGGAAGGTCTGAGTTCCAATCAAGAGAAGGTTTCAATCAGATTTGATTCTGGAAATGTATTTTTGAACCCATGGGTTCTTAAATCAGAATTCTGCAATTCTTCCTGATTCTTGACTTTCAAAATTCAAACTGCATTTGGACATCTCCCTCACTTGGTGAATATGCTCATCTAAAACAACCAATGCTTTACATTTGTCTACCCATCCAGGTAAGCAAATATAACAAGAGGACAAGTCAGTCCATAGAAAGACACAAACCTGCAGTAAAATGAGCTGGGCTTGAGACAAAATCACAGCTGACAAGGAGCAGGTAAAGCATTGAACTTTAGAGGAAAGCAAAATGCTGAGGAGCAGAGAGATATGGAACTTACTTTTGCATCAAAATAGTTGCGATCATAGCCTTTCCAGCTGTCCAAGTCATGAGCTGTAAAATGCTTACAACATGCGGAAACCTTTAACCGCTTCGGCCCCCCAGCAGTGTGGATCTGGGAACCATCATAATGTCCCTCTTGCAGACCCTTGACAAAGTAGACTGCATATGTACTAGTAAGCTTTGGATCCTCCCCTGGCGTTTCCTGTGTCCTTCCCCATCGAGGATCTCTGACTATGTTTATGTTTGGTGACCAATAGCTCAATCCTGACCTTCCTTGATTATACATGGCTCGCCCTTCTGTTGATACTACCTGCCATAAAGAGCAAACAAAGGTATGTTTATCACCAATGTGTGAATTTGAGCAGCCATTTGATAGTCCTAAATGCCCTAACTGTAAACAGTACTAGGGTTCCTGCAGTCTGTCTGCACCCTAAAGCTGAGCAATTGAATTTAGAGCTCAACTTTCCTCATGGCATTGGGGGGATTAACACTTGTTTCTTTTTATAAATCAATCCAAATGCAATTGAGAAAGAAGGAGCTGGAAAAAGGAGAACTCAAAGAGAGGCTTGTGGAAAGCAAAGAGATTTGACAAAGACTTGAAAGAGAAAGGCTTCTAACAGATAATAAGAGCAGAAACACAAAGGGAAGATTACAGAGCTGGTAGATACATGAACAATGCGGACAAAATGAGGGGGAGAAATGTTCCAATTATCACAGAGCAGATGAAGAGGAGGAAATGCAAGGAGTAGATCATGCTGGAAATAAGAAGATCAGTCCTGTCCATCTTACTGATATCTTTGAAGTAACATAGAGCCTAAGTGTTGGCTGCTGTGATCACTGTTACACACAACGGCCTAATGGAAAGCCACTGACATAGGGCCTTGTTTCTTGCTGCAGGGACAGTTGCTTTCCATTGGAGAGCTACAAGTGAGTTGAAAATATGTAGATAATCATGTTAGGAACTCTGAGACCGCATATTTTCATGAAGAACGGACAGATGTCATTTTGTGCTTAGTCACAGTTTGACTCACAGCTCTTCAGCTACTGCAATTGGTCAATGCTTGACCTGTGAGATGACTGTGAGCACAACTGGCCCAAAAAACATAATAGAAAGTTGCTGTGAACAGAGAATTTGTGTTCACAGCCGCCTAATGGAAAAATATCCTAACACATGCAAAATCAAGCACAATAGTCTGCGGAAAGATTGCAGAAGGACGCCAATGCCAAGCCGTATGCAAAAGAACCGTGTGCAATGATCGTCGCAAACATGATCTGCAGAAGCAAAAACAAAAAAAACAAAAAGAGAGAGAGGATTCTCGATAGAAAATTTGGGAACAAGCTAAGTATCGCTTGCCTGACCAATGCTGTTCCACAGTGCGGTATTGAACGAGCCTGCCGTTAAAATAGGCTGCGGGAAGCTGGTGGCAGCTGCTACATCCCCTCCGAAATCCACCGACGGACTGATCGCCACTCCGTGCAACCCTTCCCCCCACCATTCGTAAGCCGGTATGCCAAGCCTGGAGACATTGAACGCCGTACTGACCAACTGTGTGATTTTCTCTTGCACTGTGAGCCTGGATATCAGATCCTCCACGCGCTCCGCATCCGTCAACGACGTATCACAAAACGGCAAGCCTCGAAGCGCCGGATTCCCATTCGGATCGCAGGCATACTGCTGCGGCTGCTGCTTGATTGCTTCACCACCACCACCACCACCACGAAGACTAGCACTAGTCTTCGTCACCGAAACACACAACAAAACGACGCAAATGACAAGAAAACGAACACCGAAAAATACAGCACGCATCTCCGGCAACAGGGCACGATATTTCACCGCCATAATTGCACAATCCGACAACCGAATTCCGCAGAATTGATCACATTTCCGCAGCAAGCGAAGGAGCTTGGAGGGAGGGAGCTATGGCGAGCGAGCTGTGAGTGAGCGCGAGCGCGCGCGGGGCTGGCCTGTCTGTCTAAGGGCCTTAGTTGGCGTGAAGATCAAGGCAGTTTCCACATCGTAAGGGCCGGCCCCTAAGAACCTTGACTAAGTCCCACCCCCAGGACGCTAAAATGACCTATGTTAGGCAGCACAGATCTACAACTAAAAGTTAGTTACCCAATTCTTATACTCATTCACACCTAATAGAGTCATTTTTATTTTTTAAAATTAACTTAACATTTACTTAAATTCTCTTTTTATGGGTTGTTACCCAACATTATGTTTTTATTTAATGATCCGTGTTTTTTATAAAAAAAAGATATTGAATTAATATTCATTTAATATTGACTTAACACCCACTTTAACATTGTGTGTGTCATTTAAGATCCCACCTAGGCCTAAAGATTTGATCTTAATTAACATTCTTATCTTTAAAATTTTATTTTAAAAAAAAACCTCTATTAACATAAGATGTGATTATAATATTATCGATATCAATATTGATACCCACAAAAATTTTACATATCTTCCCCAACTTGAGCTTTGTGTTCACAACTAAATGTGCTTATCCATATTAGACTAGGGTTTGATTTAGATTCTTAGAATCTAGATTTTTGGAATTTTTGATAACAGGATAAATAATTTTTTTCCAAAAATTCAGCAATTTTTTTTAAAAATATATTTAATTTATGCCAAACTCACCCATGTACTACAATATTGCCTTGTCTAAGGCCTCTTATTTTGAGAATGTCTCCCCCATCCTACCCCGGGACTTTACCTTACACTTAAGTTACTTATCCATGTTTATACCTAGTTAACTATTTAGGGGAAGTAGAAGGATTTTCAAGCTAGGCCACCAAGGTTGGAACCAAAGTTGATAAGTCCAAAAATCATAATGGGTTTCAAAAGTGCAAGATAATTTTTATTTTTTTATAAAATTTTTTGGAGGATCTTCCACTTTTGTAAGGTCTTTCAAATTTAAAGTGAAATTTTCAGGCATTTTCAGGCAGAGGAGGCCCTTTCAAACCCTACAAAGATGAAAATTGAAAAGTTCATTACTTATGGACAAAAAGACTAGTATGACCAAGTGTACTAGGTAATAATTCCACCCAACTTTGTTTTTATTAAAAACTGTGCCCTAGGACGAATTCTCTCCCTCTTTAGTGGAGTCACAAGGATGAGGCTTGTAGGCAAAGCTTGGGTGGTGACACACCAGGAGTAGAATGACCCCCCAAGTGGGCATTCCTTAGCATAAAGGTCTGTAGGTGGGTCATAAAGTAGCATAAACCTCAAATACACCTAAAAAAAACCATTTCTCATAAGTCTTTATATTTACAAATGAACT
>Ga0116231_10003071_pt1 | contig 34905 bp, 30 predicted proteins | sample S1TSphgellanicum_2_FD_89695 | JGI IMG/M metagenome (GOLD analysis project Ga0116231, IMG submission 89695) | Host-associated microbial communities from peat moss isolated from Minnesota, USA - S1T2_Fd - Sphagnum magellanicum MG | ecosystem: Host-associated > Plants > Peat moss > Unclassified...
CCCCCCCCCCCCCGCAGTTTTTTATATTTTTCCAATTGCTATTAAACAACGGTTTCCATCGGATCACACTAGGCCAGAGTGATTTAGCACCCGCCAACGCACCATCCATCCACTGGATGCCCGAACACCGGTTTTCATTGGATCACATTAGGCCAGAGTGATTCAGCACCCACCGGCGCACCATCCATCCATTGGATGCCTGAACTTGTTATGGATGAACTTGAACCTCTCCCGTGCCCAACCCGCCCGTGTTGGCCCACCGTCACAGACTGACTGACAGATAGACTTGCTGAATTAATATATTAGATGTTATGTGACACAAGTTTATAATACATGTTGTCTTCCATTAGAGATTCTAAGCTTTGGGAACAAAAATTGTCAAACAAGATTAGTGTATTGATGTAGTTTTTTTTGTTTACAAATCCATAAAAGTTGAAGGACACATAAATAATTCACAAAATATAAACCTTACTATGGGACAAGTAAAAAATTGACAAACACAAGGACAATGAAGAGGCTCATAAACATTGCTCAAGAGTACACTCATGATCATAATAATGATAAAAATATATAACTATTAAAGCACATTTCATGAAATTTGAAAGATGATTATAAAAGATTATAATACATTCTTTGTCATTGTTAGATGTTTAAGAATAATAATTTATTAATTTTACTCTTTTTATTTCTTTACAATGTTTAAATCATAGATATAATTATATATTTATATTTTCGAATTGACACTATATAAGGCCACTATATTGACATTATATATTTAGGGCAAAACCTAAGATCCCTAAACCCTGGAACCCTAGAAAACTTGAAACCCTCAACCCTAGAACCCTCGAAACCCTAGAACCATGAAACCCTCAACCCTAGAACCCTGGAACATGACCCGAGAAGACGTCGGCGCGCCAGAAGCAAGGAAGGAGGGAAGACGGAGAGCGATACAGCGACGACGACAAGCGCCTGGAAGAGACTCGAGAGATTGTGCAGTATGTCGAAGAAAAACAAGTTGAGCACGCGCGTGAAGCAACATGCGTTTGATCTCAAGCGTCAGTCCCTTCCTCCTCTTTCCCATCTTCTTGATTTCCAGAGCTTTGGTTTCTTGGGTTCTTCTGTTTGAATATGTATATTAGGGCTGGGGATTGATAGATCAATGGAGGGATTCTTTTGTAAGGCTTAGGATGCAGAAGTGGCCTCGCTTCTTTTTTTTTTTTCCATTTCCGGTAGGTTTTGTCTGTTGTTTTAATGTCTCCCTGGAGAATCAAATGTCTGTTGTTCTGAGCTAGAGATTTGTTTCTGCGGTTTGTTGATCTCAGGTGAGAAGGAAGATCGAGAAAAGAGAGAGAAGAAGGCTGCCAAGCAGAAGGTTAAAGCTGACAAAATGAAGGTGAGGTTTAGGGTTTAGTTGATTTGGTTGATGTGGGAAATCAAATTGCATTCAATTTTTTTTTCTGCAGTGCTGAACTTTTTCATGCCATTCATGGGGTTGCACAATGGGTCTGTTGTGATGCAGATAATATTTAACATACGAGTTTTGAAATGGACTGTTTTTGCAATAAGAATTTTCTGAGAATTAAACCAACACCAATCCACGCCCCTTTGTTTTTTCCCTTGCAGATTGACACAGGAAAGCAGATCAAGAAGAGAACTTTCAAAGTAGGTAAGAAGAGGAAGTTCCAGGTGCAGCTTTCTTCAGCAAAAATGGCCAAGGCATCACAGGCTATGGAAGTTGAGTCCTGAAATGACTGAATTTACCATGGAACGTCATCATCAAGCAAACCACAGATTGAGTTTTGGCACAATTTTCAATTTTGTGTAGAGTTTGCTACCTATTGCAAAAAAGCCTGGGGTTTCTAGAGTGTGTGAACATGTTGGGAGTGAAAATTAGGGTTTAGGGTTTGAAAAAAGTGTTTTGTATGTTGGATGTGATTTGCTGCAAAAATTTGCCACTTTTCATGTTTCAACAATGTAAAACTAATGGATCAATCAATAGGAAGAAAGCAGCCTCGACTTCGAGCACATCACACTTGAACTGTGTAGAAATTACAGAAGCTACTGATTGTGTGTGGGTGGTTCAAAAATGCTTTCAAATGTAGCCTTCTATTGAGGGGTGGATGTAGTATATTATCCTTGCTAGCTGAGTTGGTCAATACACCCTTTTACAATAGTGGAGATGCATTTTCAGATGAATAGAAGTGTTGTCTGACTTTGAGTTCTGCTGTTGAAAGTCCTAGCCTTGCTGTTGCAGGTTGTAAATTGCATTGTTGCAAGTCCTGGCCATGCAGAAACATAGTTCTTCACATAGGAGAATCGTAGATTTGTTAGAACAAACATCCTTTGGTTCATTCAAGTATCAACCCTGTTCTGAGTGTATTTCTTCAAGTATTTCCCAGTCCTAGTCAAACAAATTCATACCTAGTTCTTCACATTGGAGAATCCTTCGTTTGGTGCAAGGTGAATAGGATTTATACATTTGGTAGCACATTGAAATTGGTGAGCATGGAAAGCCATTTATAGCTTCAAAAGAGTGAACTGTTTTACAGGGCTACTGAGGTGGTGAAGATGGTCAATCTCAACAAACAATCCTCCTCATGCCTGTGATCATTTTGATGCCTCTTATGACTTCCTGCCTACCTGCCTACCAATTAAAACTCAATAAACCACTTGCTTTTGCCTGAAGGGATTAAGTTCAATGATTTAGAAAATACCTCCAATGCTGTGGACTTTTTTGGATCATTTGTGCTGAAATTCCATGTAAGATTTTTTTTTTAAAAACACCTCTCAAGACTGACCAAAAATCTTCCAAGTGCACACAATGAAATTCTGAGTTCTTTTGTTGAAAAGAAATCAAAGCTCCACTACCAGCTTGTTCTGAAAAATGAAAAAAAGGGAAAAACTCTGATACTTGCACCAGCAGCCAGCCAGCCAGCCAGAGCTCCAATTCAAAACCAGTGGGTGTTGAAAATTCTGCTACAAGTTGTCTTTCTATTTTGCAGAAGAGGAGAGAAAGATCAGCTCAAGAAACGGGAAAAAACTAATTTCATTCAAAATGTCTCTTCAGGAAAAAAAATCAATTCTCTCCACCTTTTGCAGGAATGATGATAATTTTGTTTTGCAGTGTCTCAGAATTGGAAGTCACTTTTTAAAATGGCAAATTGTAAAATCAAAAATACTCACACAATCTGGCAGCAAATAAAATTGCTCCCATTGCAAGCAGTGAGACTAACAATGCAATTTGTACAAAGAGGGCACTTGTGATAATGTGCAGTTGTAATGGACTTGTGTGCAGTTTGGTGACATACTTGTGTGCAGTTGTGACATACTTACAGTGTGTGCATGAGTGTGTGAGCTAATACTTTCTATTCACTGCTGTGATGGCATAAAGAAAGAGTGCAAGGACATGTGGACTACTTTCCTTTCTTTCTTCTTTCCCTTACTTCCACTTTCTCTTTGTACACAAATAGTCACTACTAAATTGATTATTGCATGCAGATTGTGTTCTTTAGGTTCTTGTGGAGTGAGAGAGAAATCCAGACATCTTCTTTTTCTCATGCAGATTGGGTTCTTTGGGTTCTTGTGGAGTGAGAGAAATCCAGAAATCTTCTTCCTCCATGCAGATTTGGTTCTTTTGGAGTAAGAGAAACTATCCAGACATCTCCTTCCATGCAGATTGGGTTCTTCTGGAGTGAGAAAAATTATCCAGACATCTTCTTCCATGCAGATTGGGTTCTTGTGAGAAATTATCCAGAGGTCAGATTCCATGCACATTGGGTTTTTCTGGAGTGAGATAAATCCAGAGATCTAGACCAGATTGTTGTATGCAGATTGGGTACTTCTGAAGAGAGACAAATTGAGAGATCTGTGGAGAGAAATTGATAGAGATCATCAAGCTGTGGAAGAAGAAGTATTCTTGAGAGATCAGAACATGGAGGATCCGAGAAATGAGATCAGAGATGTGGTGTTGGGTCTGACGGATCATCCCAGTCTGAAGCGTCAGGCAGCTATTTTGCAGAAGTATTTCACACAGGATGTGGAGTTCTACCATGTTTGGCTCAATGCCAAGGGCTTGGCCAACCTGATCTGCATCTACAACATGGGTGAAGTTTTCCTCAACTACGTGGGCTGCGAATTCCAAAACATTGCCTATGATGAAACCAACAACAACCTCTCTGTTCGTGTCTGTGTGTTTATCCGACCTCGTGCCTTTCTCAGCTTGCATTTAGCATACCTGCGTTTCAATGTCCATCTGCAGCTTGAAGATGTTGTCGAGGTAGGTACCCAGAACCAAAAAATAAAATAAAACACAAAACCTATCTCCAAATTTTTGCATGTACTTCATGTACAACATTCTCTTTTCTTGGCATTTTTTCTCCATCCTCCACTTCTTCCAATTGTTGTCATCCCTCTAGAATCTCCTTGCATAGCTTCTGTGTTCAGAAATATGGACAAGACAGATTTGTGGTCTGCCTCAGCAGCATGTAGGAGATGGCATAATTGTACAACATAGCTTGAAGAAGCAGATAGAAACTGGAATGAATGTGCGAAGAGAGAACTTTCCTCATGACTGATCTGAACAATTGCAGTTGCTGTTGTTGTTGGTTTTGTGGCAATGATTTTGTTGCTGTGCAACAAACAGTCAGGGAGGACAGTGAAGAAAATCAAAGTGCAAAGAGACTATTTTATTCGGTCACCAACTTTGGAGATCATCCCTATTATTGGCAAAATCTATGACTCAGACAACATCCGATTCTTCTTGGGTCACTTGGAGGCAGGTGCATGGATGGTTGCTACATGGATCTTTGTCATGATGTGGCATAGTCTTCTAGCCATATTTGGGGTTGTATTTGGAACTGTCAAGACTATCCAAGAATGATGATCATGACATCTGAGCAGCCAGCACCACCATGATGATGATGATGCCAACAGCAATAACTGCAGCAGCATACCAGGAGGTTGTTCCAATCTCACACATGCATGTCTCTGAAGAAATGTTTTACCACCACTTCAGAAGTTTGCTCAGGGACAATAATTCTCTCTTTTTCTCTGTCTCTCTCATGTCCACCAGTTGATGGGAGTTTTGCATATACAGCTGAAAGGGTTCTTCTGCACCAATGTCGTGTTTTGTGAAGTTTTGGTATAGTTTTACAGCTTTGAAGTACTAGGGATTTGTGATCAAGTTCAAGGATACTACTCCCTAGTTGTAAAGAGTGGTTCAACACTTGCCTGCACACCCCTCTCTGTTGATTAATTGCAACATCAGCCACTGCATCTGACAACCCCCCATGATCTGCATTTGCTATACAAGAAGGAATCAACAAATCAGTAATATTATTCTTCACAAAGAATATAACTTTCACATCTGGACAGCACCACACAATTGCATCAAACATTTGGGCATGAATTCAACCAAAAGAAACTGCAGTGAAAAAGTTGAGGCCCTGAAAAAACTGTTTTTAATCTTGAAATGATGGGTCTTTTGGTCTCTCCAAACAGCTGAATTTAGGGTGAATTTTCTCTACAATTAAAACAAGCTGGGAGACACCACATACCACCCACACACACAAGAGAGAGAGACACACACATGATGTAATCATGGATTTTGGTATATGGGTTTTTACTTAAACCCTTTGAAGCTCTTTTGTGAACATTTTGATCCTTTTGGAGAGGACTACTAACTACCCTTGGCCTACTCCCATGCAATGCAGAGGGTTCCATTCCATTGCACTGATCACAATGCATTACTGTTGCTGACTGGAGAATTCCTGATCCATGCACTGAAGAACCATCTACTACCACTTGTACCAAGTTTTACTCTTCCACATGATTTAGATCTTGACTGCAATTCATTCCTTTCTGAAGGTTTGATGGCATCCTCCTCTTCCAGCAATCCCTGATGCTGAAGTTCATACAGTAGTCAGGCAACACATACATACAGGGTTTCCATCTCAAATACTCATCATGAGCTGCTTCCAGAACTACTTCTGTCAATGGTGCAGCTGCATGACATATTTTTGCACCAAGTTGGCATTGATGGATTGAAGCTCTCTCTGCCCTTCTCTGTGGAACTCCTGCTTCCCAATATCAAATAGTAGTTTACTAGAATCTGTTGCATGGTACAACAATCTTTAGCCTACTAGATACTCCTTTTACAAGTGTCTGGAGATTTGTAAGTCTGTTGTTGTGTGCTCCAAATTTTATTCTTTTTGGGGTCCATTTGTTTTGCATGCTTTGCTAATAATGTGATGCATGCAAAACATGGAAAGTTGTTCAGGAAAAAAGCAAAAAAAAATTCATTTTACCCTCCTCCTCCTTCAAGCTCTCTTGAAATTCTTCATCATGCATTTCTGGATGCAGTACTGGTTAGATCTTGCTTGAGATGCCTCAGTTCTTGCAAGACAGACAATCCAAGAGAGTAAGAAAAACTTGCCAGACTCAGATATGGGCTTTGAAGCAAGCAGCTTATCACGAAATGAAGCGTCATGGATATGGTTCAAGGGTCTCATCTTCAGGTTGGAGGAGAAGCTCCCTGTCTGTTTCAGACACAGCGAGAGAGAGAGAGAGAGAGAGAGAGAGAGAGAGAGATGGGTTTTGAAGCAAAACCGTAATGCTCCGATCCTCCTTCGCACTTTCTTTTCTGCAGATCTCTCTCTCTCTCTCAATCTCGTCGCACAAGCGCACAAGTGCTGTTGCTCTCGTATATCTTCTTTGTGTCTCTGTGTATTGAATGATTGTTGTTGTTTAAGAGCGTTTTGTGCGCCAAAGATGGCGGCGACCACCACAGATACGGCAGCAGGAGGAGTGGACATGCAGCTGAAGCCCCTCGCCAGGACGTCCATGGCTGCTCCAAGAGGAGGTCCTACGGGGCATTCCTACTAGGCGTCTGGCTACTATTGTGGACCGAGAAAGGGTTACAACACATCCACTACACATCTTATTACAATTGCAACTACAATAGTTTTGTTCTCCTGGAAATATCCAATTCTTGCACAAGAAATCTGATCAAACTCTTTGCGGGAATGGGTTCTTTTCCTTCTTGTTCAAATGCAGACAGCACTTCTACTCCGAGTTTTTACCAAGGTTTATTGCCTCCTCCTTCTATTGTTCTGCCCACTCAATCTACACCCTAGATTTTTTTTCCTCCCTGCATCCATCCTGCTTGATCTTCTGATGAGCTTTGTTGTTCTCTGCCTCCTGTTACCATTTTGCATTCTCATCAGAAAGAACTCTTAGTGGTACAGTTGCAGAAAGGAAGGGTTTAGGGTTTAGGGTCTGGTTGGACATGTGAGGAGTTGTTTGGACACTTGAAGAAACACACATTGCAGAATATGTGTTTGAGCAACTGATGATGTGTGTGTGTGTGTGTGATAGATTGGAATTCATCGCACTGTGAAGGATTTTGCCACAAGGGGAAAAGAGTCAAAGGATGAAGTCCAAATATATACTTTTGCCACAAGGGGAAAAGAGTCAAAGGATGAAGTCCAAATATATACTTGGCGAGATACAACCTTGAGAGAGCTCACAGACCTTGTAAGCCAAGCCAATGAGATGTGCAGCATTTGCCCAAAGGATTCTTGTTCTATTACTTTCCATCACTTTGCACTATTACCTTTGTTCTATTACCATTCACTTTTCTGATGCACAAAAACTACTACTGGTTTTCTGACTTTGTCCCTAAAGAGGAGGGGGGGTTGAATGTATGTGGCTTGCAACTGGGGGAAGTGCAGATGAAGGAGGTAGCACCTGCAGCAAGGAAGCGGGATGCACGCCTCTCATTTGCATTTGTACATCCAGGCCGGTGAGGACGCAATGTCATTTGGAATGTAGGATCATATTCTGTAGCAGATCCCTCTGCCTCCATTTCTATCTTTTCCATTCACAAAGCTTCCTGGGTGGGTGCTACTTACTCTTGGTGGTTTTTTTTGTTTTTTGGGGCCATATCTCCCCTTCACATTCTCTCCCATGGATACTTTCAGCTTGTAAAATAGCAGTTGCCTTGTACATGCATATTGGTTCTTTGTTATATGCCCTGGTTGAGTTTTTATATTTGGATCTTCTTTTAGGTCAGAGATATTTTTGTCTCTGAATAGTTGTTAGTTTCTGAATCTCTGAGACTGGTGGTCATGCAGTGTTGCTCATCTATTAGATGCTTCCTTGCTTGTAGAGGGGCAAGCTAAACTGAAATGAAGAGCTTTCTTTTCCCACAAGCTTGTCGCAGCTTGAGTGAGGATACTATTGAATATTTTGTTAGCTATGTCTCTTAAGAGCTAGCTGACATCAGGGATTGAGTCTTCTTTTGCTTCTGGAAAGGCAACAGAAACTCGGGAAGCAGAGTTTTGTACAATTTCCTATTTTTTTGCGTGAAATCTAGCTACACCCACCATTGGGAGCTGATGAAGTCAGTGATGAGTAATGATAGTGAGTTCACTGTCATGCATGGGCAAGGTGATGGTTTGATACTTTTGTGAGTGACCATTCACAAAGGTTGTGACTGCACTCCTCATTTTTGTCATGTTTTTTTGGGTTTAGTCAGGATTGATGTAACAGCTTAGGGTTTAGGGTAAATGACAGAAATTGACAGAAATTGTCACAGAAGACAGCGTAACTTGGATTGGTATTACTCTGCTTAACTCTCTTGTTGAGGAGGGAAAGCATTTCCTAATGTTTCAATTCTGATGCATGGAAAGAGAGAGAGGTACTAAGAAACTGGAACCTGGGTGTAGGTGATGCCCTGGATGATAACAAAAGTGACAGTTCGCAAAGCTTTACTGGGATGAATGTTTGATCGATGATTTTTCTGAACAAGGTAACATGTTTGAATGCTGACTGGAGATTTTCTGGATGTGGCAATTTACAAATGAATTATTAACGTCTGCAGTGTCATATTAGTTCATCTCTGCTCCATCCCCTGTATATCAATTACGGTAGTTTTGCAGACGTGCAAATCTAGAGGATAGTGTCAACAGCAAGGTGGGACACTAAAAGTGTGAATCCTGCACCACAAACCCATGATGTCATTTTGTTTCTGAGTAGACAACCCCTGGAGTTGTTGGGTTTCAAATAGTCCTCATTGATATTTTGGAGATCACTATTTTTGGTGGCAGGAAGGTGGAACAAGTTTGAAGTAACTAGAGTTGCTGGAACATTTTTGAAAAATGTGTAGGTAGGTACTCATCTATAAACATTATGGAATCAAATTGTCCAACCTTGCTTGCTTACGTTACAAGATTCTGTGTGTGTGCAAATTTTCATTTCAGATGTTTTGCTAGTTTAGCAAGATATGGGTTTGAGGGTATTTTTAGTCACAAGTCAATCTGCATCTTGATCCTGATTCTTCTTCCATGCTGGTGCTCTTGATGGATTCATGTGAGTGCATGTCTTTCACAAGTTGATGTTGGGTTTTATCTTGGACTAAATAGGTCCTATGCAAAGGAAGTTACAATTGGAGAAATCTCCAAGTTCCTAAGGTTTGTTGTAAGAGGTGTAGCTTACATAGCTTAACCCTTTCGAGCGATTAGAATCCAAAGTTAACCCACAAAAAACCATTACTTGTTATGACTTTTAGTGCTGCATGTATGTGAATCAAACATCATACACTTTTGAACTTGTGGGTAGATCTCCCCATTTTAGGTTTAACAAAAATTTATTGGGTCTACCTTTTTTTAAGGCTTAACAAAAAACCATTACAATATTGATAGTGTACCCAAACTTCCTTGTCATTTTAATTTTTGGTTTAAATGAATTTTTAGTGAAAAATTGTTCAATATTCAATAACTTAACATTGTAGGTCAAAACATTATGAAATCAACTAGGTGCACCCTTGTATTGGTCCCCCAAAAAAAAATGTTAGACCTCCTAATCTCTTCTTGACACTCTTGGCATAGTGGAAGCTTAAGCGTCAGGATTTTATGAGAGCTAGAAGTCTAGATTAACTTTTTTTCCTAACTGATTATAATCCAAATCTCCAAAATCCACTCCACATTTGTTGGTTATTTTGAAATTTAGAAACTTAGCTTCTATCTCCTCGCCAAAAAGTTTGCCCTCTTCACTTTAACTAGCATCATATATATTTCTCTTCTCTTCATCCTTTCGTTCCCTTGAAATCTCCTCACCAATCCCCTTGCAAAGTCATGATTCACATAGTTCATAAAGAGTCTCCATTGAGCAGCTAGGATCACATTCCATCGTTGAAATCAACTCAACAAAATCCTTCCACAATAACTTGCAAAACAACAAAACAAACCAAAAATAGAAAAATAAGAAAACAATTTCTTCGGCACCCTTGAAACACCACGCCTTTAAAATTTAGCCACAGAACTGAATTAGGGTTTTTTGCTTTCATCCACAAAAGACGTTTGACACTGTTTTTAGGTCACAAGTGTCACCATTCCTTCCAAATAAATCTATGTCCTCATAGATCAAACATTAATCTGCAAACATATACACTTGCAAATCCCTTTTTGATCGTTCCCAACATTGCCTTTTGAGATCTTTGAGAATACACATTCTGCTGCCATGATCTTGTTCTTGAAATCCCTTTCCATCTTTGTAATCAACAAAAATGTACGATCCCTCCCATTTACTGAGTAATGATCTCTTCTTTCCAGGTTTGTGTATTTTGACTTTGGTATTTTTTGTAAAGCCTTCAAAGGTTTGTAACCCTTTTCTGGCAACATAAACCTTCATTTGTTTCCTCTGAACATGTTCCACATTTTCAAGTAGAGATTTATGCACACTTGCAATCAACTGCATTTTGAGAATCATTTGATCTGCCATAATCTTAGGACTTTCTTGTTCATCAAACACATCACATAAACCACTAAGACTGTTATCAACGGTGAACTTAGGCGTATAACCAGTGAGCACCATGAAAGGAAATATTTCGTGCTAGCTTGGATGCCACATCGATATCCAAAGAATATTTTTGGTAGGAGTAAATCCCAATCCTGTATGTTGGTAGCAACCATAACCATGAATCCATGTTTGATGGTCTTTATTAAACATTCCACCATACCATTGCATTGAGGCCAGGCAGGGGTAGTAAACTGATGTGTGATGCCGTAATTCTAACAAATTTCAACAAATTCCTTCATTCACTCACTGTCATTATCTGTTAAAATGTACTTATGCACTCCATATGTCGCAACCCCACTTTGAGGGAAGTGTGAGGTCGCCACTCACACTCCCGAAAATGGGACTTGGGAGTCCTCTGGGACTCCCAAAAACTCAAAACGTGATTTTAGGCGTTAAAACACCTCACATTGAGCTGTTCTTTATACTGTTGGGAAGGTCTTGAAGTGTAGATGTCTGAAATGGCCTTGCATGAGCCATTTGGACATCTGTAACACAAGTTATGGCTGAAAGAAGGGCCGGGAGTCAAACTGGCAGTTTGACTCCCGACCATTAAAAGTCGGGAATCGACCTGGTCCCGGTGTGTGCAGGTGAAGTGTGACACACCATTGGAAAGCCTTCAAGGAGGATTATAAGTTTGCTTTAGACCTCGTCCCAATCAGAGGTTGAAGCAAGAAGTTATGAACGCCCGAAGTCCCGGGAGTCCAAACCGGGACAGTTTCGAGACTCCACTTTGGGAGTCCCGGGAAGAAATGCCATTCAGATGCAAGTGTGGCAGAGAGACGCATAGAATACTATATGGGGGAAGGTGGTGGCTTCCCCCGAGTCCGGGCCGTGGTGAATCAAGTGAATCCAGGGTTGCTCGTGGTTTATTCCAACACCAAGAGTGTTCCGAATGTGAACTAACCAAGTTGTTGGTTGGTTTTGAATGCAGGACCGAGTAACTAAATAAACTTGTCCCTCTTCCTAGTCTAATCCTGGAGTTTCCATCACGCCCCTCTCACCCCCTTTAGTGTTGGAAGCTGGGAGTGGCACCAAGTTCCAACTACTTTCGCTCTTTGACATGGTTAGACTGTTTTTGGGTCTAACAAAGAACTTGGGGGCGCGTCACCATACCTTCAAATAACCTCATCTTTTCGAAATTTAATAACAATACAAACATCATGTTCCTTAACAGGTCGTGTTTCACACCATTTAGAATAATGGTCAATAATAATAAACACATACTTATTGCCATTAGTTGTTTTTGGTAATGGCCTAGTAGTGTCCATTGCAACACGATAAAAGAAATTGGATATAAGAATATTCTTCATTTCCTTAATGCCAAATTTCATGTTTCCAAATTGCCTAATTAGCTAACACTTTTCACAAATCTTGATGAATTTCTTGACAAACTCTGTTTTGTCATGCCAAAAGAACCTCTTCTTTACCTCAGCAAGTGTTCACATTTCCCCAAAGTGTCCAATATCTTCATGTATCTTTTCAATCAACATTCTCTGTTTTGCCGGCCTAGGTACCACCAAGTTCTAGAAAAACAAGGTATTTTCCAACCAATGATACTTCAGCACCCATTTTTTACCTTTTTTATGTTGGTAGTGTCATAAAACTCAGCTTCCAGAGTCCACTAATGAGTAATACCATTGACACATTGTCTTCCCATACATCCATTTGCCTTGATTGATCATCTTCACTTTGTCCCATTGTTTCCACATTATTGCCCTTATGTTTGTTTAGGGCCTCATGTACCATGGTTTGAGCTTCAACCACCATTCTTCTATACTCCATATGAGTCATTTGAGGTAATCCTTCTTCTGAAAGTGAATTTGTACTTTGTCCACCACACTCACTCCTAACATGATGTTCTTCAACATCATCTATTGTTTGTCAAGTGTGTTGCAAAGTAAACAGATTGATGTTAAGCTCATTAACAACATTACTCCTCGCAAGTGATGGTGTGATTCCTAGTTGTTCTTCCTACTCCATCACATCACTTCTAAAATCTTCATCCTTTTCCGAAAAGCCAACATGATTCCGGCTTAATGCATCAACATTCAAGTGTTTGCTTCCTACTCAATGAATGATCTTAAACTGAAAATCCTGCAACATTGCAATCCAACGGCCTCTAAAGCATTGTGCATATGAAACAATGGTTAACCATTCCAAAGGTTTGTGATTTGTGCCTAACAGAAATAGGGTTTGGTGAAGATATTGCCTGAAATACATTATACCCCAAATGAAAACATAACACTCTCCCTCCATAGGATGAAAATAACTGTCGCAACTCTACTTTGAGAAAGTGTGAAGATGAAACTCACATTCCCGAAATGGGGACTTGGGAGCGTGTCAATAACGCTAGATTGGAGATAAGCCCTTGCTGGCATAAGCAATGACTTGCTCCTACCCTCCAAATTTTTGTGACAAAATAACTCCAACACCTTTTATAGACCAATCAACATCCAAGATGAATGGTTTGTTGAAATCAGGTCTAACCAAAACATGTGTTTCCACAAGCCTCCTTTTTAATGCAATGAAAGTTGTCTTGCATATGGGTATCCAAAAAAACTTGCATTCTTTCTTTGTTAAGGCAAATAGTGGTTTTGCAATCTTCGCATACCCAATAATGAATCTCCTATAATACCCTATTAATGCCAGAAATGCCCTGACATTCCTTGCTGTATTGGGTGTGGGAAAATTTTGGATTGTTGTTATTTTCCTAGGATCATGTTGAAATCCGATATAGTCCACAATGTGTCCCAAAAAAGTAATGCTCTTGGATCCAAAACAACATTTGTTAGGATTCAACTTGAGATTAACCCTTTTGAGTTTTTGAAAAACTGGTCGGATGTGACATAAATGTTCATTCCAAGTTCCACTATGTATGTTGACATTGTCAACAAACACTTTCACAAATTGGTTAGTCCATTTTTTGAATATGTTAGCCATGGTTCGTGATAATGTACTAGTGGCATTTTTTAATCCGAATGGCATAACATTCCACTTATATAGACCTGATTTGGTGATCACTATTGTTTTCTTAACATCATCAAGAACCATCAGGATCTACTAAAACACTAACTACAAATCAAGTGTTGAAAATTATTTGGAATGTCTTAATTGATTCAAAACATCCTTAATTAGGGGCATGGGAAAAGAGTCTCGCCTTGTTTGATAATTTAGTGGGCGGTAGTTTCCATAGAATCTTTGGCTACCATCTTTTTTCATTGGCAAAATTATTCTGTAAATCTATTCTAATGCATTCTTGCACATCTTTCCTAAATCCACCAAGGCTTGTATTTGCCGATTGACTTCCTTTTTTCCCAATAGGACAACCGTCCAGGAATCATATGGCAAAGAGGTAGTCCTTGGGTATCAATAAAATGTTTTCTTACATAACATTGCCCCAATTCCCTTTTGTGCCATGCAAATACCTCCTAAAATTCCTCTAGAAGATCCCACAACTATTTATGCTATTCTTCATTCAAAAACTCATCTAGTCTTATATTGTTTTTGATTTGGGTCCACCTATTACCCTCCTCAATCAAATCATTACATACTTAAACCAGATACAAATGCACATTGGGTTCAATGTTCTTTCTAGTTTCTGTTGCATTCAAGCATCTTCCTTTGCAATTGCACATCTTATCTAATCAACATAATTGACGCACTTCCAAACTCCTTGATAGACTCAAATGTGAGTCTAAAGTGAAAACAACGGAATAATAAGGAATTGGGGCACGCTCCCTGGCTCGTAGCACTTTGGGGGTAAATGGGCATGTTAGAGCTCCGGGATGGGACTAGGAAGAATGATAAACAATCAATCACTCACATAGATTTGCACAAACCAAATAACAAGTTGGTTAGTGCATAGCTAAAACATTTTTGGTGCTAAGACGAATCGTGGGCAAATTCATACTCACAAAACTCACCACGGCCCAAACTTGGGGGAAGCCACCACCTTTCCCCTTATAGTATACTTTGTGCCTGGCCACGGGACCAGCATCCAAATGGCATTTTGTCTCGAGACTCCCAAGTGGGAGTCTCAAAATTCCCAAAGTTAGGACTTTTGCAAGTTTGGGGGCACATAATTTTGTCTACAGACCTTTGATTGAGATGAGATTTAAAGCAAAGTTGTAGGCCTCGTCAAGAACTTTCCAACAATATGTCGCACGCCACCTGCACACAAGGAAATTGGGGTGATTCCTGACTTTTTGTGGTTGGGAATAAAATTGCCAATTTGATTTCTAGCCCTTCTTTTGGCCATAACTTGTGTTTCAGGTGTCTAAATGGGTCATACGAGCCCATTTCAAACATCTACGTTCTAAGAGCTTTCCAATGATATAAGGAACGTCTCAATCCCATGAGTTTTGACCCTTATAATTGCCTTCTGAAAATTTGAGAGTCCATTGCGACTCCAACTCCCAAAATGAGAAATCACTTGGGAGTGTGAGGGTTCATTCCTTCACACTCTTTTGCAATCCTAGGAACATGAAATGTGACTCCCGGACTTAATCTTGGCCTGCACCTTTGCAAACCCTTGTTTTGGTCACAAGCCCAAGGCTAGGGTTAGGATAATAATCATCATCTTCAAAAAAAATCCCTCAAGAATGTTTTGATGTTGCTTTTAGTGTCAAATTCAAAATCTACATAGATACATCCTTTTCAATGATCAGATCCAACCCATGGTTTTTTAGCTCTTCAATTTGGTTCTCTAGATTCAGGTTGGTCTCTTGTGGGCCATCCTCTATCTTTCCTTCATATTATGTTATATCCTCTTCAGAGGAAGACTCATCATTGAAATCCTCATAATTTAATGAACCCAACAAATTAGCCGAGTTATTAATCTATAATTGTCCCATTTTTCTGTTGAATAATTCATTTTGTATATTACATTTTTCCTATTTAGATCTTTCAAGCATCTACAACATGTTTACTACATTTAGTGGCAGTACTTCCACTTCCATTCTAGGTCCATTGTGAACCTGTACGACACATTTTTCCACATCAACGACTACTCCTATTTTGATGAGGAAATCCAGTCCAAGGAGCAAATCATATTTATTTATGACAACCATAAGGAAGATCATTTGACATATGATCCCTCCCACTTTTATTGGAAGCTTTGTAATCCTTCCTAGTGCTTGTGTCACTATATTAAAGGCTGTCCTATAAGTTTCATGGCCAGCCACCATATCCATTATACCAAGTTCCCTAACAACACTAGTTGCCATAATTGACATAGGTGCCCTAGTATCCACCAAGCCTTCAATCATTACTTGATTAATCTCTATAACCAGATGCAATGTTTTATTGCAATGTGTTTTGTTGGCACTAACCCTCCTGATTATAGGGGTTGAATGAATCGTAGCTACTTGATTTCTTTAGCCTTTTACATCTTTTTTCCTTCTAGCTAGTTTAACCAGTCTTTCCAAATACTCCAGTTCTCTTGAAATTATAAAAATGGTTTCCATGGGAGTTAAAAAAATCTTTCTTTTGATGAAATGAGAAAGAATATTAGATTTCACAAATGCTTCAGATCCCATGTTTGCTCCTCTCTATTCGTCTTCAACATTCACTTCCACTTGTTCTTCTACTAGGTTGGTAGTTATGGGTAATCTCTTTTTTGGGGTTCTCACCCCGGAAAATATATGCTAGTCCTCTTCACAAACACAGTTCAATTCTGCCAGAATGGATTTTTCATCAATAACCAAATTTCTAGGAAATTTGTGGTGGCAGGTAAACCTTTTGTAGATTTCTTCCAACACCTCTCCTTTGTATGCCCTAATCTAAAACAAACCATTTGAACATTTCAAACCACAATTTTTAGTCTTATGCCCACCTCCACACTTGGCCCATTTTGGCCTTGTGTTCGCAAGTTTAGGTGTTAAGGCTGTGTTCTTTTGAGTAGCATAATTGGCAATGATTGTTAGTGTTGAAAAAAAAGGTTGTATTGGGTCCAACCTTGCCATTAATCCCCTTCCCAAATAAATTAATGAAAGTTTCATTCAAAACATGAAGTTGACGATTTGTGGTAGATTCTCCAAACATGGTTTCATCTTGTTCTTCCTTCATGGGTTCATATGGGGTCTCCCCCAATTCTCCCAATACACATTCAATCTCAACAACAATAACAACCACCTCCTCAATGTCAATGTAAGTCTTGACAACACAAAATTTTCTTATTTCTAGCTTTAGTTTTACCAGAAATCTACGACATTGTTCTGCATCCTATATTTGACCGCGTTGAAAAAACTTATCTAGCTTTTCATAGTACTTTTGAACCATTTCCTTTGGTTCTTACTTAATGGCATCTAGTTTGAGTCGGATGTCATTAGCATCAACATTGCCATATTTTTGCACTATTTAGGTACGTAGTTTTGTCCAATCAGTACATGTAGGATTCAACTTGTTGAACCATTCTTTGGCCCTCCCTCTTAGGTTCAAACAATTTATCAACATTCAAATCTTGGACTTTTGCTGCCATTGTCAGTCTTTCAGCCCAATCATTTACATCCCCATGATCTTGTCTCTAGAACAAGTCATCCATGCCTTGAGGACTAGTCATTTTGACCCTTCTTGTCTAAAGATTTACTTACTACTAGTATTTTGCTGTAGGAATTGTTCTACACCCATCCTTCTCCAAGTTGTTATTAATTCTACTATTATAACCTACATTGTTTCTTGCTTCATTGATCTAGATGAAGCTTTTATGCCATTCATTAGGTTTTGTCCAAATTGTTGCTTGAGTGTAAAATCTTGATGGTCATATGTTCATGGCTATGTTCTCAACCTCAACCAATCATGATCAAAATCAAAGATCCTAGTAGCAGCCAAACTAGTGACATCTTAAAATGAAAGTATTAATAGGTTCTCTATGGAATTTTAACTCCTTAATATAGTAATGCCCAACTGTACTCTTTGGTTCATAACATAGATCAGGGTTATATGTTACTATCTAGCAAATTTGTATAGTTCTTCAAGACTATATTATCAGTCTTTCATCACGAAAGGAAACTGGATTGTCTACCTTCTGGTATTGGATCTAAAATCACAACATCAGAGGTTTAGGGTTTAGAGTGAAAGTTTGCTCATTTGTAGAATCCATTTGCCATCGTATCCCAAAGTTGTCGTCATCAAATGTTCTCCAATTTATTAACCGGGACCTTATTCCAAAGTTCTCCACCTTCAGTATCTAATTTCCAACCCGAAATAAATCCTCCATTCTTGGAATGAAAAATTTGATGAAATGATTTAGAAAAACAAAAGAGAAAGGAATCCAAACATCATTTAATCGTGGCACTTGTCTTTGCTTTTTTGAAATGTGTGTTGATACTCTACGTAAGGTAGGAGGTAAAATGATATTATCTCTAGAATCTTGGGCTTGAAACCCATCCTCTTGCTCCATTTTGCATTTTCACCTAGATTTTTGAGTTCATACAGAACCTGTTGTGCATTAGTTCCACAATAATATCTCCAACTTTTTTCATCAGGATTCACTCCTATAATGGCAATAACCCCAAATCCCAACTGACGCAAAATTAATGCTCCTATTCATGGAGCTCTTTGAGTTCTAGGAAAATAAAACTTAATATTGATTTATTCTCTTTCCTAGGCCCCCTTTTTGTTTGATTTCTAGCCTCCTATAGTTTACGAAGGCAACAAGTTTTGCTTGATTTGATATGCTTACTAGCATATCAAATGAAGGGCTTATAATTTAATTGGTTCAAACGCACCGTTCATAACGGTGATATTGTAGGTTCAAGTCCTATTAAGCCTATATTCTATAAAACTAAAGTAATTAAATTAGGTTAAAATACTTTACAAAAAGGCGTAACACACTGCATGTTGAATCTACTTAGTATAACCTTTATGAATTACTCGAATTTCCTGAGTTTCTGCAACCAATTGCTCTTCACTGGAATCAGACATCCTATCTTTTGGGACATTTCATCTTCTAAGTACCCTAATAATCACATATGTTCCAACCTTCTAGGATTAACCAACTCTGATACCAAAAGAAAGGGGGGATGTTTTTTACATGTGTAAACCTTTAATGTTGCACATACAAATCCAATGTGAGTTGTTGAAGTCTTACTGAGACAGAAAGATTATTACAAATATTATTTTACATCTAGATCCTTATAGACACCAAATTTTATTATGTTATTTCTATGGACCACAAGGGATTAAATTCTCTCTTGATTTCCTCCCGCGGAGTAAACTGGTTGCTTAATGAGAGTGGCAGTTCTACTCTAACAATAGAAATCCCATAGATACTATCTTAACATTAGCACATGGTTCCTCTCAAAGACTGGACAAAGATTTAAGACAGAAGCAGAGAGTGTAATCTATTACACTTCCCAGTATCCCCTTGTTCCTAAAAATCCCTGGAGCTCCCATTATCCAAAAGGTACTTTTTTCTCAAAATGAACGCATTGCACATTCACATTAAGACCCCCAAGTTATCAAAGATGATGCTGCCACAATAACCATTCTTGAAATCCTTGACACACTCATCATTTCCTTTGTATTGGTCCTTAAAAAGGAAATGCTAGACCTCCTAATTTCTTCTTGATGTTCTTGGCACAATGGAAGCTCAAGTGTTAGTGACGCACTCCCAATTCCTCAAAGGGCTCAAATGTGAGCCGAAGTAGAAAGCACCGGAAAAGGGAAGAGTCGGAGCACGCTCCTTAGCTCACAACACTTTGAGGGGTAGAGGGGGCGTGTTGGAGCTCCGGGATGGGACTAGGAAGAGTTGACAAGCTTCACTCACTCACACGGGCCTGCACACAACCCACACACAGTGGTTAGTGCATGGGAGTCTCGAAATCGCGCCAAATGGGACTCCCACAACTTTGGAGCCCCATAACTTTGCGAGCAGACCTCGGATTGCAATGCGGTCTTAAGCAAAGTTGTAGCTCTCGTCAAGAGCTTTCCAACGATATGTGACACGCCCCCTGGAGCTAAGTAAATCGGGTCGATTCCCGACTTTTTGTGGTTGGGAGTCAAACTGACAGTTCGACTCCCGGCCCTTCTTTTGGCCATAACTTATGTTTCAAATATCCAAATGAGTAATGCGAGCCTAGTTTAGACATCTACGCTTCAAGAGATTTTCAATGGTATAAAGAACGCCACAAGAGATTGAGGTTTGACCCTTGCAATCGCTCTTTGAAGTTTTGGGAGTCCACCGGGAGTCCATCTCCCAAAGTGGGAGTTGCCTTGGGAGCGTGAATGTTCACTCCCTCACACTCCCTCACACTTTCTAACACTCCCGGGAGTTTGTGATGTGACTCCTGAGCTTCTTCTTGCTTTAACTCCCGGACTTTCTCTTGGCCCGCAACCTTACAACCCCTTTTGCCTTGGTCGCGAGCCTAAAGCTAGGGTTGCGATAGTTAGGATTTTATGAGAGCCAAAAATCTATATTAACTTCTCCTCCTAACTAATAGTAATCCAAATCCCCAAAATCCACTCCACACTTGTTGGTTATCTTGAAATCTAAAAACTCAGCTTCATTTCTTCACTAAAAAGTTTGCTCTTTTCACTTCAACCAACATCATATATATTTATCTTCTCCTCATCCCTTTGTTCCCCTGAAATCTTTTCATGAATCCCTTTACATAGTCATGATTCACACAATTCATTAAAAGTCTCCATTGAGCAACCATGATTGCACTCCATCATTGAAACTAACTCACTAAGATCCGTCCACAATAACCTGCAAAACAACAAAACAAACCAAAAATAGAAAAACATGAAAACAATTTCTTCGACACCCTTGAAACACCACACCTCTAACAATTCAACCACAAAATTAAATTAGGGTTTTTTGCTCTCATCCACAAAAAATGTTTGACACTATTTTTAGGTCACACCGCCTTCATAGATAGATTGTGACAAATCAAGCTTTGGCCTTTATCATATGCTTGAGCAAATTTGTTCTTGTGTCCTTAGGTAACCCAGTTTGATGAAGATGGGTTACATTGATTTTGCAAAAACCTATGTTAATTTCATCTCAAGTAGGTGTATCTTTTCATTCCATTCTTGAATACTAACAACTTTATGAACTTCAAGATTTCATCTCCATATGCTTCATTGATGTACAATACTAATCAATTGGGAAAATTTTATAAAGTTGAGAGTCATTAATCTCAACCCAATGTTTTTTCAAATAGGAAGGGATGAATTTAAACTTCAAGGAAAAACATGTTATTGGTTTAAAGATAAGTTAGGCCAAAAGGTTTACAAATAGTCTCTTTTGAATTAAATAAAGTTAATCCAACTCAGCCCAATAATAATGAGCTCTATAAAATAACAACCAAATTTTTGTTAAACTTAAAATGGGGAGATCCACCAACAAGATCAAGAATGAATGATGTTTGGTTCAAGTTTTCACATGTAACACTAAAAGCCATAATAAGTAGTGGTTTTCTTGGGGTTAAGTTTGGATTCTAGTTTGGTTGGTAGGGTAATGAGATTCCCTTTTATGCTTGCCTTTGCATTTCAAACATTTCATTGAACCTTTTGCATCTCTCTTTAATTCTTAATCACATGTGCATTTCACAACACACCTTGATTAGTCCTATGTTTTGGCTTGTTGAAATAGACTAGACTAATGACTAAGGTTTTGCTAATGAGAACTAAAATTTAGTTGAACTCAAAGTTGTCATCAAAAATGATTTCGTATTTTCAAGACTTTTCACAAGGGCCAACATTTGGTTGTGCAATTGGGAAAAGTTAAGTCGAGACAACACCTCGTGTTGTTCTAGGTCAATTCCATAGTTGCTACTAAAGGCTTTAAAATGACAACACCCTATGTGGTATGCAATGTTAGTGTTATGTTGTACATGAGCACCTCAAATGGCAATTGGTTTTTACCAACCCAACCACCCCCCCCCAATTAAAGAAAAAATGTGATGAAATTTTTTCCAATTTTTTTTGAAATTCTGCAAATTTTCCCAAAAAAAAAAACAACAAAAATATTCCTTTTATATTTTTATTTTCCTCAATTGTGCAAAATTTTGCACTATATATAATAAAATATGGCTGGTGTTATGGATGTATTTCCACACAATAAAAAGTGAGAAAATTCTTCACATTCATCTTTATATACCAAAATATTATTTGGAATTAGGGTTTTAAACCCTAATCCAAAAAAAAAAAAATCAAAATCTGCAGGCCACAGCTGCAACCGAATGAGATTTGCACTTTTTGGGGTGGGCCATAAAGAAACCCTAACCCTAAAGAGTATGATTTGAGTGGACAGGAATGGAGGTTGCACCGCTACGTGGCGGTGCCGTGAGCCAGCCGGATTCCGGCCTCCCATTGGTCTTCAACACCTAGGTCGCCGCATGGCCATTGGCCGTGTCAAATTTTATTTTCGGGCAGTCCGTCTCTCAGCCCGACTTCAAGATGGTAACTCAACATCATTTACCTCGCCGGCTTAGGAATCGACGTACGACACGACTGTTGGTAACTTTCGGTGACTGAAACAAAAGGGTGGTAATAAAAATCGAGGTGAAATGTTTTCACCTAACTGTTAGGGTTAGGGTTGGCGGCGTCCTAAGTTTCGGGCAACCTGCCCTGGAAGATTGAGGACGGTCTTCTTTTACGCAGATTCTGAATTTCTTTCCGACCTTCACCTGGGTCGTAAAAGGAGTCGCAGTCTTTTTTTGGCTGGCTATATATATACATATATAGCCAAAAAGAGAAAACTAAAATCACAACTGCTAAGATCAAGCGTTTTAAAAGATTTTCAATAGCCATAACTCGACCGAAATTTAAGAAAAATCGTCAGATTCGTATAACTGGTTCAAGTAGGTTAGCCAAAAATACAATAGGATGTTTTTAAAAAAAAATCATAATTAGCTTTTAGCCAAATTTAAAGCAAGTGATTTTTGGAGATTTTCAGTCTCCAAAAGTGAGAGAAGAAAAAAAAGAAAAAGTAAACCTCGCCAGATTTCTGTACCTGGTTTTGATTAGTGTGTAGCCGAAATATAGAAGGATAACTCCAGATTTTTCTTTCATATTTCGTTTATAGCCAGATTTTCACTTTTTCCACATCTCCCTATGGATGATAGCCACGCTAGTAAAAACAAAAATCCCTAAAAGGAAAATTTAAAACGAAGTCATCCCTAAAGAAGATTTAGCCAAATCTGGCTATAAACCAGATATGAAATAGAAATCTTGAATTATTATCCTTTATATATTTCGGCTAAAAACTAGGAACCAAAGTATAGAAGTCTGGTGAATTTTACTATTTTTTTCCTCACTTCTGGCGATTGAAACCTCCAAAATCAGTTCAATTTTGAAGTTTTAAGTTTTTTTGATATCACTTTTTGGCGAAATCTCGCCAGTAATTTTTTATATAAAAAAAAGGCTCAAGGGGTTGTAAGTTTTTCTTTTGCTTAGGGAGGGTGGTGGGGGTGCTGGTGGCTGGGTGGTAGGCCGCGGTTTGTTGTTCTTGGCGCGCCTCCTTCCCTCTCTACCTCCCTCTCTCCCTCCATCCATTCCTCCCCGCGTCTAGAATGTTCCGGGAGTTGCAAGCGTTACGTCCCGCGGTCTCGCAGTCTTTGTCGCTCCTCGCGCTCCGTCCTCTTCCCATCTCCCCTTCTCGTCCTATAGTCTCTTGCTTTCTCTGCTGAGTCTCAGTTGTGGAGTTTTTTCTCTTGTGTCTCTTGCAATCGTATCTCTTTTCTTTCTTTGCTAAATCTTCTATTCTCTCTGTTGCTTTCTTTCCCTCCCGGGCTGGGTCGGTGGAGATCGCGTCTAGATAGGAGGGTTTCGTTTCTTTTTGTCGTGGGGTTTTAAAGGACGTTACCCTTGCAGAAGACTTTTTTGTGTGTTACAAAAAAAATTCGGTCTCTGTGTCTTCCTGGAGGGAAAGACTTGTTGTGTGGGAAGGGGTGGTGGTTAGGCTCTTCGTGTTTTCTTCTTTTTTCCCCCCTTTTTTCTCTTCCGGACTGTTGTTCTAAGTGAGCCGGGAAGAAGCAAAGGGTAGAGTCTTGTTGTGAGGATGGTAGCAGCAGCGGCAACCACTGCTGCGCCGAGGTATGCACCTCCGGATCCGACTTTGCCGCATCCTTGGAAAGCTTTGGTCGATGGCAACACGGGGTACATCTATTACTGGAATCCTGACACGAATGTCACGCAATATGATAAGCCATTGCCGCCACCAAGCGCAGCAGGTCCTCCTCCTATTATGCACGTCGCAGGGCCCCCTCCTTCTTCGTCTGTTGTGTTGGGAACCAGTCTCACGGCATCGGTTACTGGATCCGAGATGCTCAACGGACACGCCGTGAATGGACACCTTAACGGCAGCAATGGCTTCCAGGGATCTAGTATTGTTGCTGGTTCTGCAATTGCGGCGCAGCAGCCGAAGCTGGCCGCCATTCCGATGCCACGAGCCCATCAGGTTTTCATCCTCTTCTTCTTTTCCCCTTCTTGCCTCCTGTTTGAATCTTCTTTCTCCCGGGACTCACAGGCAACTTTCTTCAAGTTGCATATCGTCAGTTTCATGTTGTGCAGGTGACTGAATTTTGCAGTATGGGGTTCAGACTGGCCTTCTAGAACTACAAACATCTTGTGATTATTCTTGCTGTCATGCCTTGGGATTTTGCCAGTCCATCCTAATATTCGTCACAGGTTCGAGGAATTACATGCTTTTCTGATGTCTCATGTGGTCACAACGGGAATGAATGCAGGCTTCTGGAGGGATGCAAATGGGTTCTCTTTCGGTGAATAACCCAGTCCCTGTTGCATCAAGCACTCCAGGGATGGGACTAAATAGTGGGCACAAGCATGGTCATGTGGACAGTGATTTTTATGATCAAGATCAATACAAACGGCCACGAACACAGGCATATGGTGCCGCGGATGCAGCAGATGTTGATGCTTACCGAAGATTGCATGAAGTAACGGCCATGGTATGTGACTTGCAACGAGACGAAGTGGTGGTGGTGATTGGGAATATTCTTTGCTCCTTTTGCCTGTTGTTTAAGGGTGTTGAAATTGTAAATTGATTGTGGATGCTGATTGGGGATATGTACTGTGGTTTTTTTTTACAGGGTGATAATGTTCCAGCTCCTTACATGACCTTTGATGTTGCTGGATTCTCGCCTGACCTACTGAGAGAGGTATTTCATCATGAGTCCTGGAAATTGATTAGCTGTGCTTCCTGATGCAGAAGGTCTATTTAGGTGTGCTGAATGTTTCTCCATTTTGAGCCTTTTGTCTGGTGTATGCTGTCCATTAGGGTTACATTTGATTGATATGTGCTGAAATTCCAGTGTGATGTTGAAATAGTCACATGTCAGTTTGTAGAGTGGTGCTCTACCACCATGGCCAGAGTATGTCTGAAGTTAGGTTTAAGGTTGTGCTGTTGGTTCATGGTTTGATTTTTTCTCTTTTTTCTTATTCTTGGTCATGTAGCATTTGAGAAGTTGTTCAAGCTTATAATCACTTTATGGTCCTTGGGGTTAGCTTGCAGAGTGAATTCTTAGTTGCTTTTCTTTGATAGTGCTATAACTCTACGTATTCTTGGATGGATGGTCAAACTCACGGTGACCGGTATCCTGGGGGCTGCTGCAGGTGCGATATTTGCTCCAGCTTGGAGCTTATGTCGTACACTGTGCCCGTGTACAACAGAACTATAGCACACCTCCTAATTGTCGGAGACTGCGTGCATCTGAACTCAGTGGACCCTTTCTGCTGGTGGCCTCGTCACCATTGGTGGATGGCTGAGCTAGGAGGGGTCGTGGCTGCTAGGGCGAGCCAGGATGTCCCCTTGCCGCATCTCAGCTGAGACCCCCCCTGGATTTAATGCCAGCAGGCAACCATGCAGCACCCACCATCCTTGGGGATTGTTGCTTGAATATTTGCATCAGTTTGTTTATCTCTGCTTAAGAAATAAGGGGCATGTAGAGAGTGGTGGGGTTGGATACTGGTCTTGGGTTTCTGTTGTTGGTGTGCCTCACAATTTTCCTTCTGGTCTCTATTTATAACATGCCCAATGCCCATTAAGTATGCTAAGTGTGCATGTTTCTGATTTGCAGCTTCAATCAGCTGGGTTCAAGGCACCAACTCCCATACAGGCACAGTCATGGCCCATTGCCATGCAAAACCGGGACATAGTAGCCATTGCCAAGACAGGATCAGGAAAGACTCTTGGTTATCTGCTCCCAGGTTTCCTTCATCTGGAGCGCAGGCGAAAAAATTCTCGCTTGGGACCAACTATACTTGTGCTGGCCCCCACTCGAGAACTGGCAACTCAAATTCAGGATGAATGTGTTAAGTTTGGAAGATCATCACGCATAACAAGCACGGTAACTATTTTTTTCTTCTGTGTTAACCCCAATTGTATGGATGGTCTGTGATATGCATTGTCACCCATTTGCATATCAAAAAATACAGTAATCAGGGTGCTTTGTAATTGTGGAACTCCTTGTTCTTTCCACCTAGTGGGTTTTTTGCAGTTTTTTGTGGGTTATACATGGAGGTGTTAAATTGTGCACATTTCAATTTCTTGACTTCTTGTGCAGTGTGTTTATGGAGGTGCCCCAAAAGGACCACAGCTCCGAGACATTGAGCGTGGAGCTGATATCATAATAGCCACACCAGGCCGGCTGAATGATTTCCTTGAAGTGAAGAAGGTGAGCCTAAAGCAGGTGTCCTACTTGGTGCTCGATGAAGCAGATCGCATGCTCGATATGGGATTTGAACCTCAGATCCGCAAGATTGTCAATGAGATTCCAAATCAAAGACAGACCCTCATGTACACAGCTACATGGCCAAAGGAAGTGCGCAAAATTGCTGGCGACTTGCTGGTTGATCCAGTGCAGGTCAATATTGGTAACACAGATGAGCTAGCTGCCAACAAGTCAATTACGCAGGTAATAATGATACATGCATCTGAGAAGTCAGGAAACACTGCATGCCATCTGCTAATGATTACAATGCTCTTACTCTGGAAGTTTGTTTATGAAGAAGCCTTAAAAAACGGTGTTTGCATCTAAGTCATTCATTGACAGATATGTGGGTGAATTGGAGTTATTCTTACAGACATACAGGATAGAAAGGGTGTTTTTCTTTGTCTGGAACTGACATGGCGAGTGGAGCTCAAGGGTTATTTTGGAGCTTTTGTTGCATTTTATGGATTTGTTTGATATGGTATTTGTTGGCAACAGGTTGTGGAAGTAGTACTGCCTTATGAAAAGCAGCGAAGAGTGGAGCAGATTTTGCGCTCTCAAGAGCAAGGTGCCAAGATTATCATCTTTTGCTCAACCAAACGCATGTGTGACATGTTGGCTCGTAATTTGGGCCGGGAATTTGGTGCAGCAGCAATTCATGGTGACAAGTCTCAAGGTGAACGGGATTTTGTCCTTTCTCAGTTCCGGGCAGGGCGGACTCCTATTCTTGTCGCCACTGATGTGGCTGCACGAGGGCTTGACATTAAAGACATCAGGTAATCAGTTTACTCCTAGGAGATTTGTTAGTAACCTCATGTAATGGGATTCCCCAGTTTTTTTGAGGGAGGGCTAGTGCAAGCAAAGTGGAGCAAGCAAAGAGAAAAGATTTGATCATTGATATTTACAAATTACATCTTGGCAACCCCTTTGAACCAGTTTGTTGCCTGAATTCAGGATGGTGGTCAATTATGACTTCCCAACTGGAGTGGAGGATTATGTGCATCGCATTGGGCGAACAGGCCGGGCAGGTGCAACTGGCCAGGCTCATACATTCTTTTCTGAACAAGATGGCAAGTATGCAAAGGAGCTCATAAAAGTGTTGGAAGGAGCTGGTCAGAAAGTGCCAGCTGAGCTGAGGGACATAGCCAGCCGTAGTGGTGGAATGTACAAAGGAAGAGGGATGGTTAGCCGGTGGGGTAATGGAGACTCTGGTGGTCGTTCAGTGAGTGGAAGAAGTAGCCATGGGGGACGAGGTGAATCTGGTGGAAGGGGATCTTGGGGTGGTGGGCGTGATAGTGGAGGAAGAGATGGTTTCAGTGGTGGGTATGGTAGCCGTGACCGACATGCTGATGCATATAGCAACCGTGGTGACAGATACAGTGCTCCAGATGGTGGTAGGTATGGAGAGAAGGAGAGGAGTCGGAACAGAAGCAGGAGCTATAGCAGGAGTCCTAGTCGCTCACGGGCGTATAGTCGCAGTCGCAGCCGTAGTTATGATCGTTATAGTGATGTGCGGGCAAGAGAACATAGCAGATCCCCACCTGTGAACCGGGCAGCTTCTCCTGGGTACGGTGGACGAGGTGGTGGGAGACACTAATGTGTTAAAGATCATTCTTTCAAGGCAACAGGGAACTCCTGCATGTTCGTACTCTGCACAGGATTTCACTGAAAGCTTTGGCAAGTCCGCAAACTGTGAATTTTCCCAGCAGTAGTGGTTTCAGCTTTTCCCAACCATGACAGTTCTCAATGCTTAAGATTTTCCTGTGTTGGAAAACATGCTTGGGGGTCAAATATTAGTTTTTTTTTTCCCCCTTCATTTTTGGAGCTGGAGATATGGTTACTGCATTTGACTAAAATTTTGTGAACTGACATTGGAGAACATTGGAACGGTTAATAGTGTCCTGATTTGGTCCTGTACCACTTCCTACATGCCCTGGAGAGTCCAATGTAGACTAGCTAGTCTTCCGTTTTAATTGTCTCTACTGGAAGATGCTGCCTCATGTTTACTGAAGATATTGTAGCATTTAAAAATTATATTTTTGGTTTCATGCCAGGCTGAAGAACAGAGCTCGCAATTTCATGTTGCCTAGTAGTGTTAGTTGTTAGCAGTTCTGTTTAGGGTTTTGGTTTTGTCACATGGATGCTTTGGTGAATTGCAAATCCTAAACTTTGCTTTCATCTATCTTTAAGTGAGCTGTAGTGGTGTTGGTGCTTTGTACTTGTGTTTGGATTGATTATTAACCAACATGATCTGTGGGTCTACATGAAATATTCTCCTTCTTTAAGATTAATACTGTTTATCCTGTGTGCTCTAAACAGTTATTGCTTTGAAGTCTAACCCTTAAGATTTATTGAAGCTGATTTCTTGAAGATGAACATGCATAGAAAGAGGATTTTTTCTTGAATTGAAACATCTCTGAATTAGGCACTTGTGATTCATTGAAGTAGATTTGTTCGAGATGGCTGAATTGAATTGCAACTCATTGAATCATGCATGAGAGAAAGGGCTCTATTGAGTGTATAGAACTGTGCAAGTTTATCTTGTTTTTTTTGCGATGCATGATAGGTGTCACCTTCCGTGATGACATTAAAAAATTCTGAGCAGGTCATTTAGCTACGCAAAACCATGTAAGAGAGGGTTGAGAGAGATTGAAAAAGAAGAAACTTGGCAGTCAAGAAATTTTGAGTCAACCAAAACAAAAAAGCCAACACGTTAGTTAGTCACTGGAATATGGAAAAATAAGAAAAAAATGCCTGGCATGCCCTCCTCAAATACGCAAAAGATGACTGCAATCACAACTGCAATTCGGAAAATACAAAAACAATACTTCAAATTCCCTCAAGGACGCAAATATCTACACCATTCAACACTGGAATTCGGAAAATACGAACAAAAATACATGACATGCCCCATTCAAACATACGCTTCGGGCAGCTCCCACGCTCGGAAAACCCCCGAAGAAGCAGGGGTCCACAAAACACCAACAAGAAGAAGAGGAAGAAGATGAAGAAGATGAAGAAGAAGCAGTGCGCGACGAAGAGACGGTGCCTTAGCCAGAGCAAAAACTCAGACGAAAAGAATCGGAGAGGCTTGTTATAGGATTTGGTTTTCGGAAGCACAAGAGTTGAGCAAAAAACCAGACGAAGAGAATCGAAGAAGCTTTTTGGTTATTGGACTTGGTTTTTGGAAGTAGATCCAGTTGTTGATGTGCAGAGATGGCGACTGCTGCAACGGCACTTCCGGAGAGCGGTTGGAGGCAAGCCATCCAGAGCAAGATGAAAGCATGGATGCCGTCGCCTGTAGAGAGTAGTGGTGAGCAGCAGCAGGTGGGGCAAGCGGGCTCCGTGCTGGCAGCGTGGCGGTCCTACGCTTCTTCAACTCGCGGCGGCTCTGATGTCGCTTCTGCTGCTGCCAATCCATCCTCCACTGGACGCGATCTGGAATCAGCTGTGCCAGAGTCTCTTGCACCGCTTCTCAAGTCCGCCAATAACACCATCGTCGGCGCCTTCAACTCGTAAGATTTCTTCTCTCCTAGGGCTAGTGGTCATGACCTTGTTGTTCGAGCTGGTGGACACTGGCTACCAGTCGCGATCGACCAGGGGCTGGCTCTCTCACGTTCCATTGCGTGAGCTTGAAGCTTGTTTTTCGCGGATTTGCGAAGCTAATCGTCTCAGCTCAGATGTTGCAAGCATCAGGGTATATTCCCGTAGCATAGAAAAAGGAAAAAAGCTCTCTATACATCTTCCGCGAACAGGGTTGCTCCATGTCTCTAGGGTTACATACTAGTGCACACAATTGAAGCTACCAATCAGAGCACCGTGCTTAATCCAATCTGCACTAGAGAATGCAGAAGCCTAAGTTCCTTCTGCAGAGAAGCTTAAAAAAGGAGATGAGGAAAAATAAACCCTACATTCGGGATAGGTATTGGAGTATGGTGGGAAGTAGTTGTGAGAGTTGGCAAAAAAAAGTGATGTTTGTTTGGATTAAAGGGGTGTCATGACTGAGTGTTAAAGCAGTGATGGTTTTTGCGGATCTGTGTGGACAGTGTGACAAAAGGAGTGAGAGAGTTACCAGGGAATGTACAGGCTGCTGCCAGCTTTGTGCCATCCAGGCAAGCAGTCATGTGTTTTGCCATCATGACTGCAGCAGGAGTCTTCTTCATATTGATGGCTTTCTTCATGTTCCTTCCGGTTATTGTGCTGTTCCCGCAAAAGTTTGCCATCTCTTTTACACTTGGCTGTTTGTTCATCATTGGCTCCTTTTTTGCCCTCAAAGGGCCAAAGACCCAGTTTCTACACATGATTTCCAAAGAGGTTTGTTTTATTTCTTCCATCCTTGGGTTTGACTGCCACCTCTATATTTGCAAGAGAGAGAGAGAATGATGTGATGTTTGTTGTAGTGCATGCAGTGGTTGTGTGACATGTATAGAAACTGGAGTAACTTAATTTCAAGGTGTATTGATTGCAATCTGCAGTGTTTGCAGCATCCAGCTATGGTCTCTGGCAATAATCTTTTTTTTCATGTGGACCATATTTTCTTATGTGGTACTTGGTGGTGCAGAGATTGCCATTCACAGCAGGCTTCCTTGGGAGCATGGCAGCCACAATCTATGTCTCTATGGTGCTCCACAGCTATATATTCTCTGTGGTCTGTGCAGCTGTCCAGGTTTGTTTCATTGAGACTTCTACTCAGACTTTTTGAGTGTCCTTTGGCACTTGTTTGCATCCTAGACTGATGTGTACAAAGAGTGTGGGTTCTTGAACTTTTATATTTTATTCACATATGAATGCGGATGTTATGACTGAGTATTGTTGTTATTATTGCAGGTTCTAGCTTTGCTATATTATGTGCTGTCATATTTTCCAGGAGGAACTGCAGGCATGCAATTTGTCACCTCCCTTATCACATCCTCAGTCCTCAAGTGTTTTGGGAGGTGAATAAGGTTCACCTTGTATGCTTTTGGTAAAGACACACGTGATGTGAAAACTGTACTCTACCCTCACAAAGAAGCTGGCTGCAGCTCATGTTCAAAATGTCACACCTTTTCAAAGGACTTCTATTGCAGCTCAGCTGGAGGCCTAGATATTGTGAAGGGTTAATAAATAGGTAGAAGACCTGTCTCCACTTTCCCGGCTTCATCTGTTAGCAGCTCTGCATGCATTTCACATAATATTGGTACTCAGCTTCCATATTGCCAGTTTTGTAAGTGTAGCATTGTTGTTGTGCACCTTTTCCTTTGATAAAGTCAAAGTTCCAGACACAGTTTATTTAGCTATATCTTGGTCATGAACATAATAATGTCCCTGTGCAGTTTTGTGATGTTTCCAGTTCTTTATAGGCACAAAGATCAGGCAGTTGTAGTTCAGCAACTATGTGATGTCATAATATCATCAACACATTTATTACAATTTCAAGAACTTTACTTTTTGCAAAGAGCTTGTATTGTTTGCTACATTTGACCTTGTCTCTTCAATCCATTTTGACTTGACTAGTACAGGAAAGACAATTTGTGTGGTGCTGTGTCCAAGTACATCTCTCAAGTGCTAGCCAACTTCATGACTGGGTTTTTCTGTTGCTTTCAGAACTGCAATTGAAACTCAGGACACAGATTTTGTTCAATGGTTTGTCCAGATTTTGGGCAGACTATTATATACTTATTTACACCCACTTTCAAGAGCTGATGAAGTCAGTAGGCAGTCATGGCAGCTTGTCACTGCTATTGGTGATGGAGGTGAGGTCTGATTCTTTGTGAGTCTCACATAAGGTTATGACTGCACTTATAGTTCTGTTACCTTCAAATTGGCGTTGTGGAGATTTCTCTGCAATTTCATAGATATGGTGTTGTGGCCAAGTACTCAGATGAAATTTATAAGTCTGTTTCACAGTGACTTGAAATAGGCTCTTCAAAGTGTGATGTTTTTAGACATGTGATGCTTATTGATGAGGAGGCTTATGGCCCCTGCAATAAAGAACAACCTGTGGTGTGGCCAGTCACCTTGTAGATGAATTCTTAAATGTCTCGTCATTGATGTTCTAAATGAGGCAAAGAACTTGTTGCCATTGCTCATTGCCCTTGGTGCCAAGATGTAGCACAAAATGCAGCCTCAAACCTGAGAGCAGCAACCATAATTGTTGCAATTAACAATTCTGGCTGCTGCTCTAAGGTTTGAGGCTGCATATTGTGCTGCACTTTCGTGTGGTGGCTAAAAGAGTGCTACATCCAGTCCCCTCTCATGCCTGTTGCCTCAGGAGGTTATTTTCAGGACACAGGGGTGTAGAGCTTAAGTATTTGGAAGAGCCATGGTAGAATCAGCAAGGGGACTGCAAGAGGTGCAAGCTTTGAGTTCAGCTGTGCACATCAGATCAGGTTGTGCTTAGGGCCATCTGTTATTTATGAATGCATCATGGAGATGTGGAAAATTACAGTTCATGGCCTTGAGTGGGTATAATGCAGGTCAGAGAGACAAGTGCTTAGTGTGTAAGCAGTCCTGTGGCAATTTCAAATGTGGCTGTTGGTGTAAGGTAATGATATGCCATAGCCCTGCATAATGTTTGGCTTGCTTTGATCCTCTTTGTGGTTTGGATGGAAGGCAGAACGCACGCACACGTGTGTGTGTGTGAGAGAGAGAGAGAGAGAGATTTTAGCATCTGTCAACCAGTTTGCAATTGGAGCTTCTATGTATTCTTCCTCTCTTCTGCAAGTTTTCTTCATGCTGTGATCTGAAGATGGAGAACACTTGAGCAGATTTGGTTATATTTGTGTGAGCTCTTCAGTGAAAGTGACGTATTAAGGCCATTTTCAAGTTTGTGAACTTGTTATGGAAACCTCGGCATGCACCACATTTTAGATAGTTGTTTGTTATGTGATATTGTCTCAATAATATGGGGTCTTGAAACCCCTTCATCATATGGTACTTGCAATTGGGATTTTTATGATTCTTTGACCTTTAGTCGGAGCTTGTGTGAGTGGAGCCCATTTTGTACTCCATTAGGAATCTTTCTCTTCCATGCGTATTTGGAGTGTTTTTTTGTGCTTGTAGGTCAAATTTTTTAATGAAATTGTGAATTTACTAATCTTGGTTGTTTTGAATATTTATGTGATTAGTTGGGATGCCCTTGGTTCTTATTGATCTTACAATCAAGAAAGGGAGAAAAACATCATGATGTGCATGCGTGATGATTTTAGATGCTTGATCAAGTTTATACCCAATTTTTTCAATGTTGTTTCATTTGTCTCTCATCACCATACTAACTTGTTTCAATTTTTCATGATCATATTGTATTATTATTATTTGAATACATGCATACTCCCTTCTTTGCACAAATAATCAAAATTGTTATTATGCAATGAACCATCAAGAATTGGTTCAAAGTGTATATGCTAAGATGCAGAAATAAATGTGGTCCAATTGTGTGCAAAACTTCTTTGGGACAAATTCAAACCTCCTTGCAATTTTTTTTTTTTTTTTTTGGCAAAAAGGCATCAATGCTTAAACTTGTGCCATGTTGATCACTATAACTAAAGATGGTCCACCAAAAGTTTGTCCCTCTAGTATTGCAATTTTAGAAAAACTTTTTGAGAATAAATGATGTTGCCATACTAAAAGATAATGTGGTTTTTGCATGTCCTTCATGGCTCCCACAACATAACATCATTGGGAAAAACATAATATAATATATACATGCAATATGTCATTGGTGCAAAAAATTACTAACAATTTGGAACAAAGTACAAGGGTGGAAAAGATTAATAGTTTGTCAAATGCTTCCATCGTAACTATTTCAAAGCAATTAAAATAAAATCCTAGGTCACAAAACAATTATGAAAATACTAACAATGCAATCAAAACTAGCACAATGATTTTCCTACAAGGATTATTAAACATTTCATGTTAGTATTACATAACATAGGACACAAAGAAGAATGGCTACATCACCACAATCGATAAGGACCATAATGTATGTTGAAACAAGGTGCTGAATACATACAAGTGGGCCTTTATGTATGTAGTAGCCTTTGGCTTAAATAGGTTGTGTCAAAAGAATATATTATTCAACAAATTAATCCATTAAGTTTTGGTTTGATATATTTGGTGTGACAAAATTATTTGTCATTTTATATTATTAAAACTAGTGGGAACCTGTGACCTTTGGTCACTGTGAAGTCCGCCCAGTTTATTTATTTAAATCGTATTTATTTTCTTTAAACCGAGATCGTGCTCCTCTCGAGCAAGACGGTTTCGACAGACGTATATCCTCAATCCAGTGTATATAGTTTGCTCGATTTGTGACGGTTGGACACAGCTGCCCATCTGGTATCCACCTTGCATTTTATAAGAATGAAAATGCAGACAGAATCAAAATTGGAGG
>Ga0116231_10003072_pt1 | contig 34905 bp, 40 predicted proteins | sample S1TSphgellanicum_2_FD_89695 | JGI IMG/M metagenome (GOLD analysis project Ga0116231, IMG submission 89695) | Host-associated microbial communities from peat moss isolated from Minnesota, USA - S1T2_Fd - Sphagnum magellanicum MG | ecosystem: Host-associated > Plants > Peat moss > Unclassified...
ACGTACGCAATGATTTCGAGGGAGTCGTCACTGATGCAACGGCCGGGGCTGCACTAACTATTGCACCGAGGAAAAGCAGGCTTGCAAACGCAATTCGCAGATCATCCATCGCTCTTACCCCTCCCACGCCGACAACACCGCAGCGACCGGGGAATAGAAGGTGATGGCACCACGGTTCACATACTGCCCGCTTTCGTAAAAAGTACCGGCGGCAAAATAGGCACAATCCAGCCCATTCGGCGCCGCCACACCCCCGAGCAAATTCACCCAGACATACGTGCCCTGAGGCACCTGAAACGCCAGGTAATGCCGGCCCGTATTACTCGGAAACACCTGCGTGCTTTGCTGCGCCACAAGGCTGAGCGAGCGCGACACCGGCACCCCACCAATCGGCACCGCCGATACGCCGCCACCAAGCACCGACCAGACGCCTTTCAGCACCGAGGTCACGGATCCCGAACCGCCCGCATACAGCGTATCGGCCGGCGTGCCGAGCGCCGTCGCCGAGGATTGCTCCGCCGCAATCTGCGCCTGCTGATTTGTTGCCGTCGCTGAACCAGCGCTCGACCCGCCGGTCCCACCGGTCACCACCAGCGGCATTGCCGCGGTGCCGCAGGGCACCACGACATTTCCGCCAGTGGAACAATGCAAAACCACGGCAGGCGCGCGGTTAAGACTGTTCTGCACCACATAGGGCGTGCCGGCCCAAGCCCGGCCGCCGGCCAGCACCAACGCCACCGCCAAACCCGCTTTCATCATGAATCACCTCGCATTTCAAAAGAGCTGGTGCACGGGGCACCCCGCCAGACTGCCAGCCGTCAATCAACGCCGGCCGAAATGATCCTCGACCACCCACCGGTACACCGGCTCCGCCAGCCAGATAGCAATGCTGCCAATAACCCCCATGCCAAACACCACGCCCGCAACCCGCGATCGCAACGCGGCGATATCGGCAATCGGCCGCCGCAGCGCATGCACAGCATCCACAAGATGATCAAGCGCCCGGGCATTCTCCCGCGTATCTGTACGCAACGCATCCAGATCGTGTTGCATGATGCAAATCACGCACTCCAGCTTCTCCTCCAGATCCCCCTGGTCCTTACGCAAACTGGCCAGGTCAGATCGGAGAATTTCATGCAGTTGATCCGCCTGCGATTGCCGCAACCGTATCGTGTCACGCAGCGACTCGACCCCGCTGAGCACTTCGCCCATTTGCTGGAACAGCGGATGAAGGTCCGAACCGGTCAAGACCGCCTCCTCGACATATGAGCAAAAACAAAGCCGCAGTCAGGCGATACTCAAAACCCCACCATTGTTCCAAATCTGATTGGACCCGGTCGCTGGCTTGGTCGTCGGCAGCCCCGGTGCAAACAAACCGCCGGACGGAGACAAATACAGCGCACCCTTAGGCTGAATCCCCAGCCCGCCGGCATTCGTCGTCACCTGGCTCAAATTCCCGCTGGTCGCATTTTGCATCACCACCCAATTCGCCGCGTTGGCAGTGTTCAGCAGACTGAGAAGATTCCCAGAGCCCCCAGTCCCCCCAGCCGCATTGATATAAAAACTTCCCCCCTTGGTCTGTATCACCCCTGCCACCGTGCTATCCGACCCATCAAAGCAAAGCGTCGGCGCATTGGTGGTCGTAGCCGGCTGATGCCGAATGAAATTCGCCGCACTCGCCGTAGAGTTAATGCGGAACAGCACATTCCCGGCCGCGTTGGTAAAGACATGATCGTGCGTATTGGCCACCCCGGCAGGCACGCCGGTCGCCGCGGGCGAGATAAACGTCAGGAAATTCGAATTTTCCTGCGGCGTATTATCAATAACCGCAGTCGATAGCGGCACATTGCCAAGATTCAAGCCGTAGGTCGTCAGCCCGACAGTTCCGTTACTGCCGGTGATCTTGATCACCGTCGCCAGATTCTCGAAATGGCACAGACCGATGACATTCGCAGAAGAGTTCCACGTACTCTGGAACGCAAATGCGATATCCTGCTGGGTGCCGCCGGACGGCCCACCAACGAAATTGCACCCCATTATATGGAAGTTCGAGCAATTTGTCAGATTGAACAAGGTCTGCGGCGTATTCGGCCCGGTATCGCGCGTGATATCCACCCCAACGAAGAAACCGTCGGTAACATTGGCCGCCTGCACCGTACCAAGACTGGTGTTCACCTCCCCGTTAGCAACCCAAAGCCCAAGCAGCAACGGCTGGTTCGCCACATAGCCAGGCCACAGCGTCTCATTGGTCTGCGAGAACAGATAATCCACCCCAACCACCAGCGGACTGGTGATATAAATCCCCTCGCAGTAACCCGTCTGGAGAACAAACGAGTTCCCATAGTAAGCCTGCGCCCCATGAATGCGCGTATCCACCGACTGATTAAGCTCAATGAACGCCGACGTGGTAGCCCCCGCAGCACCAGGCGGCCCAAACCAGGATATGTTGTTGAGCTGCGCGCTCCAGCAATTATTCAGCACAAAACCGCGCAAAAACGTCTGAGGAAATGGCGACGTCCCATTCGCGGCATTCGGATAGCCAAAGCACTCCACTTCGCAAATGCTTGTCGTCACATAACCAAACCCGCCGGCGCTGGGATAGGTAATACGGGCCATCGCCGCGGTCTGCCCGGCCGTATTCTCCGCATAACCAGAAAAGTCCCGCAGAATGATCTTGTCAAAAATGTTGCCCGGCGCGAAATCAAGCCCAACGCCGGTATGAGAAAAATGCAGCCTGGTCTGCCCCCGGCCTGCCCCGCGAAACGTAACAGCCTTGCCGCTGAGCACCAAAGAGCTCGCCAACCAATAGTCACCAGCGGGCACAAAAATCTCGCCGTCACTACCCAGGCTGGCAAAGGCCGCGGCAAAAGCCGCCGTGCAATCTGCCCCACCCGTCACCGCGCCAAAATCCAGCACATTGACCGTATCAAGCGACATCGCCCCCAGCGTCCGTGCCGGCGCGCCGGCCGCAACCGTCACCGTCGCCAGAGTAGCCGACCCAGCCAGCGGCGCCGTCACCTGCCCCTGACTATTTAGCGCCGCATATCCGCCGCTCGGTATCTTGGCACTCAGCGCCGCAACCTGCGCTTCCGTCGAAGTCAAACCCGAATTCAGCGATTGCAACTGACTAGTCACCGAAGGATCGGTACTGGCGGAAATATCGCCATTAGAATCAATCGCCACATTGGTCCCGGCGCTGAACAGCCCCCGCAACAACGGCATGGCAAGCCGGCTCGGCGTCCCGGAAGCATTGACAATCACGTCATCGGTCAGCGCAAGCGCAGTCTGCGCAACAAAGCCCGCATGATCGCCGCCATTGGCCAGCAGCGACTCGCTTTGCAAAGCAAGACCCGTCGAGACATAAACCGGCTCCGGACCACCCGGCCCCAACGACACACGGCCGAGCAACGTCCCGCTCGGAATTTCAATCGCCGTCTGCACGCTGGCAAGCAGCTCAGAGATCGTCACAGACTTCGTAATACCAGCCTGGCTCAGCGGAATCTCATCCTGTGCCGTCGTCTCGGTCGCCGGCGGAAGCTGCGGAATAGTCGGCATGATGCAAATCCTCGACGAAGTGTGGCACTCAGGCGATAGCCGTCCAACCGGAACTGTCAGTCCCCGAAAGTTTAACCCAAAGCGTGCTCCCGGCCCCGCCATCAAGATTGCGGAAATCCGACCCTGGACCCGCTACCACCACCCCCTCGGGCGAGCCGCGCCCAAGCGATGAGCTGTAGCCTCCAGGTTCCGCAACACTGGCAATCGCAAGCGTCCCCCCAGAAGCAGGACGCAAAATCAGATCGCCGCTGCCAACGGTCTGCACCACAGCCCCACCGTCCCCTGTCGGCATAAGATAATCCACCGGCGGCGACTGCACCGCACGCCACTGGCCGAACGCGCCTTCAAGTTCAACAGCGCCGCCAGCCGGAATACCCATGTCGTAACCGGTCCAGTTCTGCAGCGCCGGCATAGATCCGCTTTCCACAAGCCGCACAGCGCAATTGCACGTCAGCCGCAGCCGCCGTCCGGCAATCACCGGCAAACCCACAAACCCGATCCCCGCAGCACCCGAACCATCGCCCGCAATGGCAACTTCCACGCCGGCGCCAATCGCCCCGTAACCAGAGCCAGGGTTGGTCACCACCAGCCAAACCACGGCGCCACCCGCCACAACAGCCTGCGCCGCCGCACCATGACCGGCCCCGGTAATCGTCACCGACGCCGTGGTGTATCCACTCCCCCCAGACGTAACCTGCAGAAACGTCACCTGTCCCAACGTATCAACCTGGTGCTGCGTCAGCACCGCGCCGATATCCGGCGGCGCGCTCGTCACCAGCACATCATCGGCCACCTCCGGCAACACAAGCGCCGACTGACCACTCACCTCGCTGGCCGCAACCTGGAACTGCCCCACATTGTTCCAGCTATTGCCTTGAACAATCGCATTCGCCGTATGCAGCCACATCGCCTGACTGCCAAGCGCACTACCCGAGCCATTAAACGAATTGCCGCACACGGCCACACTGGGCGAGCCATCCTGCACAAAAACCCCGCCGCCCAAAGCCGCTGAAAACCCGATCCAGTTCCGCTCAACCGTCACCGCCCCCGTCGGCACCACACTCACCGAAGGCTCGATGCCGGAAATCGAAATCCCCCACCCATTCCCCAGCAGAAAATTCTCGCCAATCCGAACATTGACGCATCCACCAGCAAGAACCCCAATGCCAGCACCCGAAATATGATTTCCGGCCACAAGACTCCCAAAAGAGCCGCGGCAATCGAGCCCGACCGCACCCGCCTCGACAATATTGCCGCACAAACGCGACATCGCCACCCGCGCCAGCACACCACCACCAAACGCCGGCGTGCCATTGGATTGCACGACATTATCCACAACCGCCGCCCCGTAGGCAGCAACAGCCAATCCCCACTGCGCATTATCAGCGCAAACATTACCTGCAATCACGCACGAGGACGCGGCCGCCGAAGGAGGCCCGCCGACACTCCAGTTCCCCACCGAAATGCCATGATGATTGCCGGAACACACATTCCCGGCGAGCCGCATACCGACGCCCGCCCCAATCGCAATGCCACCGCCGCCATTTGACGAACAATTCGTATCGGTTACCGATACCAGCCCGCTCCCCGAAGCTGCGATGCCATGCAAACCATTCCCCTGTGCAACACACCCATGCACGCCATACGCCGCCCCCGCAGCGCAAGTCAGCACCAGGCCCGTCCCCTGCGTGGCACCACCACCATGCAGGAAGGCACAGCCCACAAAATACGCCGAAAGACACGCGCCAGTCACCTGCACGCAAGGCACATCATCGCCCGCCAAACCGCCGGCATCAAAACTGACACCGCTCACCACACAGCTCGCACCGCCAAAACTGATCCAGCAACCAACACCGCTGGCTTGCAAGCGCCGCACAAAAGTCGCCCCACGCACCCCCACCACCGCCACGGGCCCAGCCGCAGACAGCACGCCATTCACAATGTAAGTCCGACCGCCCAACAGCAGCGGCAAACCGCTTGCCAGCGCCGCCACAAACGCCGCCGTATCATCCGTCACACCATCGCCAACCGCACCAAAACTCTCAATCGTCACAGCGTCCGCAAACAAATCCGCAATCCGCCGCGCCGAAGGCGTGCCCGCCACATCAGCCAGCAACCCCGACCCGTCGATACCAGCGACCCGCGGCAACCCACCCATGAATTGCGCGTAGGTAGCAGCAACATTCTGACCGCCCTGCCCCATCGCCACCAGGTCGCCAAGCTGAGGCAAAGCGGCCGCCGACAAACCACTCACCGAAAACGCCGCCGGCGCACTCAACGCCCCCTGCGCGAGCGTCAAATTAGCGCCGAGCGCAATCGTCTCCGGCGCACCAACCCCCGCACTCATCCGCCCCAGCAAACTACCCTGAGGCACCGCCAGCGCCGGCTGCACCCCCGCCAGCAACTGCGCCCGGGTCGCCGAACGCGCGATATCCGACTGGCTGACAACCAGCTCATCACTATCGGACACGGAAATCGCAGGCGGCAACTCATTGATTGTCGGCATGCTGCGATTCCGCCTCAGCTCGTGGTCAGGGGATTGTCGTTCTGATCAGTAATCGGCACACCGGCCTGATTGGTAATCGCCGCCGCCGGCACGGTCTGCGTCGCCAATGCCAGCACCGGCAGCGCCACCGTCCGCCCGATCGTCCGCCCACTCTGCGTCCCGATCGTAATCGTCACCGCATAGGTCGTCCCAGCAACCCCTTGCGACAGCCAAAGGATAGCCTGCGTGCCCTCAGCACTCGACGAATTGAGCGTCAAATCCCCAGGGTTAGATGGCGATATCTGCACATCCAGTGTCGCAATCGAATCCCCCTCATTACCCGCCAATGCCTCCGACACATCGAAAACATAATCGAGCAGATCAGACGGATCCTTGACCGGCCAGGCCAGCGGCTGCGGCGCCACCTGCAACGTGCCGCGCGGGATCGCGCCAAACCCATCCAGCACAATAACCCGCGCCGTACTCGGCAACCATGTGATATTGGCAGGTGTCCCCATCGCCGCCTCCCCTCAACCGTGCACAGAAATAACTGCAACCGACACGGTCACCACTCCACCAGAACCAGCCCCTCGCCGCCCTGCCCGCCCAGGCCGCCCCCAACCCCGCCAGACCCGCCGCCGCCCGGCGCGGTTCCCGCATTGCCGGCCACCGAGCCCGATGCAGCGCCCACCGCCCCCGGCGCACCCGCACCGCCATAGCCGGCGCCACCGCTACCACTCACCCAATTACTGCTGCCCTGAAAAGCCGCCCCGCCGGCGCTACCTGTCAAAGACAGCGCGCCGCCCGACCCATGACCACCAGCAGAACCGCCAGCACCACCCGCGCCCGACGCACCATCGCCGCCGCCAGCGCCGCCCGTCGCGGACGCAAGACTCCCAAAGCTCGAGGTGCCGCCTGAGGTCCCAGAGCCGGCCCCGCCATTCCCAACCGTCACCTGAAACCCCTCACCGGGGGCGACAGCAAAGAAGCCCTCGCAATACCCGCCACCCGCGCCGCCACCGCCCGCGCCGCCAAACCCCGCGCCACCAGACCCGCCGCCGCCCCAGATCCGCAGCCGCACCGCCTGACACCCCGCCGGCGCCGTCCAAACCCCCTGGTTTGCCGGCGTAAACGCCGCCAGATTGCGCGTGCCCGGCGACAGTTGCGGCAGCTTCGTCGTCACAAAAGGTGCCGCAGGAATCTGCACAATATTCCCGCCGGCAACACTTGTCTGGCCGTAATAAACACTGATGACATAAAGCCCCGCCCAGCCGGCATCGACCGACGGCGTCTCCTGTTCCCCCGCAGGCCCAGGCGGACCCGCCTTCATCTGCAACTGCACCTGCTGCAAGCGCTGCGTATTCTGCGCCGTGCCGCTATTCGTCGGCCCGCTATAAGGCTGCGCCGGATTGCTCGCATTATAGTAAGGCAGCACAACCGGCGTAGCATCAACCTCCAGCAGACTCGCCTCGATCAGATAATTGATGGCCTGACCAGGCACAGTCGGTGCCGTCGTCGTAAAACTCGTCGGCGACAGGCTCACACCCATGCGCAGCAACGGCAGCGCCTCCGCCGCCAGCGACCCAAACGCCGTCGTATCCACAACGCCAAACTGCGTGATGCTACCAGCCCCCACCACAACCGACATGGATTGCGGCTCGGTCGGCACACAGGCCAGGCCATCAGCGACGATGCTCGTCCCCAACGTCGCCTGCGCCAGATAGCCAATAGCCACCATGATATTGCGCTCAGTGCTGAGCAAATCCGTATCCAGCGGAATGCCGCCGGGATAGACGATCTGTCTGTCCACGATGCAAGTGCCTCTCACAAAAGATGCAGGCCAAAGCCGTCAGTTCGCGATATTCATCCACGCGGTACTGGCGGCGGGCAGAAGTTTAGTAACGGTCTTCTGAATGTCAGCATCGCTCACCACGGTGGTGAGCATCGACAGATCGCCATAATATTGCAGGCCACCCGTCCCATAACCCGCAAACAGAGCAATACCGCCCCCCGAGGGCCGGTACGCGGTGACAAAAACCTGATACGGCAGCGCCAGGTTTCCCCATCCCCCCGCCACCCCATAACCAACGCCACCGACATTATACCCGCCCGTATCGCTCGGCCGCGCCGGCTCGAACACGACAGGCGCCCGCCCCGTCAACTCCGTCAACGCCAGCACCAAAGCCGAGCGGGTCGCACGCGGACGCAGCAACTCCTGACTAATCCGGGTCCGAAAAAGCCCGTCCGCCTCGGCATTCCGCCGCGGCAGCGCAGCCCCAAAAAAATCCGCGCTAATCAGATCCAGAAATCCGCCACTCGCAGTCGCAATACGCGCCTGCGCCTGCACCGTCTGAAGCAGGCCATACATGGCCGCCCAACACGTTCCCAAACCCTGCAACACGGCCTGCAGCAACGGCGCAGTATCGCCAAACCAGCGCGCCGGCAGCACCGCCTGCATGCGCGCCGCCATATCGTCGCTATCGCCGATCATGTCCTGTCCTTGCTCCTTGACTAAGAAAAGGAAGGACTTCTTTTTTGAAAAAAAGAAGCAAAAAACTTTTGGATATTTGGGCTGAGCCAAACCACCGGCGTACGCCAGGGTTCAAAATCAGTTCACCACCACCGAAGCCGCAATAATCACCCCATTCACCGGCGCCGCCACATCCGCCGTCCCACCATTAATTGTGGTCCCCACAACACTGACAACGGAAGGATCAGCACCATGACCCAACGCATCAAGTTTCGAAATCGCCAGCGTCCCCCCCATGGGAAGCCCAGCAATCCACGCCACAACCGACTGCTGCACCGAAGCCGCAACCGCCGACTCAGTCAGCGGATTGGACGTCTCCAAATTCATTCTCACCGTCACATTCACGACCACCGGCGGCGTCACCGCATAGGTCGAACCAAGCGGCCGAACCTGCTCCACCGCCGCCTGCACTTCACTGATCAACGTCGAAGGCGGATTACCCGTCCCATCATCCACGGCCACCACAAAATGCCCCGGCAAAGCATTGCCCGACCCGTCCTGATTCTCCACGATGCTATAACGAAGCCCCTGCTGCACCCCCAACACGGCATTGCTCACAGCCAGCCTGGTCGCCAGCGGCAGACTATTGATATAGGTCTGAAACCGCAGCCGCAGCGCCGCATCGCTCTCCGGGTCCACACCCCCCACAAGTGCCGCGGCATTATTCACCGTATCGACACCCGGAATAGCCGCATTCAGCAAACCGATAGCGCCAGCCAGCACGTTGCCAGCACTCCCCGCCACCAGCGCCTGCACCGGCACAGCAACGGAGGCAAGTTGCGCCGGCAAACTATAACCAGCCACACCATTCACAACGGTGCTCGTCGCACTCGCCACAACAGCAAAACTCTGCGTCCCATCCACCGTGCGAACCACGGTTCCCACAGGCACGAACGTATTCAGCCCGATCGTATAACGCGCAAACGTCACAATCCCATTAGCCGGCGCCCCAGGCAGCCGGACCAGCGAAAAATCCGCCATCCAGCTATCCAGATCCGCCCCATTGCTCGTCGATGCCCGCGTCATCGACAGCACTTGCAGAATCAGCCACTGCATCCATAGCGCGACAGAGGCACTCGCCTCCAGCACCGCACGCAACACACTCCCCACCGACAAATCGATAAGCTGCGTCGCCCCACCTTGCACAGCAGCAGCCATCTGCTGAACCAGGGTGGAAAACCCATTGAGCGGCAGCAGCATCTCAGCCACCTACCTGAAACGACAGCACCTGCGTCGTGCCGAGCGTAGAATCGACATAGCGAATCTGCACAATCACGCTCCCGTCGGCTGCACTCTGCACATCGATCAACGGCTCTGGCGTGCGCGACACAGCAGCCTCCTTAAAAATCTGACTGCGAATAGCCGCCCTGATCGCCAGCACATCCACCGGCGTCCCGACAAAGGCCGCGAGCCCAGCGCCATAATCAAGTTGCCAGATATAGTCTCCAGGATTTGTCAGCAACCGCCGCAAAACGCGCTGCTGACCAAGCGTGGTATCCGCCGCCAGTGCAATATCCCCCGTCGAGCTCGCGGACAGATCAGCGCCCCAAACCAGCCCCGCATCCTGCATCACACCCCCAACCGTAGGGCGGATGTCTTATCCGCCCGCCTGCCCAAACGACCAAACGTCAATCCGTAGGCGTAGGCGTCGTCTCCGAAGGTGGATGCACATGCTGATTGTAATGCCCACGCAACCGCGACAATGCCCCCTCGCCGTCATAAACATCGCCGCTCACATGCAAATCCCCGGTGTGAGTCCACGAAGGCGCAGAGCTCGCAATCGACCCATCATTGAGCAGCTTCAAAAAACTCCCCGACTTATGCACCAGCCACAACTCACCACTCGCGGCCGCCGGTGCCGGCGCCGTGTTCGACCACAAGCGCCCAACCACAATCCCATGCTCCGCATCGCCCTCTTGCCAAACCACAAGAACCTGGTCGCCCGGCGAAGGCGGGCACGCCAATCCCCACCCATTCCCCACCCAACTCGCCGCCACCGGCAACCAGCCCGACAACACACCCTCAGGCTGGATCTGCACCCGCACCGTCGCCGCCACCGTATCCACCGAGGTAACAACCGCCAGCCGAGGCTGCGCCCATCCCTGATCCAGCCGCGACGCATGAGCCTTGATCAGGTTGAGGAAGCTATCCACGCCGGCACCCTCGCTCTCACATGCTGCGTAAAACCCTGCGCAAACGACATCCGCCGCTCGACGTCGGAAATCACATAGAGCCCATCAAAATCCGTTCCGGTATCAGACAGCGCCAGCCCCATCCGCGGCTGCATCGTCAACTCGCCAGGCAACTCCAGATCGACGCACAGAGCATGCTGCGCCATCTCCCCCAGCACCCTCTGCGCAATGCTCTGCGCCACATCCGCCGTCACATTAGGCCGCACAATCACATAATCCGGCGTCCCACCAGATCCGCCCCCCAGCGTCGCAGTCTGCGAAATCGACGTCTGACCGCGGCAATCCCAACTCCGCACCGCCACCGAAAGCGACCCCTGCAAACTCAGCGTCCGCTCCAACCGCAGAGACACACAATCAGCAGGCGTCAACGAAACGGTCGCCCCCGCGGAAGGCGGCATAAAATTCAGCACCTGCTGATCCACCCAGACATCAAAACCTTCCTGATCCGCCAGCCGCGTCAGCAAATCCCACTCGGTCGTAAACCGCCCATGCTGATCCAGCGTCGTCCGCGCATGCTGACTCTGAAAATTCCGCCCCACCGGCACCGACGTCGCCGTCACATTCGGCGTCAACCCCTGCCGCGTCGCCAACAATGTCGCGATATCACTCGAAGTCTGATTCTGAAACGTCTCCTGCGTCCGCGCCTCAATAAACAAAGCGGTCAAATCCCGCCCGTCCACGCTCACCTCACCGCGAATAGGATCAATCTCGATAAAATCCGCCTGCCCCAGCAGCATCGGAACCCAGGCGCCATCCAGCCCGAACTGAATGCCGATCTGCAACGGACCTGACGACCAGACCGCCGCCCCCGACACATCCAACGCCAGCCGCAACCGAAACCGGTTCGCCGCCAAATGACTATTGCTCGAAATCTCAGCCTCGATAACCCCGCCCACCGACACACCATTGACAGTCACCGCAACCGCCGGCGACCGCGCGCTACTGCTGGCCAATGCCACCCCCCGCCGAAGGATCAACATCCGGAATCGACAGCGTCACCAAACCCTGCAAAAACGGATCCAGTATGTCGTTCAAAGCCGCAATCCGAACCCATTGCGTCGCATCCCCCAGATAGACAGACGCAACCTGAAACAAATTCCCCCCGGCCACGGTCACCACACGCATCAGCCGGCCTCCGACAAATTCGCCACCGCCCGCCCGACATATCCCTGCGCAGAACATAATTGCGCCAACGTCCCTGAGGCACTCACCGCCGTCGCCAAATCGCTCGAACCCAGCCCAGCCTCAGCGCCAGCAATACCTTGCGAAATCACCGTCTGCACCGCACTCAAGCTGTTGGCAGCCGCCGCCGCGGCCGCAGTCCCCGACGTTAAAGCGCCCGCCACACTCGTCGCAGCCGACGCCGCCGTCACATCCACATAAGCCCCAGCACTCACCAGATCAGCCGCAATCTCGCTCGCCGCAGAAACAGAAGTTGAAGCACCAGCCTGCGCCTCATCAAGCACGACCTTGCATGTAATCCTGTACTCGATCCACCAAGGGCTCGTGTAATCCAATTGCAGATTAGCAATCACCACACTGTAGAAAAACTGATCCCACGTCAGCGACAGCACGCCCCCAGCCGCCCGCATGGCATCCAGCAACGCCGCGCGCCCAGCCGCGCCGGCGCCCGACATTACCCCCGACCAGCCAATATCCGCATCATCCCGCCCCATCGCATCGATGACGCGCACCCCGCCCGGCAATTTATGCACCGCCAGCGACTGCGCCCCACCGAACGCCACCCGCCCAGGCACCTCGAAACCTTCGAGCGTCACCCCGCCGAGTTGCAAGACGACCATTCATCCCCCCACCGTCGGCCCAGGCAGCAGCGCATTCCGCCGAGAATCAAAACCCGTAGGCCCAGCCGAAGCCCGCCCAGCCTCCCGGCTCAACTGGCGAGACATCCATCGCCCCACCAACGCCCCATCCAGAAACACATCGCCCTGCATCGGCCCCGCCGGCCCACCACCCTGACCACCCGCCGCCTCAGCCCCCTCAGGCGCCGCCACACCACCAGGTGCCGAACGATCCGGTGCCGCAACCCGGGCCTGCGGCACATCGGCCGCCACGGGTGCCACCGGAGCCGCAGAGACCGGAGCCAAGCCAGGCGCCGCCGGCACCGCGACCGGCGCAGCCCCACCATCAGCCGCCCCGGCCTCACGCGGCGCAACAGCACCAGGCTCCGGCTGACGCCCCCCAAACCAGTCCAGCCGAAGCCCAGCAGGCGCAGACCGAACCGACTCGCGCCCAGCCACCGCCCGGGGCGCCACAGGGCCAGCCCTGGCGACAACAGCCGGTGCCGCAACCGACACCGCCGCAGGCACACCACGTTCCGCGCCAGCATGCTCATCACGACCGCGGTCAGAACCAACCTGCTCGGACCGCTCAAGCTTCGGCGCGACCGACTGCTCCCGCACAGGCGCAGCCTGCGCATCCAAACGCACCGATTGAACCAGATCGATCCTGTCCGGCGCCCGCGCAATCTCATCGCCCCCGCGCCCGGAAGCCCCTTGCGCGTCGGAAGCTTGCTCCCAAACAAGCGGTGAAGCCGCCGGCGCGACGCTCCTTGCCGGAGCCGCCGCACCCGGCGTCAAATTCATCACCGGCGCAGCAGCCGCAACGGCCCCAGCATCACCGCCCACTTCAGTTGCGGCCCGGGTCGCCCCAGCCTCTGCGCGCCCAGGGGCCGCCGGTGTAGCGTGGTTCGCCGCCTCCCGCGCCGAGCGCATCACCGTCAGCGCCGCAACCCCCGCCGCCTGCAGCCGCTGCACGGACAGCGCCCCCGCGGCCACCGACCGCGCCACCGCATCAGCATCCCGCTGCGCCTTGGCAATCCCCTCCGAAACCCCATCGGCCAGTGCCAGCGAAATGCCAATCTCAAAAGCCTCGGTCATGACCTGAACCCCCGCAGCGCCTCCGCCAACGCGGCCGCAACCCGCGGCGCCGCCTCCCGGCCAATCCCCTCCATCACGCCCGAAGGCGGCCGCCCTGGCGCCCCCACTTCCGCATCGCGCACCGCCGCAGACGCACTGACCACATGCACGCGCCCCTCACCCACGCGCACGCTCAGCTCCCCAGGCAACCCCCGGGCACCCAGCCCGGCGCGCATCGCCTCCGCCAACACGCCACCCGCCGAGGCCAAAGCATCCTTCAGCCTCTCGTCCATCGTCCCTCCGAAAAATCATAGTCCAGCCCATCAAGACGGCCGAGCGCCACAATCCAGGCCTGCCGCTCATCCGCGGGCAGCGAGAACGCCACATCGAACGGCACCCCGTTCCGCACCAGGTAGAGCGAATCCACCAGATCGGGGTGCCCACTCAGTTTCCCTGCCCGGCACTCCCCAAAACCGGCGCCGGCTCCTCGGCAAACGCCCCAGCGGCTGCCGCGATCCCCACTTCCCCCAGACGTGAAACAAGCGCCTCCACCTGCCCCTCCGTCACCGGCGGCGGCACCGGCACCCCATCGATGGCGCACACCGAAGCCGCAATCATCGCCATGCCCAGATACGGCGTATTCTGCGCCAACAGCGGCCCCACCGCCTTGAACAGCCGCAACCGGTCCAGCGCACTCATCCGCCGCACCGCCAACTCGCGCCCATCCGCATCCCGCACCAGCGCCTGCGCCTGCGCCGCCGCCACAATCCTGCTACTCGGCGTGTCCATCAAACGCGCTGCCGCTTGGTCGCAAAGAACTCCAATTTCTGCTTGACGCTGGCATCACCTTTCCAGCTCCCCGCATTCACCAGCTTGAACACCACGCCGCTATACTGGTACGTCGAAGTGGACCCATCCACCTCAGTCACGTACTGATACACAGTCCCCGCCGGCAATGACCCCTGGTTCAGAAAAATCTGCTCGGAGGCCGCAATAAAATCATCCACCGCGCTGGTCCCGCGCTCCACCTCAAAACTTCCCTCCCATCCTTTGGGAAGTTCCGCCCCCATCGGCACCCCATCCAGCCGGTCCAGCCGCACCGACTGCGTAATCTGCCGGCTCTCAAACCCGGTCACATAGGTGAGATCGACGCGCCCCTGCGGCCCCATGACCACAAGCTGACAATCGCGCCCGATCGAAAACGAATTGATCGGCATTCCTGACACTCCAAAAACATTTCACCGCAGCACGCAGGGTGGGTTCAGCCCACCACACAAGACCAATTCACGAAGGCGGCAACACCTGGCTCTGCACAATCACCGTCTGCCCACCCTCAACGTTGACAATGAATTTCTCATTGATCCCCTGGAACTGCACCTGCGCATCGCTCTGCACATACCCCAGGCTGGTCCGGCTCAGCGGGTTATTGCTCAAATCACAAATCACGCTGAACGGCGGCGACCCATCCAAACTCCCCAGCACACCCTGGCTCAGCAACCCCTGCAAATAGCTCAGTTGTGTCGAGCGAATTTGCTGAAACAGGCTCGCATTGATCACCTGGCCCACGAACAGGCCCATACCCGCCGCCAGCGTCGCCGCAATATAATTCGTCATCCGCGTATAATTATCGCCATTCGTCGCCTGGTTGGAGCTGGAATTATGCCCGCACCGAACGCCCCAATACGCCCCGCCCGGCTGCGGATTGCTCACCACATCAATGCCAGCCTCGAACAGCACCGTCAGCTCCGCATCGCTGTAAGTCGATGTCTGCCCACTCCCCGGCACGCCGGACATCTGCGTGCCCACCACATTATACAGCGGCTTATTCAGGCTGGACTGCTCCGGCGAAAGATTACCCAGCCGCCCCGCCACAAACCCCTGCGGCGACACCAGCCGCGTCAACCCGTTCGCCTGATCGTTCCAGTAAATCCAGTCGCCAAACATCAGCTTGGCGGCATAAGAATCCAGTCCCGCCTGCTGCTTGGCGGTCACCGCATCCGCGATCGTCTCGCCCGCCGGCCCTACCAAAATCATATACACGCCTTCAGACAGGCCAAAGCCCGCCTGCGCCGTCCACTGCGTCGCATCATCCGCATCAGCAAGCATGCCGATGCTACAACCCTGCCCACGCAACGCATACATCCCACGCCGAGGCACCGTATCCTGCCCCACCAGCGTCGCCGCCGTCACCGAGGACGCACCATCAGTACCACCGGACAAAGTCGCCGATACCGCCGTCACCGTCACCGTCGTCGCCGACCCCAAAGTCGCCGCCACCAGCTGCGACGGCCCCCGCAACGGCCCATTCCCCTGGTTCACCGCAGCCACCAGGTTCGCCCAGAACGCCGCAGCGCTCGGTGCTGGAATATTATCAAAAACTTCCGGCACCACGCCAGGCAACGCCACCGTCAGGCGCCAGCATCCAGCCTGCGGCGCCGCACCAATCGTCACCGTCAGACTATTGCCCAAAGACCCAGTATAGCGCGCCGTCAATTCCGCCGCGAACGTCCCGGCCGAAGCCCCGATCGCATAACTCGCCGCCACATCCGTCCCGTCACTGACGCGCACACACAGGAACGCACTCGCCCCCTGCTGCACCGCGCAAGCCACGGCCGTGCCCATATCGTATTTCCGCGCAATCACCGGCCCAAAATATTGCGCATAATCCGCCATGGTCCCAACCACCACCGGCGTGCCGACAGGCCCCCAAGGTGCCGTCCCCACCATGCCGATCACATTCGTCGGCACCCCATTCAGCACCAGATTCTGCGGTGCCACGATCTGCACATAAAGATCCGGCACCACCAGCGCCGTCGTATTCAGCGCGCCTTGCTGGAAAATCGGCATCTATCAGTCTCCCAAATCATGACCCGTAGGGTGGGCTTCAGCCCACCACACGCCAACCGAACGCCGCAAATTGAACGAGAAGCGAATTACGCGAAGTAGCCAACCCCGTTGAACACAAGCTCGCCAAACAACATCGCCGGCAGCATGCTCACCACAGTCGTTGCATATTCAACGTCATAGACAAGATCGCGCCGATACACCCCGGCACCCTGCCCCTCATCGAAACTCGCCGTATTCCGATAGCGCAACCGCCCGCCCGTCTGATCCGCCAGCGTCAAAAACGCGGTCTGCGCCAACTGCGATCCAATCGCGCTACATGCCGCATCGCGCACGCCAGGCGAAGGCGACCAAACCGCAATCCGAAACCCCTGTTCCTGCCGCGCCCATTCGGCCGTACTGACCTGCAGCGCCATCGTGCGCGCCACCACATGTGAAGCCCCCGGCACCGTCACCACAGCGCCCTGCAACCAACATATCCGCTCCCGCCGCACCAGATCCGCCAACGCCGCAGCCACCAGCGCCGCACTATCCCCCGCCTGCACCTGATAGACGTACGTCACCTCATCCACGAGCAGCCCGGCCAAATCCCCAGCATTCGGCGTCCCCGAAAACGCCGCCGCATTCCCCGAAACGCTCACCGTCACCCCAGGCGCCACCGTCGGCGCCCAGGCATAAACACCCCACCGCGTCGCATTGCGCGCCGAATTCGGCACCGACGCCACGCTCACATTCACCACACCCCGCGCCAGATCCGCATCGAGCGCCGCCGTCATCGGCCACCCGCGATACACGCGCGCACCGCTCCCCACGATACTTGGCGAGGACGGGCCGCCAGGATACAGCACCGCAGAAACGGCACTCACCAGCGCCGTCTCGACATCCGACATATCCGCCAATGCACACCCCTACAGGCAGTTATCGTCCTCGCGCCTGGCCCTGAGATACAGATCCCACTCGCGCTCCAGCTCGGGCTTGTTCCCCGCCCACTCCAGCACACCAAAGCTGTTGCGCTTCAAATCCGTATCCGGATCGAACCCATGTTTTACGAACATCTCCCAGCGCCCGAGATAGCCACGGTTCTGCTTGGCCCCATGAAAACGATGCTCGATAATCCCAGGCACCACGCCAATGCGCCCATTGACAAACCGCCGCGCGCGCTCCTGCCAGCGCAGCAAATGCCGCTTGTAAGCCTCGCTCGTCCCATGCGGCCAGCTCCTCTCCACCAGCCCGGCAAACGCCAGCGCCATATGGTGATCCGCACTCCCCATCCCCGCGAGTTCAAACAAACCGCCCGTCCAGTCCAGCAACTCCCGCCGGCACGCCCAAAAATACCCGCTATGCGGATACTCCGCATATCCCCCATCAAACTTCCAGAAATTCTTGCCGCAAGCCACCAGCGGCGCACCTTCCAGATATTGCGAAGCAAACGAATGATGCACCCCGATCAGCGAGTCATTCGGCCCAAGATCCAAAGCCCGCGTCCAGGTCTGCAACACCCGGTAATGCTGCAAATGCTCGACAGTCTCCCGCGCCCACCCGGCCTTGCGGTGCCAAACATCAGCATCACCCCAGGCAATATACTCGGCCTCAGGAATGCGCTTGATCCCTTCATTGAGCGCACATTCCTTGCTCCAGGACCAGCTATCCGCGCGCAACCCCACGTGATTCACATGCGGCAGCGCGCACACAAACTCACGCCGCCCATATTGCACTTCGGCCACCGTGAGCCGCGCGCCCGAATCGAGCACATGCCCCACCCAATCACGAAAATGCCGGTCAGGCGTCTCCCAGCGCAGCGGATTGAAGCGCGCCGTCACCACATGCAATTGCTGAGCGTCCAAGTGCGGCTCTCCATATCAAGCAGCGATCTGCCGCACCAGCAGGCGCCATCCCAGCGCACTCTGCTCTGCCGCACCCACCACATAATTTTGCGAATGATCGTCGATCACCACGTCCCCCGCCTCAGGCGGGGCCGGCAGCGCCGGCAGCAGCAAAGTCCAGCCGCCCAGCTTTTCAGCACGCACATCCGTCTCGCCAGACCGGGTTCCGGCTTCCAACAAACTCGCCGGAAACCCGGAAATAACCGGCACGGCCGTCGCCGCCGAGAACCCGCTATATCCCCCGCTCACCGGCGCCGCAGCCCGCAATATCTGCACGACCCGATTTGTCGCCACACACTGCACCGGCAACAACGGCCGCTGCGCGCAAATAAAATACGTCCCGCTCGCCCCCACCAGATAATCACCTGGCTGCGTATAGGACGCATCAAACACGCCCCACCAAACCGGCCGCCCAAACCCGGACACGGTACGAAACCGCTCATCCTCGGCATTGAACGAAGCATAGAGTTTTATGACACGATTCCGAGAACTCAACGGGTTCGCGGCATACTTCGGCCGATAGACAATGAACGGCGTACCCAGCTTACGCGCCGCCAGCCCCATGCCCCTGCTGATCTTATCCTGCAGACAAATCCCGTCCATCACACCACCCAGCACACGCCAGGCGCCCCTAAACCATCGCCCGGCGGCACACCCAGAAACGCGCACAACCGCCGCCGCCACACATCCAGCAGCCGCAGCCTGTCCCGCACCTCGTTAGTATTATGCGTCCAAGCCCCCGCCGCCTCGCTATCCAGATTGTCGCTCGCCGAAGGCACCGCCAATTCCAGTTGCAACAAAGTCGCCAGATAATTGCCGACAACACTCTCCTCCGCCGGCGAGAGATTATTCATCCGATACTCAAGCGCCCCATAAGCCACATAGAACCGCCACCCCATGTTCCCGGAAGGTGAAGCCCCATAAGCCGGATACCCACAAAACCGCCGAATATCCGTCTTCTGCGCATCCGTCAGCATGCCAATCTTCCTTCTCCCTCCCCCGCTTGGGGGAGGGTCGGGGTGGGGGAAAGGGCAACGCGAACCTATCGAAAATCACCCCAAATGTTCGATCATCACCGCCCGCTTGAAATTCGCATTCGTCGCCGTCGGCACAGTAAGACTTGTGGTTGTCGTATCCGAAGGCGCACAGAACCCGCCGATCCAATACCAGGATTGCGCAATAATCTGCTGCAGCCGGTCGATCGGCTCGCGCGTCACCATGCAAACACCATCCACCAGCGACACCAGCGAATCCTTCGGCGCCACATCATCGCTCGCCATGCCGGCAAAATCGCCCTCCACCAAGGCACCCTGGCCCACAATGATCGGCCGCCGAATATACGCGCCGGCAATCGTCGGATGCGCCTGCACAAACGACTCGTTCGTCAGCACAAAGCGCAGCCCCAGAAACTCATTGACCACACCCTGACCAGGCCGGAACACCTCATTGGCCGAGGTCGCACCAATGAACAGCCGCTGAAAATCGCTATCGGCAAACAACTGCCGGGCGCTGATCGGATCCAGATGACAATTGTAAGCACCATCAATATCCGGCACAGCGTTCAGCCGCAGATTGGCAACAGCATCCAGAATATTCGCCATGGACAGCGTATCGCCTGCCACGATCTGGGTAGAATTCGTCCGCCCATTCGGCCGCAGCACCAGCGAAGCCGTCGCCGCCTGCACGCTATTGAAAGCCGTCCCATCACTGACGGAAACATTGCCCGAAAAACTCAAAACCCCCGACACGCCGCCAGGCGTAATCGACACATTCGTCGCATCCACATTCACGCCAACCAGCGTATAAATGTCCGAGCCCACCGTCACCGCCAGCGGATTGCTCGACGTCACACTCTGCTGCACGCCATTGACGAAAGCCGTCTGAAATCCACGGACATCATCCACCGCCACGCTGGGCCCAGCACTGCCCAGCGTCGTGCGCACAAACGTATTGCCCGCGAAATAGGCATTGAACAACGCATTACGCGCCAGATCATCCAGGCTACGCGCCGCCTGCTCGCCATTCACATAAGCGTTCTGCAGGAACACGCTCGCAATCGCCACCCGGCTGGTCACCATGTTCAAATCCATGGTCGCCGCATAATGGTTCAGCGTAATCGAGAACTGCTCGACATTCCAGCTACCCGACGTCAAGCCATTGTCGAGGTTCGTATTGGCATTGGCCGCGAGCGGCGTCGTCACCGCCGGCCGCAACCCAGCCCGGGTCTTGGTCAGAGTCTCGCCGATGCCAACGGCAAACTCCTCGCGGTCCGCGCACGCGCGATACCCGATACGAGACCGCAGCGCCTGCTGAAACTCACGCTCCAGAAACCCCTGCTGGATAATCGGCTGAAGCGCCAGTGGAAAATTCGATACGCTCATTCATGCCCCCAAAACACCGGGGGCGAAGCCCCCTCCCGTTGCCACGCACGTCATCACCCAACCGCCCGCAAAACCTACCGCCGGCGCAACAACTCCGCCCGCGCGGTCCGCCACTCATCGAGACTCATCTCGGTGGCCAATTTCCGGCGCGTCACCGCAGGCGTCGGCGCCACCGCAGCACTGCTCGAATGTGCCGGCCCAAACAGCCAGGGTTTGTCCCGCCGAAGCTTGGCGATCACCTCCGCGGCCGCATGAAACTCGCCGGCCTCCGTAGTCGCGAGCGCCGCAGGATCGATAAGTTTCAACCCATCCAGATCGACCATGCCGGCCCGCACCGCCTCAGCCCGCAATTCCGCTTGAACCAGCCTGGCATTTGCCTGTTCCTGCACCTCCGCCAACTGCCGTTCCAGCCCCTCGGCATGCGCCCGCAGCGCCGCCAACTCATCGCCCGCCGCCGGCAAACCCGCGCCCTCGCTCATCCGCCCTCCTCAGCCTTGATACGTGCCAGTTCCGCCGGCCCATCCTCGATGCCGTAAACCGGCCCCAGAACGCGCAGCGCCGTCTCGCGTGAAATCTGCTTGGCCGCCACGAGAGAATTCATCGTCTCAGCCTCACGCTGCCGATCGAGCGAATCCGAAGGATACCAGTCCGGCCAACGCAAACTCAGCGGCGCATCCGCATCCAGCAACGGCAGCACCGAGCCTTCAAGCGCCAGCGGATAAACCCGACCCGCCCGCAAAATCATCCGCGCCAGAGAGAGCAGCCCGTCGCCGTAGCTGATGCGCAAATTATCAGCCAGCCAAAGCAACCCCTGGTTCATCAACTCGATCGCACGCCCGCTCGAAGGCGCCGTCAGCCGGCTGGAATCCACCCGGTTCCCATGCACGCTCTCCAACGCAAATTCGCGCAGCGTCCGCACATAATCGATCACCGCCTGGCTAGCCGTGCCGCCAATCTCCAGCAGCTTGGCATCGCCTTTCTCGCTCACGACCAACGCATTAGCCGCCCCGCGCACCATCGTGCCATCCAACCCCGCCGGCTCGCGGATCAACATCGTAGGATCGCTGCTATACTTCAGCCCCCGTCCCGCCTGACTTAGCTGATAATCGATCTCAATGCCCGTCTCCACGGCCGCACGAAACGTGCAAGCCCCATCAGGCCACTTGCCGCCCGGCAAATTCCGTATCCACACAATCGGCACAAACCCAAGCCGATGCGAAAAACTTCAATCGTCATCCCGCAACAGAGCCGCCGCGCTGCCAACCCGCCCAGGCAGAAACCAAACCTCCTCCTGTGCATCCCAGCTCCGCACGAACCAATAGAAAGAGTCGGGATCGTCAATATCATAGCCCTGCTCGACAAGGTCGCATCCCGCAACCTTCACGCGCTCAGTCACCCGCAGCAAGCGGTCCGGCTCATCCGGATCCCACACCGGCGTCAGAAAATCCGTATCCACAACATCGACAAACACGCGACGACTGCGAACACGCATAAACAACGCGACAGAACCCACGCTCCCGTGCAGCCCCGCCTCCGTCATCACCGCATTCAGCCGCGCATCCCGAACAATGGCAGCCAGCGCCTGCCGCACATCCGCATCCGGCGATTCGATCACCGGGAAATGTCCCTCGCTGAACAGCAGAGCAACACTATCCTCCACCACCACCCGCGCCAGCGCATACCGCACCGAAGGCCGGCGTTGCCGCAGCGGAATATACTCACCGCTGCCATTACGCTCTTCATGAAATTCATAGGGCAGCACGTCATAAATCGTGCCATCCAGCACGCGCCGCAGCACAGATAAAGTCCAGGCGCGCTCAGCATAATCCCGGTCGCGCGGCACCAAGTCGCAAATCGTACTGAACAAGATGCCACCTCTTCACAACAGGCTCCAAGGCAAAGCCGTAGGGTGGGCTTCAGCCCACCACCGCACGGGCCAAGGGCTACCGCTCGGAAAACGCCAACCGCGCAAACCGCGCCGGCGGCGTCAGTTCCAAAAACATCCCGAACGCGCGCGACAGCGCATCCACCTGATCGTCCTTGGGCCCATGCGGAAACTGCGCAATCTCATCGAGCAACGCAGCATTCCACCCCGCCCGCCGCATGCTCAAAAGTCCGCGCTCCAGATGCGTCGCCACCGGCCGCGCCCGCACCTCTTTCGCACCGGTCTCAGGCGTAGCATTCACCCGGTAGCCAACCAGCGACTGCGCCAGATACATCACCTGCGCCCGCCCGGCCTGCCCCGGATCCTGCGGCAGCCCGATCGCCACCTCCGCGCCATCCCGTTCCGCCGCCGCACGTATCTCCGCCGCCACGCCCGCCGGCCCACGCCGGAACCGGATCACATCATCGATGCAGAACGCCCCCGCCTCCGTGCGCACCAGCTTCAGCCCAACCGACCAGTCCGGATTCCCCCCCGACTGCTCATCCGTCGCCGCCAGATCCCAGGCCCGCACCGCCACACCCGCCGGCACATCATCGACCACCGCCAGCCGCCGCACATCAAACACCCGCCCGGTCAACTCCCGCGGCGCCTGCTGAAACAGACACGAAAACTGCCGCTCCCCGAGCAGCGCCTGCTTCTCCAGCAGCGCCGCCCGATCCTCCCACGCCGGCCAAAGCGCCTCCCCCGGCGCCCGCCCCAGCGGATCATCCGCCTCCGCCAACGCCGGCAGACGCAAAATCTCCCACCCGCCCTGCCCGATCAGCCGCCCCGCCAGATCGTCCACATGCCAGCGCGTCATCACCAGCACGATCCGCCCGCCCGGCTTCAACCGCGTCACCAGTTCCGACCCGAACCAACTCCACAAATGCTCCCGCGCCGAAAAACTCTCCGCCTCCACCACCGACCGCACCGGATCATCGATCAGAGCCAGGTCAGCCCGCCGCCCCGTCACCGCCCCATGCACGCCCACGGAGAAATACTCCCCGCCCTGATCGGTCATGAAACACCCGGCCGCCCGCGCATCCGCCCGCACCCGCACCCCCAGCATGGACGTATGCTGGTCAATCAGCCCCCTCACCCCACGCCCAAAATGCTCGCTCAACCGCGCGGTATGCGACGCCGCAATCACCGAGCTTCCGGGATGCCGCGCAAACCACCAGGCCGGAAACAGCCGGCTCGCATAAGTACTTTTCGCCGACCCAGGCGGCAGCAGCAGTATCAGCCGCCGCGTCTCGCCCTCGGCCACACGCTCCAAGTAAGAAAGTATCTTCAGATGATGGGCCGCCGGCGCCTGCCCGACCGGCGCCAGCGCATACTGTGCCCAGTCCGTCAGCCCGATCCGAAGCCCGCCCCTGTGCCCGATCTCTCCCAGATCAACCCGGCCCTGCGTAACCTCATCCTCGATAGCAATGATGTCCCGAGGCCCCCGCCGGACGTGCTAACACCCGCAGGACGGACAAGGTCCGCCACGCCAGGGAGCGATTTTCAGAAGGATGCGTGTCTCAGATGGTCTTTTTCAGGAAAAGACGCCAAACCTACGAAGTCCCGGCAACCGAGAAACCCGGTCCGGACCACCCGCCCGGCCGCGCTGCATTTGCCTGCGCACAAACCGCCATCGTTGAGAAACTTATAGGGAAAGTTGGGGTAGCTGGGCAAGCAAAAAAGAACAGGTGGAGAACTTATTTTCTGACCCCTTTCCTCCTCACCAGTTGCGCCGGCCCCGAAACCATGTTCACCGGCCCAACCAGGCCCCTCGCCGGCACCTGCGACCCGCCCTCCACCGCCATCCTCACCCTGCGCCACCGCGCCGTCGCCTTCGCCCCCAACACCGGCACGCTCGTTCTGAAAGGCACCGCCGACCAGGCCGGCCACCTGACCGCCGACCTCACCCTCCAGGGCATCGACCACAAACCCTACCGCCTGACCCTGGAAGCCACCCGCCAGGCCGACACTATAGAGGGCACCTACACCACCCCCCGCTGCCGCTACGCCATAAGCTTAAAACAAACCCAAAACTGACGACATCACCCTCCCCTCTTGGGGGAGGGCCGGGGTAGGGGCGCCCACCACACGACCAGCCTCTCCGTCCAGACTTCAAGCCGCATCCGGCGGCGCCCAAACCTTCCCCCCGGCCGCCGGCGACCGCCGCGCCAGCGCCGCCACCGCCGCCACCAGCATATCAATCCCCTGCCCATGCCACCGCTGCACCGCCTTATGATCCGCCCCCACCACCTCACCCAACCGCCGCCACGAAAACAAATGCCGCTCCGTCACCGGGCTCACCAGGCTCCGCGCCCCCACAATCCGCCTTATCACCCGCCGGTCGGGCGGAATCAGTGCAATCCACCCCAGCGCCTCATCCATCCGGCTGATGCGCGAAGCCGACGGCGTCGGCGGCCGCACCCGCCCCCGGTCCGACCCGTAAGCCTCCACCACCGAAGGCACCACCTCCAGATGGCTCACCCGCAACTTCGTCGAATACCCCGTGCCCGGCAGCGCCAGCAGCGTCGCCCCCGCCTCCTCCAGCCGATAGATCACGAAGGCGGCATCGATCTCCCGCTCGTCCGCGCGCCTCTCAAACATGCCGTCCTCCACCGCAGCCAGCACCCGCATCGACTTATTCATGATTTGTTCCTCCTAAAGAAAAACCGGAAACGGATAGGCTTCACCCTCCAGCACCGTGCCGTCGGTAATCAGTCCCCAGGTCTGCGGATGCCCAGCCGGCCGCGCCGGCCGATCCCGCGCCTCCACCACCTCGGCCGGCGGCCTCTGCCGCCACATGCGCACCCCGGTCTTGCGCGCCCGCTCCAGCACCGTGTTGCGCCCCAGCGCCATGGCGGCGGCAATCGCATCCCACGTCATCCCTCCGTCCCGCAGCGCGCGCAGTTGCTGATCCCGCGCCTCCGTCCACACCACGCCAGCCCGCATGACACCCTCCTGCCGTCTAACAGACAGTTAGACATGATAACAGAATAATGTCAACAGGACTATCTGGATTTGTTAGAAGAATTATACCATATAAACGGTATGGCCAATCCAACGCCCGAGTCGGAGCCCAGCGTAGGGCAACGCATCAGCGCGCTGCGCCGCGAGCGCGGCATGACTCAGGACGCGCTGGCCGCCGCCTGCGACGTCAGCCGCAGCGCCGTCGCCCAATGGGAGACCGACCGCGCCGGCCAGCTCCGCGGCAACATCACCCGCATCGCCTCAGCGCTCGGCACATCTATAGAGTATCTGCTGCAAGGCGCCGGCCCCCAGGCCAGTGCGACTGGCGACGAGCTGGCCATGCTCCGCCTCTACCGCGCCTGCGCCCCCGAGGATCGAACCTTCCTCCTCAGAACCGCCCGCAAACTCGCCCGCCCATCGCCCTAAAATCCACTAACACAATCCCTCTAACACCCCACCCAACCCCACCAGCCGCGACGTCGCCGACCGCGCCGCCACCAGCACCGACTGCGCTGCCGAGATGCATGCATCCAGCTCGTCATTCACCAACACATGGTCGAACTCCGGCGCATGCGACATCTCCGCCCGCGCCTGCGCCATCCGCCGCGCAATTTCCGCCGCGTCATCCCCGGCCCGCCCGCGCAGCCGCGCCTCCAACGCAGCAACACTGGGCGGCAGAATGAACACGCTCACGGTGTCCCGCGGCAGCACCGCCCGCACCTGCCGGCATCCCTGCCAATCTATATCGAACACCACGTCCCGCCCCGCGGCCAGCGCCGCCTCCACCGGTGCCCGCGGCGTCCCGTATCCCCGCCCAAATACAATCGCATGCTCAAGCAGCTCGCCCGCCGCCACCATGCGCGCAAACTCCGCATCGGAGCGGAAGAAATAATGCACCCCCTCCGCCTCCCCGGCCCGCGGCGCCCGCGTCGTCACACTCACCGACAACGCAAGCCCGGTCTCCCGCGCCAGCAGCGCCCGCGTAATCGTGCTTTTCCCGGCCCCCGAGGGCGCGGCAATGAGAAAGCACAACCCCCGCCGCGCAATCCCGTCCACCTTCTGCCCCTCACTCAAGGTTCTGCACCTGCTCGCGCACCTGCTCCATCACCGCCTTCATCTGCAACCCGATCCCGGTCAGCCCGATCTGCCCGGACTTGCTGCACAGCGTATTAATCTCCCGCCCGAACTCGACCACCAGAAAATCCAGATCCCGCCCCACCGGCCCACCCCGTTCCAGCAAAGCACGCGCCCCCACCAGATGGCTCGACAACCTGTCCAGCTCCTCCCGAACATCGGACTTCGCCGCCAGCAGCGCCACCTCCTGCGCCAGCCGCTCTTCCGGCAGCGCCGGCACGCCATGCAGCAGCGCCGCCAAACTTTTCATCAGCCGCGCCCGATGCGCCTCCGCCTGGCCGGCCGCCGCCTGGCTGGCGCGCGCATGCAAATCGGCAAACTGCTCGAGCAACCCACCGACCGCCTCCCCCAGCCGCGCCCCCTCGGACTCGCGCGCCACAACCAGGCGCTCAAGCGCCGCCCCAAACCCAGCCACCACCGACTGCTGCATCTCAACCGCACAGGCGGCGGGCTCGCCGCCGGCCACCTCGGTCTGCATCACCCCCGGCAACCCCAGCAACATCTCCACGCGCGGCGGCGGCGCACCCGGCACCTGCTCCGCCACCTCCCTTGCCAGAGCCACCAGCGTATCGAGCCAGGCCCGATTGATCCGCACGCCACCGCGCGCCCGCGGCGCGACCGTCAGTTGCGCCTGCACAGCCCCCCGCCGCAGCGCCCGCCCCGCCGTCTCCCGCAACGCAGGCTCCAGACCATCGAGCCCGCTCGGCAGCCGTAACCGCAGCTCGAACCCCCGGCTGTTGACGCTCCTCAGTTCCCAAACCCACTCTTCAGCCGAACCGCCACCACCGGACACCGGCGCATCCACGCGCGCAAACCCGGTCATCGAAGCCAGGCGACCCCTCATAAACCCTCGCCGCACATCACCGCGCCAGCCCTACCCCAACAGAGAGTTTCCCGCTTCAGCAAAGCGCCGCGCCCAGCGACTGCGTCCACCAGCACACGCTCTTACACCCCAAAGACTACCCGCAACAGCGCAAGATACGCCGCGCATCGTCCGCTCTATGAACAAGTTAATAATCCACGCGCATGGCCGACGAATAACTCTCTATTTACGCAAAACACAGTTTTTAAGAAGTCACAGCCAGCCCGTATAATTATGCTACTTTTCCGTTAATCATTTGGCGATGCACCGAAAAAACGCTGCTTGACGGCAATTCTGTTGTTGTTTGGTTAGTCATCCTCTGCTACCTCACGGCATGCCGTAAAGATTGCACGGCGCTACGTTTAGGCTGACATTTTTTAACGGTGGAGTAGGGTTGATGGTCTCTGGTCAAGTATCCGTTCCAAGCCACACCGGACCAGTCATATTCACCGTCACCGGGACCAACACGCTCCTCTATGCGCAGCGGTTTGCCTCCGCCATCAACAGCGCCCTGAAACCCCAAGACGGCACGCTCGCCTACAAGAATCTGTCCAACTCCTCGGACAGCATTCCGGGGTACACATCGTCCACTAAGCCCCTCGTCATCGAGAACGAGATTTCCGCCGCCGGCAGCTATACGCTACCTGCTGAAACCGTATCGGGCGGGGTTTACACCTTCGTTGACACCGCTGGCGTGGTCACTGTCACCGGCTCCGGCGTGGGCGACGACCTGCTCGTCGGCAACGCCACGAACGTCCCCGCCGACAGCGTGAAAACCATTTACGACGACGTCGGCGGCAACAACGTCATCACCTTTACCGAAGGCAACAACACCTACAACGGGGACAGCGCCTCTTCGGCCTATTTCGACGTTGTCGTCGCCGGCAGCGGCAAGGACTCGCTCTATGGCGGCACAGGTCGAGGCGTATTCTATTCCGGCACCGGCAGCGCGCTGATCGACCTTCAGGACACGAAGCCGTCCTCCGCCAGCCCAACATCCATCAACCCGGACGACTACAACCAGTTCGCCCTTCTCGACGATGGCTCCAACACCGTCCTGATGAACGGTGTCGCGGACGTGGCGATCGCCACCGCCCCGGGCCAGACCATCGTCGGCGGTTCCGGCCACGACCTGATTACCCTCGTTCCGCCCAGCGGCACCGACTCCATCACCGCCGGAAACGACGCGGTCAACGCCGGCAGCGGCCTCACCGAAGTCTATGACGGCTCGAACAACAACCTCATTTGGGGTGAAGCCGGCACCCTCGTCGTCACCTTCGCCAACGACGTCGAAGGCTCCGTCGTCGCCGGCACCGGCTCGAACCTGGTTTACGGCTCAACCGGGGACACGATTAACTACTACACCACCGAGAGCACCGGCAGCGCCATCTTCGTCGGCAGTGCCGGCGAATCGGTGGACGCGCACGGCAATGGATCGCTCACCCTGGTGCTAGGCACCGGCAATGAAACACTGATCGGCGGCACTGGCCCGACCAATTTCAATGCCAACTACGACTCCACCTTGGGGGCTGCCGGCACCATCACCATCGAGGATTTCGGCGGCAAGGACGTCTTCGACTTCGTAGGCTACACCGCCGCCGAATATGAGGCCGCCCTGGCAACCGGAACGGCCACATCCTCCGGCTACCAGATCACCCTCAGCGACAAAACCACCGTCACCTTCGTCGGCGTCAACAGCCTCACCGGCCACACCTCCAACACCTAACACCCGCCCTAAAAAATCCTCTCCCGCCCTTGCGGGAGAGGAAACCCTAAGGTCGGCTTCAGCACACCACGTCCGCCCCAGCCAAACATCACCGGATGAACGCCTGGCGCCTCTACCGTCCACCCACCCCCTTCATGCGCCTTACATTCCGGTCATGCTCCGCCAAACTATCGGCAAACGCATGCCCACCACTCCCGTCGGCGACAAAATACAGCGCTGAACTCACCGCCGGATGCAGCACAGCCTCGATCGAGGACAATCCGGGATTACAAATCGGACCAGGCGGCAGTCCGGAAGCCGCATAGGTACTATAAGGGTCCGCCGCCTGCTCCAAATCGGCCCGACTCAATCCCCGCGGCAAAACCCCAATCCCGCCGCTCACACCATAAACCACCGTCGGGTCCGACTGCAGCCGCATGCCAAGCCGCATACGATTGTAAAAAACCCGGGCAACCAATGGCCGCTCCCGCGCCAGCGCTGTCTCCCGCTCCACGATGCTAGCCAAAATCACTGTCTCCTCTGGCGACCGCAGCGGCACATCCGCGGCCCGCGCCGCCCAGGCCCGGGCAAGTGCAAGGGCCATCGCCGCCTGCGCCCGCCCCAGCACCGCTGCCCGCGTCATGCCCAATTCGTAAGCGTAGGTCTGCGGCAGCACGCTACCCTCGGCCGGCACCTCGACATCACCGCGCAACCCATCCGCGCCAGCCAGCAACATAGCGACCCTCGCCGAAGTAATGCCTTCGGGAAACGTCAGCCTATGCTGCACCGGCCGGCCAAACCGCAAAACCTGCAGTACCTGAAGCACGCTGGCCCGCGTCGGAAACCGCAATTCCGCCGCCCGCAGCTTCCCCTGCCAGATCGTCGCTTCCGCCGCCGCACGAAACAGCAACGGCCGGTCGATCACGCCCCCCGCCACCAGCGCCGCCGCCACCTCGGCAAAACCACCGCGCGGCACCACAAGGTCGCGCACCTGCGCCAGCGGTCCAGGCGCCTGCACCGCACGCAGCCCAAACCAGCCAGACACGACGCCAGCCAATCCAAGACAGGCGCCCGCTAGGAGCCAACGCCGCATGAAACTGTCCTAGGACACGAAAGGCCTTCTTTTTTGAAAAAAAGAAGCAAAAAACTTTTGGTCATTTATACCCGGCGAAAGATTACGCTCGCATTGGTGCCGCCAAACCCAAAACTATTCGACAGCACGCAATCAATCCGACGCTCCTGCGCCGTATGCGCCACCCGGTCCACCACACTCTCCCGGCTCGGCGAGTCAAGGTTGAGCGTCGGCGGCGCCACGCCGTCGCGAATCGCCAGGATCGAAAAAATCGCCTCGATCGCCCCAGCCGCGCCAAGCAAATGTCCCGTCGCCGACTTCGTCGATGACATAGCGAGCCCCGACGCATGCGCGCCGAAAAACCGCTCCACCGCTTCCAGTTCCAGATCATCACCGAGCGGCGTCGAAGTCCCATGCGCATTCACATACTGCACATCCGCCGGGTCCAGGCGGCCATTGCGGAACGCCGCCCGCATCGCCCGAAACGCCCCATCATGCCCCTCGGCCGGCGCCGTGATATGATAAGCGTCGCCGGACAACCCATACCCGGCCACCTCGCCATACACCCGCGCCCCGCGCGCCCGCGCATGCTCAAGCTCCTCAAGCACGAGCACGCCCGCGCCCTCGCCCATGACAAACCCATCCCGATCCCGGTCCCAGGGCCGCGACGCCTTCTCCGGCGTATCATTGAACGCCGTCGAGAGCGCCCGGGCCGCGCAGAACCCGCCGATCCCCAGTTCGCACACCGCCGCCTCGGTCCCGCCGGCGACCATCACATCGGCATCGCCGAGCATGATCAGCCGCGCCGCATCGCCGATGGCATGTACCCCGGTCGCGCACGCCGTCACCGCCGAATGATTCGGCCCCTTGAACCCATATTTTATGGACAGATGCCCCGACGCCAGATTGATCAGCGCCGAGGGGATGAAAAACGGCGAAATCCGCTTCACCTTCCCCTCGAACACCAGCTTGCTGGCCTCGAAAATCGTCTGCAAGCCGCCGATCCCGGAGCCGATCATCACCCCGGTCGCCTCCTGCGCCGCCTCATCCGGCGGAACCCACCCGGAGTCCTCCACCGCCTCGGTCGCCGCCACCAGCGCCAGATGGATGAACCGATCCATCTTCTTCTGGTCCTTCACCGGGATCCATTCGTTCAGCGACAGCCCGCCATCGTCGCGCACGCCAGACGGCACAGTGCCGGCAATCCGCGCCGGCAGCTCGGACGCATCAAAACTCTGAATGGCGGAAATCCCGGACCGCCCCTCGATCAGCCGCCGCCAGACGCGCTCCACACCCAGCCCCAGCGGACAAGCGATTCCCATGCCGGTAACGACAACCCGTCGTCCGGCACCACCCCGATCACCGTGCACCATGGTACGCGAGCGGCCGCCTCAGGCGGCCTTCTGCTTTTCGATATAGTCGATGGCGTCCTTCACCGTGCTGATCTTCTCGGCCGCATCCTCGGGGATCTCCACGCCGAACGCTTCCTCGAACGCCATCACCAACTCCACCGTATCCAGGCTGTCCGCACCCAGATCGTCGATGAACGAAGCCTCGAGCGTCACCTTGCTCTCTTCCACGCCCAGGTGCTCGACGACTATCTTCTTAACCTTGTCGGCAATTTCGCTCATCGGACACTGACCTTATGTCTATCGTTTGCTAGAAAAATGAATGGGATGACCGCAGGCGCCGCCCACTCAAGGCGTCGCGAACATCGCTCCCTGCAACGCTCGCGCGGCGCATACCACGTCTCTATGGACGCCGCAAAGCGGCTTGCAGCACTATGCGTCAATCTCGTGGCAAAACCGCGACAACGCCGCCCGACCGTCCCTACACGGTCGCGGTCTGCCCCTCCGGCGCGGCGGCCTGTGGCTTTTCATGAATCGACGCCGCCCCATGACCTACGTCGCGGTGCCCCTCCTCAGTCGCCGCCGCCCTGAAATATTGCAGCACATGAACGCGCACAGCGCTCGTGCGCCCGCCGGGAGAAGACTCTTGCTCCACGCGCTTGATCAGATCCCGCAGGTCGATCCCCTCGCGCAAGCACACTTCCCGCAATGCATCCCACACCTCCGGCTCAAGACGCATGCTCGTGCGTCCACTCGCTGCCGTGATGTTCCTGTTGACCAGTCTGCTCCCGCCCAAAATTGCACTCCGGCGCGCATACGCGCGTTTGACGATGCAATATCGTAACCTAGGATTGGGCCCAGGTGTAGGCCGTTCACGCCGGTGTGACCGGCTTTTGCCAATTTATTTCGCTCGGTGACCGCAAAACCAGCGACAGCGCATGCAGCCCCCCCGAAAATTCCTCGGCCAGCGCCTGGTTCACAAGCCGCGACCGCTCCACCCTGCTCAAGCCCGCAAAAGCCTCCGCCACCATCACAACATTGAAATGCGTCTCCCCTCCCGCCCGCGCCCCCGCATGCCCCGCATGCCGGGCACTATCATCCACCACCTCCAGCGACACCGGCGCAAACCCCGCCCGCAGCACCAAAGCAATCCGCTCAGCCCGCCCAACCATAGGAAACCCTCCGAAGACCGAAGACCGACAACCGCTCTCTTGCCCGAAAGCACCGAGGGCGCACATAACCCTTCATGACCCGACGCACCAACCGAGCGAGGGCCTACGCCCCCGACCCGGAGGCGCCAGGCCGCTGCTGCGACATCCCCGGCTGCCTGAACGAGGGCGAATACCGCGCGCCCAAATCCCGCGAGGCATTGCGCGAATACTACTGGTTCTGCCTGGACCACGTCCGCGCCTACAACGCCGCCTGGGATTTCTACAAAGGCATGTCCCCCGGCCAGATCGAAGCGCACATGCGCAACGACACCGGCTGGCAGCGCCCCACCTGGCCGCTCGGCCGCCTCGGCGGCGGCAGCCACGAGGAAGATCTCTTCCAAGACCCGCAAGACATCCTGGGCGCCGCCAACCTCCGCCAGGCCCGCGCCGCCGCGGCCGCCCAGCGCGCCCCCGCCGACCTCCGCCAGCCGCTCGACGCGCTAGGCCTGCCCTGGCCCGTCTCCTTCGATGAAGTCCGCGCCCGCTACAAAGAACTTGCCAAACGCCACCACCCGGACGCCAACAACGGCGACCGCGCCTCCGAGGAGCGGCTGAAAACCATCAATCTTGCCTATGCCGCCGTGCGGTCGCATTTCGTGGCAGAACCCAACCTGGCGGCCGGCTAAGTAAGAAAGCAGTTCTTTTTTGAAAAAAAGAACCAAAAAACTTTTGAATCTTTGGCCGAGCCCCCCGGAAAGGGCGCAGCCAGCGCGCCCCTGTTGTCGCCGCCCGCCGCCGCGCTAGTATCCCGCCCCTGCGCCCCGCCGCAGAACCAAAGGACCCAAAGCCTGATGAACAAGATCGCCGCCCCGGCAGAAACGCTCGACGCGGCCCTGCTCCCCGACACCACGATCTCCGCCCGCGAGGTCTTCGGCATCGACAGCAACCTCGTCGTCCCCGCCTTCAGCCACCGCGCCGAACACGTGCCGGACATCGACAGCGCCTACCGCTTCGACCGTGAGACCACGCTGGCCATCCTCGCCGGCTTCTCCCACAACCGCCGCGTCATGATCCAGGGCTACCACGGCACCGGCAAAAGCACCCACGTCGAACAGGTCGCCGCCCGCCTCAACTGGCCTTGCCTGCGCGTCAACCTCGACAGCCACATCAGCCGCATCGACCTCATCGGCAAGGACGCCATCGTCCTCAAAGACGGCAAACAGATCACCGAATTCCGCGAAGGCATCCTGCCCTGGGCCCTCCAGCACCCCTGCGCCCTGGTGTTCGACGAGTACGACGCCGGCCGCCCGGACGTCATGTTCGTCATCCAGCGCGTCCTCGAAGTCGAAGGCCGCCTGACCCTGCTCGACCAGAACCGCGTCATCCGCCCCCACCCCAGCTTCCGCCTCTTCGCCACCGCGAACACGGTGGGCCTCGGCGACACCACGGGCCTCTACCACGGCACCCAGCAGATCAATCAGGGCCAGATGGACCGCTGGAGCATCGTCGCCACGCTCAACTACCTGCCCCACGCCCAGGAGGTCGCCATCGTCATGGCCCGCATGGGCATCGACCCCAAGGACACGCAAGCCAAACGCCAGATCGAAAGCATGGTAGCCCTCGCCGACCTCACCCGCGCCGGCTTCATCAACGGCGACCTCAGCACGGTGATGTCCCCCAGAACCGTCATCACCTGGGCCGAAAACACCAACATCTTTGGCGACATAGCCTTCGCCTTCCGCCTCACCTTCCTCAACAAATGCGACGAAGCCGAGCGCAGCACCGTCGGCGAATATTACCAGCGCTGCTTCAACACCGAACTCCCCACCGGCGCCCTGATCAGACGAGCGTCGTAGGGTGGGCTTCAGCCCACCAAACACACGCTCGATGCTTCCAAAGCGACGCTCGAAATATCCAAAATGACCAACCCCAAAGACACCACCCGCTCCGAAGACTTCAAACGCGCCACCGCCGGCGCGCTACGCGCCATGTCCA
>Ga0116231_10003073_pt1 | contig 34902 bp, 32 predicted proteins | sample S1TSphgellanicum_2_FD_89695 | JGI IMG/M metagenome (GOLD analysis project Ga0116231, IMG submission 89695) | Host-associated microbial communities from peat moss isolated from Minnesota, USA - S1T2_Fd - Sphagnum magellanicum MG | ecosystem: Host-associated > Plants > Peat moss > Unclassified...
AAAATTTTAACCCCCCCCCCCCCCCCCCAAGGATTCAAAACCGAGCACACTAAAAAAAAAAATCAAATCAACCCCTTCAGTTCACCTGGGTCTTCTTCCCTTTTTAAAAATAAAATAAAATCTCGTTTTTCCTTCATTTTTGGAGGAAGGGGGGAGGGACGGGGCGGACGGTAGGCACTACTTGGTATTCGGATGTAATAATATTATATGTTACGTGACATAATATGTGCTATGTGTCACCGTGGAGAAAGGGGTGCCACTAAACCCCTCCTCCCCCCACCCTCCGCTCCGCTCCGGCCCCCTTTCTTTGTGTTATTTAGAAAAGCCGAACTTTGGAATGTTGCAAGTTTGGCAAGATAAGATGCATGGACTCATCCAAATTTCCACGAGTTGTTGAAAGTTTTGACTCTAGTAGGTTGTTGAGGGGGGGGGGGATGAGTCTCTTGACGAATAGAATAGACGGACGGAGGGGATGAATGTCTTTAGACTTTTTTTTTTTTCAAAAACGTGGACCCATATAAAAATAAAAAGAAAAAAAAAGGAACACCCAAATTCATTCATCCATGCGTCATCAAGGATGTATTGTTGGTGTATGACTAGGTTGCGGTTCTAGGAACAAAGAAAGAAAGAAAGAAAAGAAAGAAAGGAATAAAGCCCATGGTCAACACAACATGTCTAGGGGAAAGAAAAGGCAAAAGACCTAGACCCCCTTTACTTATGAAAAAAAAAATTACTAGAATTTTGGAAAAAAAATCGTGAATTTTTTTTCATATTTTTAGCAATTTTTTCGAATTTATTTGTATTTTAAAATTCCATAAAGTTTTGTTGTCACAATGCAAAAAACTAATTTAATTTAATTTAATTTAATTTTAAAGAAAAAATGGATCCTAGGCCAAATAAAAAGGGGGGTCTTTTGAAGATATCAAAGTGACTTGGGGAAAAAAAATCCCACAAAAGAGACAAACAAAAAAGAAAAAGGTACGTGCCCAAAGGAAATTCTGATTTGACTTATTAGGGCTAAAAGAAAAAAGACAAAAAAGAAAAACCTAAAGAGTGCCAAAAAGAAATCTTGGCTCGAAAAGAAAAAAAGAAAAAGAAAAAGAAAAAGAGACCAAAAAAAGGGGCATAGAACCAGCCATAGGTGTACCTAGGTGTGCCAATAGGGTGCCTATTACGGACCGGGCCGGGCCGGGCCGGGCAGGGTACGGGACCCGTCCCGACCTGGGGTCACCCTTTCTTCTCCGTTTCTCGCCTTTCCCCGTTTGTCTGCGCGCTGGCGTTGTTGCTGCATCGGCGCTGACGAATCTGGTAAACGAGCTGCATCGAAACGGAAGGAAAACAAAACGAAAACGAAGAGCTCAAGAGTATACTACAATCAGAGTACAAAAATCCTTCAGAGTTTCTCATCAGCAACAACGCTGATCTTCCGACAAAGAGTCGCTGCTTTCCCCCCATTTGGTAAAACTCTTCATCTTCTGATGCCGTTGTGGAGAGAACAGGGAGTTTTTGAGTAAATGAGTTGTTTGGTTCTTTCGGGTGTAGCTTATGTTAACGTGCATTCTCCGGGGGTGGTTGCTCTTTGCTGGTATGAAATTGCGCCCAAGAAATTGTTTACGACTTTGATCGGTTTCGTCCGGGGGGGTGGGATGGGCTTGAGCAGCAGGTTTTGTAAGGGAGATAGCGGCGATGGCGAAGACGACGGAGGTAGGCCACCATCACGACGTGGCTGAGTTGCTGGAGGAGAAAGATGCGGCGGCGGGAGCTGCTATTGTGGGTGGAGGAGGTTCGAAGGACGTTTTTGGAGAAGATGCCGCTACCGAGGAGCAAACCATTACTCCATGGAGTCGCGTGATTGCGAGGTGCAAGCTCGCTTCTTCTTGAGCTCGCTCGTCGTTCTTTTGGATCCAAGAGAACAAACCCAATAGAGAAAAAAGAAGGGGGGGAAAAAAAACAACACTCTCTCTGGATGTGTGTGATGAATTTTGTTTCTTGTGGGTCCATGCTCAGCCGAGCGGATCTCTTTGATTTCTTTCTTTCTTTCTTTCTATGGGAGTTGTTGTGGTTGTTCTCTCTCTCTCTCTCTCTCTCTCTCTCTCTCTCTCTCTCTCGCTGTGCAATTGACTGTGTTGTACATGATTGTATACTAATCTGCTGTTGTTTTTGGGGAGCCCTGGCAGTGGATTGGAGCTTTTAAGAGATCCCAGGTACAACAAAGGATCTGCTTTCACAGAAGAGGAACGTGATCGTCACTACTTGCGAGGCCTTCTTCCACCCAACATCATTTCTCAAGAACTCCAAGTAACCCAATTCAGGATTTTCACAGCTTTTTTATTTCTCTCTCTTTGGCCTCCTTTCTATATCTTTCTCTGTTGTCCCATTTGAACATTTGTAGAGACAGATCAAGGAGAATGCTGGAGACATTGTCAACACGTTTTCAGATGTTATGTATGTGCCTGCCCCATGCATAACGTATGCTTTCTTGGCTCTGCAGGTGGAGCGCATTCTGCACAATGTGCGATCTTATGAGAATCCATTGGAGAAGTATGTGGCAGTTATGGACTTGCAAGTATGTCTCTCCACATGAATACACGTGTACTTTCTTTTTCTCTTCCAAGCATTCTGCAGACCCACCAACTCAAGCTTTTCCAAGATCCATAGTCTGCCTTTTGAGGATCCATAGTTGCTGACTGACTGATGGACCAACTGACCGACTGAGCTTGCAGGGTGATTAATGGATTCAATAGAAAAATGATTTTTTTTGTTGTGGAGCAGGAAAGGAATGAGAGACTGTTCTACAAGGTGCTGATTGATCATGTGGAAGAGCTTTTGCCAATTGTTTATACCCCGACAGTAGGTGAGGCATGCCAGAAGTACGGCAACATCTTTCGACGCCCTCGGGGTCTGTACATCAGCCTTAAAGACAAGTAAGTTAAAAAGCACCAAACAAATAAATAAATAAACAGACCAACTTTCTTTTCTGTTGGATTTTGGCTTGCACAAAAAAATTTGCAGTTGTTGGTTCCTTGGAGTTAGTTGTTCATTCATTCACTGAGACCGAAGAAGCTCTCACTAGAATTTTATTTTTTGGGGGCAGTAGTACAGTAGTAGTAGTAGTAGTCCTGAGTGATTTTAGAGATTGGGTGATCTTCACAACTTGGTTTCTTGCTCCCAGGCTTAGCTCATGAGTTGTGTGTTGTGTGTGTTTTTGTGATAATCCTTTTTCAGGGGTAAGGTTCTGGATATCCTGAAGAACTGGCCCGAGAAGAATGTAGAAGTTATTGTTGTTACTGATGGAGAACGAATCCTTGGACTTGGTGATCTTGGCCTCCAGGTTTGGGTTTTTTGTCCCTTCCCCCCAATCTCTTCTTCTCTCTTATTTGTGCAGCAAATACAAACTTGCTGATTTCACAACAACTTGAATGTTGTTGATTTTTCCAAGTTCTCTGCTATGTATGTACCGGAAGAAGCGACCATGTGTTGTAATCAACGGAGCTCACAGTGAATGGGTTGTCACTGATTGATTGGCAGGGTATGGGAATTCCTGTGGGCAAACTGGCTCTGTACACAGCATTGGGTGGCATCAGACCCTCCAGTGTATGGGATCTTTTTCACTCTTTCTTTCTTGTAGTGAGATTGAGATGTGTTGAACAGATGCGGCATTCATTAGTGGTTTTTTTTTCCCCTTTTGGTTGGATTGGGATTTTTTCTTCAAGGAGCTTTCATGAACAAAAATGCTTCACATAGTTACACTGCTGAGGGAATGTATATACATATATATATTGAGGTGGGTGGACGGGTCTGCTTCTTCTGCAGACACTTCCAGTAGCCATTGATGTTGGCACCAACACAGAGTCACTTCTGAATAACCCGTTTTACATTGGATTGCGTCGGAAGCGTGCGACTGGCACGGTATCATCATCAAACTGTGTTCCTGTTCCAATGCCATCCATTACTTCTTCCAATTATTAAGAGGATACATACAATTATTGGAGCAATTTTTTTTCAATCTTTTATGCAGCTTGCAACTTTTGACCAACTGACCATCTGTCTTCTACATGAATTGTTTCATTCTCCTCCTACAGATTGACTAAGCCCAATGATGATGATGATTATTTCCTCAGGAATATGATGAGCTGCTTCATGAATTTATGTCAGCTGTGAAGAAAGCATACGGAGAGAAAGTGCTTGTCCAGGTGACTGATTGACTGACAGTCCTCCTCTCCTTCGATTGAAATTCTGCAGGATTTATTATGGCTCATCGGTAGTGAAGTTTTTGTTGAAATGTAGACTTGGTGTGTGGAAAAATTGGTGTGTTGCATGTAGAAGATCCAAATATTATTATATAGTCTGCTACATTTCCACATGGTCTGCTAAATCCCTTAAACCTTTGGTTAAGATTTTGGTTGGGATGTGGGACTCTCTCACCATCATGGAAAGTCTTTGTTGTTGGGTCTGGTGTGGCAGTTTGAAGATTTTGCAAACCACAATGCATTCCGGTTGCTTGCAAAGTACAATACTACACACCTAGTGTTCAACGATGACATTCAGGTGCTCACTGTCTTGTTCTACACAGCAGCAGTAAAGAGCGGCACATCTAACTGATGCCAGTTGCCCACAAATTTGTTCATGCCCGTGTGTTGTCCTTTGGCTAAGGATGGAGAGGGTCTTCAGTAAAGCAAACCTTTGAAGCGGTTTCTAAGTGGGTTCTTTGTGCAGGGAACGGCAGCAGTGGCACTTGCAGGACTCATTGCAGCATTGCCGCTAACTGGAGGCACTCTTGCAGATCATAAGTTCCTGTTCTTTGGGGCTGGTGAAGTATGTCCCTTTCCTCCCTGTTGTACCCTAAAGCCTGAACCAAAAAAAATGTTTCAGTGCAATTTCTTTGTGACAACCGACTTACAGGTCTGTTTTCTCTGCCAACTGACACAGTTTAGAGTGAGCTGTAATGCAGGCCGGAACAGGTATTGCAGAGATTATTGCATTGGAAATCAGCAGGCAGGGGAAGCATACATTGGAAGAAGCAAGGAAGAAGATCTATCTTGTGGACTCCAAGGTAATTGGGTGCTGCCACTTTTTTTTTCCCTGAATAATTTTTTTGTAGGGTTCTAGGAAGGTTTTCCATTGCCAAGTGGTTTTTGGTCTTTCTTCTGTCTCATTTTTTATCTATGTCATTCTTCCCTTGGTTTATTTATTCACTGTCTGTGTGTGTGTGTGGGGTGGGGGGCAGGGATTGGTGACAAAGTCCCGTTATGACTCATTGCAAGAGTTCAAGAAGCTTTATGCTCATGAGCATGAACCTTGCAGTAACCTGGTTTCTGCTATCAAGGTATAATAAGGTCCACCTCTTTTCTGACTTTTGAGCTCCATTCTGGGTAGCAGTAGTAGTCATCAATGGGTTTGTCTGCTCCTATTTTCAACAGCTTGTGCACTCTCTTTTGAGGAGTATAGAGAGATATAGATAAACCCTACACCTTATACCCTTGAAACCAATACATTGTTTTCATTACTGGTCTACATTTTGTGGCCTAATGTGCATTGTTGTGGGCGTGCATGTATGGATGATGAGCAGGCTTTGAAGCCTACTGTGCTCATTGGGACATCTGGGCGTGGTGGTACCTTCACCAAGGAAGCGCTGGAGGAAATTTCTTCATATCAAGATGTATGTCTCCATCATCAGTTTCTTAATTTTTTTTATAAATCTCTTTGTCAAGATTTACAAAAGGGATGACTTTGTCACCCCCAGCCCCCCAATCTGACATCTCAAAAATTGGTTGCATTGTGCTCTGCAGCAACCCATTATCTTTGCACTCTCAAATCCAACAAGCCAATCTGAGTGCACTGCAGAGGAGGCTTACAAGTATACAAAGGTCTCCTCAGCCACTGTCTCTTCTCTTTCATTCTGAAACCCAAATTTGATTGTGGCCACTTTTCCTTCACAAGCAAAGACAGCCTCATGAGCGAATTTGCAGTTTGTAAGGGTGTTTGTTAGAATAGGATCTCATGTAGGTGGACATTGGGTTAAATCAAGCATGTCAGGAATTCAAAGCCACTCTAAACCTTCAGAACCTTGCAAAATAGAGGTAGATATATGAGAGAAAAGCAGAGTACTAAATGTCAGTTGCAGGCATGTGTCTTTGAAATTGCACTGAAATTGTAAAAATGCTGAATTTGCAGGGCAAGTGCATATTTGCAAGTGGCAGTCCATTTGGTCCTGTCACATACGAGGGCAAGACATACACCATTGGTCAGGTATGACCCTGCCAGCCACTTAGCACGGTAACCCATTTTGGAATTCTTACTGCTTGGTTGAATCAACCAGGCTTTAGTTCAGATATGTCATGCAATTTGGCCACATCTATCTGAGTGAGTCCTTTGGGCAATTTGTGATTTGGGATGGTTGAAAAAAAAAGAAAAAGGCTAATTATGAAACAGTTCCTTCTGACAGAATTGGCTTGCTTGCCAGAAACAGTTTTGAGAGATTTCTTTTTCTCAATCCAGGCTAAACTTGTTGATGTCTTTGCAGTCCAACAATTGCTACATCTTTCCTGGCATGGGTCTTGGGTGCATTGTCTCTGGAGCCATCCGGGTACATGATGACATGTTCCTTGCAGCTGGTTAAGCTCCTCTCCTTTCTGCCTTTTTTTCTTTCTGTTGTTTTTTTGTGTTTTTTTTTAGGGGGTGTGTTACTGCAGATTGTTGTTTGAGATTTTCCTGGTATTTATTTATTCCTCTCCTTTCTCAGAACCCAGCAAGCATTGTGGGTAAATCAATTTTTGGTTGTTACATTTGAACAGCGGAGTCATTAGCTGCAAACATCAAGCAGGACCATCTTGACAAGAGGCAACTATTCCCGTCCTTCACTGAGATCCGTGACATCTCAGCAAACATTGGTGCTGCTGTGGCTGCAAAGGCTTACCAGCTAGGTAAGGGACTACCATACCTAGAACTAATATTTGGCATTAAATAATTCTCAGAATTCAATGTTCAGATTGGACTTTAGAATCACTGCAGAACTAAAGAAGGCGTCTTTTGTTTTTATGTTTGGATAAAACATAAATCAAGTCTTTCAGCAAGATACATGTTTGGGTCTTGTGGGTACTGGTTGCAGGTTTGGCTACAAGGCTGCCACAGCCCAAGGATCTCGTGGCACATGCCAAGAGCTGTATGTATTCTCCCACATACCGCCAGTACCGCTGAAAAAGAAAACACTCTCAAGTGAATTTCTTTTTACTTCACCAAGAATCACCCTTCTGAGAAGACCAAGTATTGGATGCAAGAAACAGCAGCTGGGGGGGACATGATGGTGTTGTTTATCATAACTTCCATGTGTTTGCGGTCTCGAATTTGTTATGCCTTTTTACTGGATTCTGCGATGAAGGGTGTTGATTCGTGAAGGACATGTTGCCAATGGTACAAACTGCTGAGCAAAATTTTTTTTCTAATTTTTTAATTGTATTTTTTCTATGCTGTGAACCTGATTAATTGCTGATGATTAATTCGTTAGAATAGGGAAGAATAGGAACTTGATGATTTCTATTCTTGATGATTTCTATTCATTTTTCTTTTCTTTTCTTTCTTTTTTGTTTCATTGAGAGCCTGTTCTCAATTATCTGGTGAGTTTCCGATTGTTTACTTCATGATTCTTGATGAACTTCATCGAAATTATGAGAATACAAAGCCATTATTGAATGTGATTTCTAAACATGGGTGAACAAATTATATGCAAAATGCAAGTTTGCAATATGAGTTTGTGAGTTCTATAGTGACTAGGTTCGTTCTCCATAGAACATCAAGTAAAATATCAAAAGATTAAGAAAATCTTTGTGATGCCATGAATTCACTAGAGAAACAAAACTATTTCTTTTTGAAAAATGCTAATCAAAGTTAGGAGATAAAGAGCCTCTTCCTAGTGCAAACAAATAAACACCACATTTTTGAAGTTGTTGAACGTGGGCAATGTATGTAGTTACAACAATGGATGTCGTAGTAGCTGGTGACAACTCAATAATGCCATACTAGGATGTGGGGCGTGTTCCAAATTTGTATGAAAATGGATGAATAAATGAACTCTATTAACGCCCACAAGGATTCCTTGAAGCACAATGCAATCATATATATATATATATATACTTGTGGACGTTAATATCATTCATGTATTCAAATTCCCATGAAGTTGTCATCCAAGGCCCATCCACCCATTTCTCCATTTCCATTAGTTCCCTCTCAACTCCTCATTCACTTCGAGTTCAAATTATGGGATCTTTTTATCCCTTTTCCTCCATCTTGTTTACAATATAAACCTAGGGTCCCAATTTCATGGATGAAAATAGTTGACTTGAAGAAACCTACTCTCTACAAGACCAAAATTTAATCAAAGACTTGACCTACATAGCTAATTACACCCTTATCTCTCAACTCCCCATTTTATAGCTCACAAAAGGAAACTTTTTGCACATTTATTATTATAGAAGCAAAATCACTACTAGTACACCATCCGTAACGCCCCTCAAATCAAAAGGAACAAAAGATTCAAACAAAAGGAACAAACACTCAAGAAACAAACAAACAAACAAACAAGTGAGTTAGCTATCTATACAAAATTTGCAACATTAAATTTCATGAGAAGAAGTATGAACCCAACAAATTTGATTCACAATGCTCATGACTCTTGACTCATAAAATCAAGAAGAAGAAGAAGTTGAAGAAGAGCAAAACTTGCAACAAAACAAGAGGAGTACTACTAGTTTCTCTTGTACACTATTCTCTTATATAGGGAGTGGTTTTCCTAACTCTTGAATTTGTAGTACTAGTTTCTACTACAAAGTGTGTGTGTGTGTGTGTGTGTGTACTAGGTACTACTATGTAGTATAACATAGTACACAGAAAGGGCTTGAATGTACTGAATCTGTCAATAGACCTACCATGGGGGTTTGTACTATGTGTGTGTACTGCAAAAACCCTAAACCCAACATACTTTGTTTTGTATTTATGTGGATCGTGTAGGGTTTAGGGTTTAGGGTTTTAGGCCTCGGGCCCTTTATATGGTTTGTTGGCCTTTGCCTACCAAGGCCAAGATAAATCATGTTTAGATTCATTATAGAGTGTAATAGTAGCTTAAGGGATTTTTATAGGCCCCTAGGTAATAATAATAATAATAATAGGTCTATATTTTATACGAGGATTTTTGAAAGATGATATATATTTTTGGCTTGTGTTGAAACTTGAGATTATTAGTTATAGAGTTATAATAATATTTTGAAGGATTTTTTTTTTGAGGTTTCTTTAATTTTAGAGGATTTTTTTTTCGAAGATTATATTTTTGCATGGTGAAATATTTGAATTTTTATAATTCTTCTTCTTTTGCCTTAAGATACTTTTTTAATGTAAATGGTAAGACCCTCATATTAGGGGAGGCCCTGGTGGGTGAGCATGCCAACTTCTTCCCCTATACAATTTTTTTTTTAAATTATGATTATTATGATTATTATAAATTTATGATTATTATTATATTTTTAATTAGTTATTATTATGAAATTTAATAATTTATTATTATTATTATTATTTTAGTGAAGTAGCATTCGGTCCGGTCCACTTCGGAGACTCAGTTTGGGTTCCAGTTCCAAGTCCAGTTGCTTCTTCAAAATAATTTGATTCCGGTTCCAGTTCCAGAACAAAAAGATCCGGTTCCGGTTCCGTTTGTACTAACCGGAACTGAAACCGGCAGTCCTATTATCTAACCCACCCGCCCAACACTGGCTGGTAAATACCCGCCGGTACATTGCATAACATAATGGTTCTTTCTCACGATTTCCACAATGGACATATGGATGTACACAATGGGCATGTGGATTTTGGCACAGTTGATGAAGCGGAGAACGTCTTCTTCTCGTTGGACTCGCTTGTTTTCTTCTTCTTCGCTCTTTGGTGCTGGGCAGCCATGCGACTACAGCACCAACTCACCCCGCCTGCCGTGCGTCGCCTGCGCCATCTCCTCCTCTTGGGTGAGTTCCCAACTTGCACTTTTCTTTCTTTCTTTCTTTCTTGTTGCTCTTCCTCTTCCTCCGCCCTTGCTTGCTTTCTTGCTGTCTGTTGACTGCGGTTCTTCTTTGGGTAGAGGAGCTTCTGCAATTTAGATCTAGTAGTAAGTCAGTATATCCAAGGGGATCCGTCTTCTGGACCTTTGAAAGAGAGTTTTGCATTGGAGAGTTTTTTTTTTTTTGGTTTAGGGTTTAGGGTTTAGGGTTTTTGTTTTTTTTCAAGGTTTGACCTAATTTTTGTTTTTTCTTCTGTGATCCTAGGATTTGAACTTCGTGAACCAAGCTCTCTGAAGCATGGGAGGGCAATACATCAACAGCAAGTTGCAGATTCTGGTGAGGTATGTTTCTCATGAGTTCCTGTGATTTTGTGGCCAGGCCAGACAAGGATTGTAGAGAAATTGTGGCAGAATTTTTTTCTCAGATCCTTCACAATGGTGGGATCGCAGGTTGGAGAAGGTAAAAGTTCAAAACAAGAGTGCTGTTTGCTGTTCTTCTGCTGTTGATATGATTACATCTGTAGATTTTTGTTCTTGGTTGTGAGTGTTGACAGCCCTTGGTTCTTGCAGTGAGCTGACTGCAAGGACTCTTTACATGATCAGCTCTGGATTTGGATTTTTCTTGTTGTAGGGGAATCTGACAGATCCTGATTTCAAGCATAAGAAACCACAGCAGACGCTCTGGCTTGATGACAATCTGAAACCTCCATGGGTGGAAGTGGAATTGGCTTCACTCACACAAAGGAGACAAGGCAAGAGGAAACAACAATCCAGTGTTTTTTCCTGGAATACAAGACTTACAAAGTACTTCAAGGCTGGCCAACATCACAAGACAATAGAACACTTTCAACAGATGCAACAACAGGGCATGGTTCCAGATAGCTTCACTTTCATTCGAGTGCTGAATGCATGCGCTAGTTTGCGAGCACTGGAAGAGGGAAGACACATTCATATGCAGATAGTTGAAAGTTGTGGTGAGTCGAATGTCTTCCTGGCTAGTGGCCTCATTGACATGTATGCTAAATGTGGAAGCATCGAGGATGCATGGACAGTATTTAGCAAGATGCCCACTCACAATGTCGTCTTGTGGAATGCCATGATTTTGGGATTTGTGAAATGTGGGCAAAGTCAGAGAGCATTAGATGTATCAAAACAAATGGAATGTGAGGGGGTGGAGCCAGATCGTGTGACCTTCATTGGGTTGCTCAATGCATGTGCTAGTGTACCAGCACTTGAAGAAGGCAGGCATGTTCATGAACAGATTATTCAAAGTGGTTTTGAGTCTGATGCTTTTGTGGGTAGTAGCCTTGTTAATATGTATGCCAAATGTGGGAGCATAGGGGAAGCTTGGAGGATGTTCAATGCAATGCCCAAACGTGATATAGTTGCCTGGAATGCAATGATATTGGGAAATGTGAAATGTGGAGAAGGGCAGAAGGCGTTGCGATTATATAGACTAATGCAACTTAGGGGAGTTAAGCCAAATCGTGTCACCTTCATGGCAGTGCTCAATGCATGTGCTAGTGTAGCAGCTCTTTCAAAAGGCAGACGTGTACATAAACAGATCATTCAAAGTGGTTGTGTGTCTGATGCTTTTGTTGGTAGTAGCCTTGTTGACATGTATGCCAAATGTGGTAGCATCGAGGATGCTTCAAGTGTGTTCAACATGATCCCTGTACGTGATGTGGTTGCTTGGAATGCAATGATCTTGGGACATGTCAAATGTGGGCAAGGGCAGGAGGCATTGCAACTATCTCAACAGATGCAACAAGAAGGGGTGGATCCAGACTCTGTCACATTTGTGGGAATTCTGAGTGCTTGTGCAAGTGTTGCAGCTCTTGAAGAAGGTAGTCGTGTTCACAAATGGATTATTGAACGTGGTTTTGGGTCTCATCCATTTGTGGCTAATAGCCTTGTCGATATGTATGCCAAATGTGGGAGCATAGAAGATGCTCGAAGAGTGTTTGACAGGATGCCCACACACAATCTGATCTCTTGGAATGCCATGATTGGAGGATATGCCATGCATGGGCAAGCTGAGGAAGCTCTTGGACATTTTGAACAGATGTGTGAAAAAGGTGCGGAGATGAATTCAGTGACTTTTGTTGTTCTTCTGTCAGCTTGCAAACACGGAGGTCTACTGGATGAAGGCCTGCACTACTTTGAATCCATGGGTTCAGTTTATGGTATTTCTGCAACAGTAGAGCAGTATACCTGCATGGTTGATCTTCTGGGCCGTGCTGGGCATCTGGATGAGGCAGAGGACTTGATCAAGACAATGTCCTATGAACAGAATGCTTGTGTGTGGATAGCATTGCTGAGTTCTTGCAGAAATCACAGTAATGTGAAGATGGGAGAACGCATTGCAAAATGGGTTCAAAAATTGGACCCTGGAAACCCAGCTGGCTATGTGCTACTATCAAGCATCTATGCCACTGCTGGCAAGTGGGATCTTAGTAGAAGAATTGAAAAACTCAGGTTAGAAAAGGGTGTGAACAAGCAGTCAGCATGCACGTGGATTGAAGTAAATAATGAGATACATAAATTTGTTACTAGTGATGACAAACATCCCCAAATGGTTGAAATCAAAACAGAATTAAAGAGACTATCCATGCAGATGAAGGACAGTGGATGTTGGCCAGATACCAAATCTGTGCTTGGTCATGTAGAGGGAAACACAGTGTTTCATCCGTGTCACCACAGTGAGAAGCTGGCCATTGCCTTTGGACTCATCAGCACACCTCCCAAGACACCCTTGCACATATACACAAATCTGCGAGTATGTGATGACTGCCACACTGCAACCAAGTTTATCTCAAAGCTAGAGGAGAGAGCAATCACAGTACGGGATGGCAACCGATTTCATCACTTCAAAGATGGTATTTGTTCCTGCAGGGATTATTGGTGATGAAAGCACATTTGTTTTCTGAAATTTTCCCCTTTCCTCACCCAAGGTTTGATGATAACACCTAGTGTTCAGCACAGTACAGAGATGTTACTTCTTTAAGGATAAAGCCAATAGGATTGCTTGGACTAGAGAAAATGGGACAGTTTCCCTGAAACTTAACGTGCCAGTTACACAATCTGGCATGGATTATCAAGTGAAACTTTTCACATGGACTGGCCAAATTGCATCCAATTTTTCATTTCTGATTCAACATTGCTACAGTTGTAAATTCAATAGAAACAATCACTCACGAAAAATACAGAGTTTCAATCTCTTCTTGTACAGTGTATTTTTAATATTACAATGGTGCAAGAGCAAATCTGTGTACCTAGAATAAGCTGGCATAAACCTTATCTTTGAGGCCATTGGTAGTAGCTAGTTGACCACTCCAGTTGCTTTTATGTCTTGGGGTGCCCCACCCAAAATTTGTGGCAAATCTCCAGATGTTGGAATCAACAATGCCATCCAACTATCAGATGCAAGAAGTGGAAAGATGTCCATGATTGGTTCCACTATGTCGGAGTGGATAGTACTTATGACAGCAACTCACCATCAACACAGACTCAATTCCCCCTTGCTGTCATTTGAAAGTGACACTCACAATCAAACTCTAGCAAGTGAGCAGTATTTTTCCAAAGTGACTTCTTTCCATAGCATGGTGAGCCTCGGCTGCCTTTCCCAGGGGAAAAACTTCATCAATGACTATTTTTACCTTGCCTGCTTCGATCTCTGGCCATACATTTTTAATAACTTCTTGCACAATCTGTGCCTTGTTTTCTTTAGTCCTGCTACGCAAGCCAGCCCCTGTGCCACAAGAGGTTCCCATTCAAAGGTATGCAACAATTATGTATGAAAAGTCCATAGCTATTACTTGAACAGCGAAGGGGAAAATACATAGCAAGCAAGGAGGGTACCCGCAACTGCAAGACGCTTGCTGAGAATGGCACCCAGGTTGATCTCTCCCTCAAGGCCTGCTTGATATCCGATGATAAAGAGTCGTCCAGCTATTGCCAGCGCTTCAAGATTCCTATTCAGATAGGGAGCTCCTACTACATCAAGTATCACGTCCACTCCTGTACGGGATCCCGATCAGAAACAGACACTCATGAGTTGGCCATCTAATATGCGTGTGTTTCATCAGATGAGCATCTTATGCTTCAACTGGGTCAATGCTACCATGCTATTGTGATCAGAGTTGTGGTGTCTGTGTGAAACAACAGAAGGTCAACTCAGTCTTGCCTTATGTGTTACACTTCACTAGCTTGAATGACCTGATTTGTGATCTTTAAGACATTGCCCATTGCCCTAGCTGTGAGACCATGTGCAAAAAGAAAGGCAGGTTATTATAACACACCTTTACCACCAGTCAGTGCCTTCACACGTTTAACAAAGTCCTCTGTTTTGTAATTGATTCCAAAATCAGCCCCAAGCTTGATGCATTCCTTCAGCTTCTCATCACTCCCTGGCAAGTCAATGCAAAAAGGGTCTGTGGTCAGCCAATCTGGCCATGCTTGGTTTGTTAGAGAAAACTTTCCTGCAATTGCTCTTTGGCCATAAGTCATCTTAGATAATTTTCTTGTGTGTACAAAACAGCCAACACACATGTTGTTTGCTTGCATACATGATGTTTACTTACCAGCTGTGACAAACACTTTCACACCCTTTGCTTTTGCTATCTGGATCGCAAATGTGCCAATTCCACTGCCACCACCATGAATCTGCATCACACTTGCAAAACTTAGAGCTGCTCAATTCCACTAGCAATGTGATGATGAACACAACTGGAAAAAAACCTAGCAAGATTCAGAACCAAAACCAGTTTTGATCAACTGCTTTGACAAGTTGTCACTCTTAGGAGATGTAATACCACAATTGGCACTTCCTTGGTACTTTGAAGATACAGAAGATGTCAATAGAGTTCATTGTCTGCTGGCGGTTTCAGACAAGTATAGCAGCAAAGAGATCTCAAAGATGAAAATGAACACTGTTCTACATGGGCATACAAAGGTCCTTGGTTCTTCAATTAAAGGGGGGGTTTTTTTTGGGTACCAGAAGGCTTTCACCCTTTGTTAGGTGCACAGTCATGAAGATTGTTGACCAGACAGTGCAAGCAACTTCGGGAATTCCTGCAGCATCTCGCAGAGAAACACCCTTGGGAATAGGAAGCAGCTGTCCTGCTGGCACATTCACCTTCTCTGCATATCCACCCCCTCCCAGCAATGCACACACCTGCATACATTCCATCCTCAGCATACATACATTCCATTCCTCTTGACTCTGTTTTTCCCACAATAGAACATCCAGTGGCATAAGAAGACCTAGTAACAGAAGAGGTCGGTGAGAGAAGAAGAACAAGAAGCCATGATGGTACGTACCTCGTCTCCAATTTTCCATTTGCTTACTCCAGAGCCAACGGCTTCAACGACACCAGAGCATTCCAGACCTGGGTACAAAGAAGCACCAGGAGGAGGAGGATACTTGCCCTGTCTTTGCTGTGTGTCAGCCCCGTTCACTGCAGCCGCCACAATCTTGATCACCACTTCACCCTCCCCTGCTTCGGGATCCTCCACCTCCCTCAGCTCCAACACCTCAGGACGTCCGGGCCGACTAATCACAACGGCCTTCATAATGAAGCAACAAACCGATCCTCTCCCTCTTTCTTGTGCAGCAGCACTTACGAGATTATGTCTACTAATACAAAATTGCCTTCCAATTCTCTTCCAGCTTCATCACCATCATATTGTGGTTCTTGTTGTTGTTCTTGTTCCTGTAAGCAAGCAGGTCCCACATTGAGCAAGCACATCATAGTCCATATCCCTCCAATTCTCACCCAGCAAAAGATGATGGCACAATGATGTAAAATTTCCCCATTGATGGCGTCATTGCGACATCATCTTCGTCGTGGTACCAGTTGGAGTAGCGCGAGTGGCGTCATGTTCCTCCTGTCGTGGTAGAAAGGAAGGAAGGAAGGAAGGAAGGCAGGAGGAGCTCGGGAGCGACGGCCGTCGACGACGCGCGCGTGTGCTCCTCTACTACGGCGAGAGAAGGAGTGAACCAACGAGAACGCAGCAGTGGATGGATGAACGATTGAATGGATGAATGAATGGCTGGACAGATGGATGAACCCAGCTAGCAGCAGTCGACGGATGGATGGATGGATGGATGAACCCAGCACGTAGCAGTATTACATTATTTTTAGGAAAGCTGAAAATTTTCAAATTCATTCGTTTCTTAAAGATTTTTATTTTATTTTATTTTATTTGTGAAGAAGGAAAAACCGAATTTTTTTTTCAAATATTCTCAGGAAATATTGTATTTTCGAAATGGAATCTTCAAAATTATTTGTGCTGAAAAGCTTGACAAGGGGTGTGTCACTAATCTATGGCCTTGTCATTTACATTAAAAAATATCTTAAGGCAAAAGAAGAAGAAGAATTATGGAAACTCAAATATTTTCACCCATGCAAAAATATATTAATCTTCAAAAAAAAATTCTCTAAAATAAAGAAACCACTAAAAAATCCTTCAAAATATTATTATAACTCTATAATAACTAATAATCTCAAGTTTCAACACAAGCCAAAATATATATCATCTTTCAAAAATCCTCATATAAAAAAACTAGACCTATTATTATTACTTAAGGGCCTATAAAAATCCCTTAAGCTACTATACTCTATAATGAATCTAAACACAATAATACCTGGTACTTACAAATTCCTTTACAAGAAAATTCTTCAGCTACATGAAAATTACATGAGCTTCATAGGGAGCGAGAAGGTCCCCCAAAGTACATTGTGTTTACACACCATACCTAAAGCCCTGGCCCTTGGTTGTGACCTTACCCTAAACCCTAAACCTTACCATGGTAACAGAACCCTCCACATGCCTTACAAATCGAGAGTCTTTTTCCAATGCAATTTAGGAGCACATTCAAAGGTAGAATCATGAAGGGTTTCAATAATTACAAGGTTTGCTTTTGTAAGTAGCCGCCTTATGGGGTTTGGCCTTGTAAGGAATCAATTTCATTATTTCTTGGGATTTTTGTTCCTTTTTGTTTAAAGAGATCTTTCTTTTACTTCATTTGTTTACAGAGTAGATAATATTTTTCAAAGCAAATTCAACAACAAACATATCCAAATTGGAGAACATTTTTTCAATGTGAACATTTTTTTCTAATTTAAATCAAAGGCCAGAAATATACTCAATTTAGTTGTATCTTCAATCCTATCTAAAGGGTGTCAAATTATTAATCAACACCTTAACCATCTCAGGCAACCTCTTCTACGCAAACCCTTTGGTGATAAAAGACAAAAAGGCTTGAACATTTCATGTACAATTGCGTCATCTTGAGTCACACACAACTTCTTCGTATTGTCTTCTACATTTGTTGTTTGCTAATGCGCAAATTTTCAAATCTTCAAGAAATGGAAACCATAGACAACAACAATTCTTTCTCATAGTAACAACATGAAGAATTTACAAGGGGAGAAAGAGAGGGAGGGGGAGTGGGAAAGCCCTACAACAACACCTCATGCAAGACCAATAAAAGCAACCATTGTGTTGATAAGAGGAACTACGTCACTAATCACAGTGCCATCGGCTGAAGTCATTGGAACAATCAAACCATCATGTGAAAGGCAAAGCAATTGAGATCATGCCAAGGTACTTGCATTCATCAAATGCAAAAAATAAGAACATGTTAATTTCAAGTGTTTGGTTGACCCATGTTCACAAATGCTTCCAACAGCACAAAAATGGGACAAGATTGCCAAAGAAGTGCAAAAGCTCACCAAATCAAGAATTGCACACATTGAAAAAATGTACAAAGACAAATGGAAAGGTTAAATCCTAAATTCAAAAAAAAATCAGATTATCACACAGGGACTGACCACCACACATCATTTGGGACTTGATAATGGAAGAATGCGATAAATATCACCTTCCAAGGCAATTCAATGAAGAGTTTTACAATGCAATTGAATTGGTCCAAGGAGAGCAGGTAATGAACAACATTTTGCATGCGCGAAACATTCATGTTAAAAGAGATGGCATTTACATTCCATCACCATAAAAGCACACATTAGACTTTCTTGTAGTTTGAACTTCTATGTTGCAAGATTTGTTAGGATACGACTATGTTCTTGAATAGAATGCAAGTCAAGAACAATTAGCAACAACAACAACTAGAGTGCAATGGGGCAATGCACTTGTTGTTAATCTTGATGATTATTCCAAATCCTCCCAAGGTCATCCAAACATGGTGATCTTGGATTCTCCATCTACAACAACATTAGTAGCACTTGCAAACAAACTGACAATACCATGGGCACTCGGGAGCATAGGTGTCAAATGTAAGAGGTAAAATGTGTTTTCCCCAATCTTGGAAGCTTTAGACAAGAATAACAAAGTGCTTGTTGATGTGATGGAGTGCATAAACATGACACAACTTAAGATTGAAAAACATCATAGCAAAACTTAGAAGTGCACAACCAAATAACATATGCAATATTTGAAATCTAAAGTCAAAAAAATTCATTGAACAAGAAAAAACATGGTGAATGTTTTGGCCAATTGGAGCATCGCAATGTGTCACACTTTCATTTAGGATAAGGTTGAAATGCCACCGCTAGTTGTGATTCATCAAAAGATGAGAATCCAAAAGCCAACATTCCTGTTAGTGATGATGAAGCTAGCTGAATACATCAAGGAAAACAAGCAAAGTAAGTTATTTTTTCAATATCAATTTTTAGTTTCAAATTCATATTTTTCAAATTCATGTAATTTTCAAAACATAAACCTAGATTCATCGCTAAATTTGTGGCCTACAAGTTCCAAAATACTATTCTAAAATCATTTGCTATGTGTTTCCAAAAATCTCATCATCATGTAAAGGAACATGTGCACCATCAATGTCAATACGTATTTCTGCATTTCTTTCTTCATCCTTATTTATAACTTGAATTGGTTGCTCATGATTTTCAACTTTTTATCGAATCATCAAGGATTCAACATCCTCATTTTTGTCATTGAAAATCAACTTATGTAACATGCAACATCAAACAACAACATCTGGCAAAAAAAGGATATTTAAATTGGTCTTCTATAAAAACTCCCTAAACATCTTTTTAAGGATTCCAAAGGAGTTTTCAACCACACATTTGCCACGAAATAATTATTGATTGTAGAGAGCTTCGAACACAATTTATCTTTATTTGTTTATGTGGCACCATCAGCCATAATAATAAGGGATAGCCCTTGTCCCCTATAATGTAAGGTCTGATACCTTCTTATCCAAGTTCAACAACAACAAATGAATTTTGTTCAATGGTTTTATGGTACAAGGAATACATCCTCACAACTTGAACATCATTCACAAAACTTGAAATCCCAACATACACACCCTTAAACCTCTTTCAATGGTCCACAACAACTTGCCTTTGAATGTTGTAACCCCTTGATTTGAAAGACTAAAAGTTAGTCACAAAAACTTGGGCCTTTAGCTTGTACACATGAATTTTTGTTGCATCTATGGTGCCATGGACTAATAGCATGCCACAGAACTCCTTGAACCCATCCATGACTTCAATCAAGTCATTGCCCTTTAGCCATTTCATTTGGTTCTTCAAAACAAAGTTCATTACACACATGAATTCATGCAAGACAAGGTGGATAGTCAACTTTTTGATAGTAAACAATTTAGAACAGTGCAAGTACTTAGACACATGTGCAAATTTGTACAAACTACAAGCTACACAAATACTTATGGGGACAACAATTTGAAATTTTGTGTTTTTCTTTTCCATGAAAGGTTTCAACTTCTTTGTCAAGTGATGGACAAAAAACTTATTAGCATGGAAGTGTTTGATCCACCTGAGGTTGTTGTATTATTTCATTAAGAAATTTGAATACAAGGTGGTTGATCACACCTTAACCTACTCGCTAAGTTTTCTACTCTTTAAAATATCATACACACATGTGATCTAATATTAATGTGGAACAATTGTGTGATGCATCTTTTCAAAATCAAAATGAACATCTTCCGAAGGTGACACTGAAGCTTTAAACAAAAAGTCAAATTCTATTGTGTTGAAACCTTGCAAAATCAATCTTTAAATCTACAACACAATTTGCAAAAATTATGCAAGATGAACCACTTGCAATGGCTGCATTGTAAAGTGTAGAGACGATCATAGTTTGAAGGAGCTAATTCGCACGTGAAAAGGACACATGAACTCCATAATCGAAAAGCCAAGAGCAAGGAGGAACTACAACAACAAAGTTCAAAGGAACTTTACATGCAAAAAGAACATTGGAATTATAGAACCAAAAACAAAAAAAATAAAATTAGGAGTAAGGAATAACTATATCAACAAAGCTCGGAAGACTTCACATGTAAAAAAAACAATAAGGAATTACATAATCAAAAGTAGGAAAATGAAAACTAAGGAGCAATGAAGAGCTTTATGAACATAGCTTGAAGGAACTTTGCATGCAGAAAAAACACAAAAAAACTCCATAATCAAAGTAAGAAAATGAAAAGGCGAAAATAAAAAAGAGCTAAAGCAACAAAGCTTGGAGGAGCTTCGCACACAAAAAGAACATAGAACCTAAACAACCAAAAATATTTTAAGAAAATCATGACCAAGGAGGAACTACAACAACAAAGCTCGGAGGAACTTCACATGCAAAAACAACACAAAAAGTTACATAATCAAAAGTAGGAAAATGAAAATTAAAGAATAAAGAGGAGCTACATAATCAAAACTCAAAGGAGCTTCACATGTAAAAAAAAAGGTAATGATGCAAATGAATTGGGAGGGAAGGAACTTACCTCACGATGAGTGTGTTTGTAGTTTTGAACAACAAGTTAATAAAAACACGACACATGTCCTACCTACCTTACCTAAAGCACCTAATGTGAACAATAATAGATTACAATGGTAACTACTACCACTAACCTAAAAGGTAACCTAACTAACCTAAAAGTAAACCTTATAATTTTATGTTAAGTTACCTTTTTTTTAATAGCCTGGATCTAAATGTGAACTAACCTTTATCATGTTCTCATATGATTATCAATAATTCATCATTATTTATGTCAATGTCAAATTTAATTTCAATTAATATAAATATCATGGACATGAAAAGGCACGTGTTAATTTTTCTTTTCATATCCATGTTGCCGAGGGTGAAATAGTTATAAGTATAAGATATAGTTATAGGAAAGGAGTGAGGTAGTTATAAGAATAAGAGTAGTTATGAGGAAGGAAGTGAGGTAGTTAGGCTTGGAAATGAAGTAGTTATATTTGGAAATGTTTTTGGAATTGTTCAGGGATGACCATATGAAGGACTATGCAAAATCAATAAGGAGCCTATGAAAGATTATAGAAAACCACCCATATATCAATTTTTCAAAATTCTCGTCACTAGAATTTTGTTTCAATAAACTTGAAACTTACTTGGGGAATATCATCATCATCGTCAACTATAATAACAACTCCATCAAATTTACTAAAAGAAAAGCTTACTTGGAAACATCATTATTATCATCTTATCAAAATTGGCTAAACAAAAAAGTGTACTTCTTCAAATTGAAGGAGACAATTTTTTAGGTTCACCAATTATAAGTTTTTTTCCAAAACTAATGCAAAGAAAAATGCATTATCCTTGCTCCTACTATAGCACCCACAAGGGAAGTGCAAAAGCATAGATATGCATAATGAACATTTCATCAAGCTTGAAATTGAATTGTCTTTGTCATTGAGATGTACACCTACTTCATTTGAGACAATTAGATAGGTAGGCATTTAAGGTAAATAAATTTGTAATATGCACAAATTTGCACATGAAATTTGCATCATACTCCTTGTTTCTACATAAGCAATTCCATATGAATGTAATAGTGTGCCTTGAACAATTGGCATAATTCTTGCACATACACCTTTCTAAATCACAAATGCCAAATGTTCTTCTTTTGAAACATATAATGCACAAGAGAAACTTCAACAAAAAACTTTGGTTTTGATATTGAATACTTGTTGTAGTTCAATATCAACAACATGAAGAACCATTCACAAATCTTGTACCACACACACAATATAGGTCCATTACTTAGATGTCATATGCACTAGCTTAGTCAATTGCAACATCCTTTGAGAATGTAAGGAATAAGAAATATTAATATAAAATCATAACAAAAATTGAAAATTTCACAAGAAATTAGGTCACTAAAAATGGAAAAAAATACAATCTTCACTAAGATGGGATGTAGAGATCATAAGAATTTCAATTTAAGTAAACAAAAAATTTGGGATTCCAAAGTTTTTCTTCAACCCACAAGCCAATGGATACGAATTTGTGGTTGCATGACAAGGGAAGATGGATTAACATGGGAAGTATAATTTAGCTTGGAAGCAAATTTATTTATCTTCTTCTATGGAGATGGAAAAACATGTAATATTTCAAAGCACATTTAGTAACAAACAAATGCAAATTGGAGAACCTTTCTTCAATGAATATTTTCTCAAATTCCAAGCAAATGTCAAAAAATGTTCAAATTAAAACAAAAATGTTAATTGTATCTTCAAATGAAAACAAGGGTCTCAAATTACATCCTTCAATAAAAGCAAAAAAAATTGGGTTAAATTATCATCAACCTATTTCTACCAAAAAAAAAGTTGTGCAACACACACAAAAATCACCAATCAATGAATTCTCCATGTTGATAATGCTGTTGTAGTACACATGGTCAAAGTTGTAGCAATATTATTGTAAGTTTTGAATATATCACCAAAATTACTTAGAAGAATCATCATTCTTGTCACTTAGATTTTCATTTTGGGAATTTTTTTTTTTTTCAAGAATTAGAACCTTGACGTCTTTCAAAATTCCAACTACCATGGATAGTTCCATAATCATCACATTGATATTTTAATTTTGTAAATTGTGAAACTAATGACCCACCAATTGTGAAAATGACCATGAAATGGATGTGTCTTTCATCAAGGGAACTAAATCATATTGCTTCATCACGGTAGACTCTTTAGACACTAAAACACTAGAAGAAAAAATGTCATTTGCAACCAATTTTTGTAAGTGAAAAATATTGTATAACTCCTTTTCAATTGCAAATGACATTTTTTAGTTGCAAAAATTGGTTGTAAATGACATTTTTTCTTCTAATGGAAATAAATTGCCACCAATAAACATTAAGTATATGATCATTTGAGAAAACATCAATGACATTCACAATAAGTTTATTTAAAATAAAAAATTACCATGCCTTTATAATCATTTTTAGAAGTTTTTTCTATGGCTACAATGAACATTTCGACACTATATGCACATCTTTTGGTAAAATTTTGAATCAAAACATTTTAATACTTTAAAGGCTTCTCATTGATAGTTTCACCAAAAAAAATCACCATGAAACACAATCAATAGTAACCTTGTTGGTTTGCTTGTATTTAACATAAGACTTTGAATAATTTTCAATCCTTGCTAAAATGGACTAATGTTTTTTTCCCATTCAAATAATTCCTACACCCTTGTCAATTTTATTAGTAATTTTCTTGTCATTTAAGTCAAGATTTAATGTCATCACCTCCATGAAAAAAACAAGAATATTTTTGCCAATCAAAGTTTTCAAAATTAAACAAGATCAATGATCTCATATTTTGTTTTAAGAGTTTAAAAAAAAATGTAGGTGAGTTTTGTTTAGTATCCAAAGAGGATGATAACACATCATTGTCTTGAATGTGAAGATCACATCAAGATTAGGGCAATTGATAATAACCCACTATATTTTTGGTCCACAATAATCAACATCAAATTTCCATTCCTTAAAAGGGTCACAACATGATTGGGGTACCCCCTAAGAACACTAAAGACTCATTCCTAAAGATTCAAATTCACCTTTTTTTTCATTTTTCTTATGACCTACTTTAGATTTCCCCTTTTTTTTCATGTTAAATGAGATAATTTTGTTCCAAATTTTATATAGGCATTTAGAATATCTATTGTTTTCACTTATAAAAATAGGAATAGTACAACTTATACAATGTGGGCCATGTTTATTAATGGCCCAAAATTCTTAAAAATTTCATTTTTAGAAACTTTTTACATTGCAATAGGGCATTTGGTTTTTATCACATTCATACATTTTATACACATTAGTATTTAAGGAGTTTGTGGTAAAAATCTTGGGCCAAAAATTTATTTAGACATTCCTTATGAATCTTTGAACTTTTTTTTTTCTTTAGAAACAAAGTTTTGGATTTTTTTCAAGGACTTGGTAGGAATCTTGAAACTTGTTCAAATTTGACATGCTATACATAGAATAATACTTTAGTAATGTATTTATCCATGAAGAAAATCAAACTTTCAATACGATATATGTTTTAAATGAGGGGCCCACTAGATACAAAAGGAGACAATCCTTTTTGGTACCCCAATTGTGCTTTAACTCAAAAGGCCATGGTGAGTACTTGTATGACATTTATACTTGTAAGATCCATGTTAAAGGCACCAAAATATACAAAACACATAAATATATATATGTAAGAGATCAATGAAATAATTATTTCAAAAATTCATCACAACCATTGTTGTGTAAAAAAATGTCAAAATCACTATTATTACTCATTTTCACGTTAGCTCATATGAAAAGTTTTTTGAACAAAAGTAAACAAAACATTAATTAACACTAGAAAACCATGTTGATAGATGTTGTTTTTAATTCAAACATATCAAACTTTTAACTATAGTTGAAAAGGTCATTTTTAACATTCATTCTACTCAACCTCACAATAGAAAAACACATGGTAAATTTGTCAACAACACGTTAGACAAGGCAATATTGAACATTTGTTAAGATTTTGAATGGAATAGGAGGCCTAATTTTTGATTTCACAATTTCAAGCTCTTCACATTTTTAGAGTAGACACTTGATGGCACCAATCATAACTTGAATCCTACAAGAAAAACATAAAAAATGTAAGAATCGACAAATATAGAAAGTAGTGAAATAAATCATAATAGAGAAAATGAGGGAAGCTCACATAGTTAGCATGTATAGAAAGCCATCCTTCTTGGCAACTTATAACATAAACATTGTAAGCATATCAACAAGTGACTTAACATCTTCCATTTGAAATAGGTCTTAAATTGAATGATATGTAAAAAAACCTTTGAAAATTTTCCATTCTTCAAATGCATTTCGTGGCTACACATTTGTGTGTTTGCTATGATGTCTACCACGAATAGTGACATTTTGTGATTCCATTGGATCAACCAATTTGAAATGAAATGAATGTTTTTTTCAACAATATTAACAACCTATTTGTCAAGATTATTCTCGTTTGTTTGAACAAGATATTTAAGAATATAATTTTCATCACAAAGATCATCTACATGTTTACAACTTTCCTCTATAATAAAATCATCGTCAAAATGTTCATAAACCTCACCATTGCATGTAGCACTAAAATTCCCATGGGTTCCTTCCTTTAACAAAATAAGAATTGCAACAAAAAATTGATCATCAACCAACTATTAACTACCATTGTGCTTTAATTGATGATTAAAACAGCTACATAAAGCTCATTAGCAATAGATGATTTCACCATATGAAAGATAATTGAAAATGATTGCTTGATAAAAAAATATTTTTATAAATGGCTCTTTCACAAGAGAGACTATTACAAAAGGCTTTTCAATTTGAGAAATGGTTGCAAAAGACACATGATGCTTGGCTTACGACACAACAAGTTGCTTGTGAAAGATGTAAATCAAAGAGAACATCAACACTAGCAATGGAAAGAGTGACATGAATTCATTTTGAAAACATTTTTTTGATGAAATTAAATGCTTAGGTAAATTTGTAATATCTTCCATGACAAAACAAGATGATATACTATAATTGCAAACACTTCTTTTGGGAAAATTAAATATAGAAACATTTTTAATGACCAAATTAAAATAAGATAATCAAATTTCCAAGCACAATTGACAAACTAAACAAACAATAATCAAATCATAACTGAACAACACGCGAAAAAAAACAAACAATTTCCAAACTCATTGTGCCCACACTACATATATGAACAATTTGTGTGTGCAATCAATTCAAGAGCATGATCAATATGCAACATTGATCAAAATGCAAGGAAAACAAATAGGTTTGGTTCATGATAAATTTTGCCTTGTGCTTTACAATAAATAGGTAAAGCCCATGGGTGGGGGACATTCCCAAAATGCAAGGCCGGATTTGGCTATTGGGTCTCATCCTAGGCCCCTTATTTTGAGAATGCCCCCACCCTAGGGCTTTACCCTACACATAAAAACCTAGCAAAAAATTTGTGGGCAAAAAAAAGATACCTTAAAAATAATAATAATAATATTATATTAAGTAAACAATTTAAATAATAATAAAGAAATCCCACTGAAAAAATGGGAAATACTTCCAAAAAAATTGGAATGTCCTGCAATTTCTCATAAATCAAATTTTGTTGTAAAAAAAATGCGGTCCAAATACACACAAAACAAGGGTGTGTGTCATACCGTGGCCTTGCCATTTACATTAAAAAGTATCTTTCTTAAGGCAAAAGAAGATTTATTATGGAAACTCAAATTTTTCACCATACAAAAATATAATCTTCTTCCAAAAAAATCCTCTAAAAAAAGAAACCAAAATCCTTCAAGATATTATTATAATTCTATAACTAATAATCTCAAGTTTCAACACAAGCCAAAAATATATATCATCTTTCAAAAATCCTCATATAATAAAAATAGACCTATTATTATTATTATTATTATTATTAATTACCTAGGGGCCTATACAAAATCCCTTAAGCTAGTAGTAGCTTAAGGGAGGGTTGGGTTTGGGCATATTTGAGGGTGTAAAATCTAAAGGTGTAAAGAAAGAAGAATATTTATTTATTTATTTATTTTGGGTCTAGGGGTTTTGTTTAGGACACGTACCTCGAACAGGACCTCGATCGGAACCTCAAAACACGACTCCAAAGCAGATTTGGGTACCTGGTTTGGGATGTGAAACTAGGGTTTCTCTTCTTCTCCTTGGTTCGGTTGCTTCGCCATCGCCGTGGCAGCGGCAGTCGAGCTCTGCTAAGGACCTCGACAACCTGTGCTCGCATTCCTAGCAACCTCTCACGCTCCGTCTGTATCGTTCTCGCATATTTCAATTCATTGCATGCAGTTTTTTTTCCTGTGGAAGTTAGTATAATTTTATTTTTTTTGCAGTTCGAGGAGGATTTGGTTCTTCGTTGCGGATCCAGTTGGTTTCGTAGCCACAGGGCAAAATGTCTTCCTCGGCTGTCTCCAGTGGGGACGAGATCGCGCCGTTCTTTGGATTCATCGGAGCTGCAGCTGCGCTTGTTTTCTCATGTAAGCCAGTCGCTACTTTTGACAACGATCTGTTTTGTTTTCACTGTTTTTGGTAGTAGGTTGGAAGCCAGGGTAGTCTATCGGCGACTTGTCTGGAGCTTTGGTCTAGGGTTTGATCTAGGACTTACTGTTCTAGTTTCTCGTGGTGCCTATACTTCTCGGCTGGTGAAGAAGGATTTGCAGACGGTTTCAGGGAGAGCTACGTATTCTATTGCAAGTAAATTGCAAATTGCAATGCTGACAACCTGTGAAACTTGATGTTTTTCCAGCGATTTTGAGATGATGAAATGGTTTCGGGATGTGTCCTAGAGATTACTGAGTTTCCTTTTGTGCCACCAAGATTTCAAACAAGGGGTATCTGGCACTGAGAAACAGTCAATTTATTAAAAAATTTTGGTAATGCAGGCATGGGGGCAGCATATGGAACAGCAAAGAGTGGAGTTGGGGTTGCATCAATGGGAGTGATGAGACCAGAACTGGTTATGAAGTCAATTGTACCTGTAGTTATGGCAGGAGTGCTTGGTATCTATGGCTTGATCATTGCTGTGATCATTAGCACAGGGATCAATCCCAAGTCAAAGCCGTACTACGTGTTTGATGGTTATGCTCATCTTTCATCAGGCTTGTCTTGTGGACTGGCTGGCCTTTCTGCTGGCATGGCTATAGGCATTGTTGGTGATGCTGGTGTCAGGTAGTTCCTCGCTTTCCCAGTTCCAGCAGTTTGATCATTCCTCCTTCCAGTTCCAGCTGTTTGATCATTCCTCTTCCCCTTCCACTTTAAAAGGCTTCTAGCAACAGTAGGCGGGGGATTCAGGAGTTGAGATCCTAGTTTCATTTTTTTGCTTTCATTGTGTGTCTCACACTTTGATATTGTTGGTTTGAGCTCTGAGTCGTTGAATTTTTGTTGGGGTGGGGGTTTGACAGAGCAAATGCACAGCAACCCAAGTTGTTTGTTGGAATGATTCTTATTCTTATCTTTGCGGAGGCGCTGGCTTTGTATGGGCTTATTGTTGGCATCATTCTCTCTTCTCGTGCTGGTCAGTCAAGGGCAGATTAAGCCACTGTTAGTTGGGTGCACAGTAACAATGTTAGTTACATTATATGGCAACTCTTGTGATTGTGGAGTGTTTTCTCTGCAGCCAACCCTCATAGATCAGTTGCCATATCAATTCTATTGCTGTCATTGAAGAAGTGAGGGTGGTATTTCCATAGCTGTGGTTTAATTTCAAAAACAGGATTCTCTAGGGCTTTCCATGCTGCAAGGTTTTGGCTTGCCTCCCTTATAATTGAGCTCCATCCTGCATTCATGTGTTGAAAAAAAATACTGTGGAGAAGAGCACTGAGCTTCTAGGCATTGGGGACTTCTAAATGAAAAGTTGGATCTAGTGATAACAACTCATGGTGGTGTTTAGACGGAGGACATTTCTCCATGTGTATGAATAAAAGAAGCTGGTGCACTGAAGAAGACTGACTAAACATTGCTAGAGGTCAATATATACTAAGTGTTTCCTAGAAGATGATACATTTGTCATGTTGTGCACTTTCTGAATTTTGCATTTAGAAAGAATGTATGTGGAATCACTCACAACCCGTGTCATTGATCTAGGGACCACTACTGAAATGGACAGCACTGCACACATGCCAAGGAATTTGTCATGTTGACATACAATGGAAAGCCATACAGAAAATGTCTTGATATTAAGACATGCCTAATTTTTCTCAGTGCAATTATTAGGCCCAAAACAGTGGGATTGAAGGAACTTAAACATATTGCTGCAAAGAAAAACTGGAAATCATCAACTCAAATGACATAACATTGTACAACTACGTCACACATACTTACCTCACACTTGTGTAACACTCTGCATAAAGTACTAGACTATTGTGCTCATGGAAAATAATATTATGGAATTATAGAGTATCCATGTTGTGGATGTGAGCTCGGTCCCTTAACGCTTGAAATGCACTCATGGTCTTGGGGTCAAATCCTCCAACAAACTGCACAGGTTTTTCACAACAAACTTATTGTTATTTCAAATTGTAGTAGCACAGGTGGACCATAATTCAACCTTCAGGATCAACCTATCTGGTAATGGAGTTTGCATTCAAAACAGGTCATTAGGGTTTTAGGGGAGCTTGCAAATCTTTATGTTTATCTGTTCGTGTTCATGAGACGGTTTTATGATGCAAGTGATCTCAGGGAAGAAAACTAATATCTGTGGCTTGATCATCTTTTGGGTTGCAAGTTTAAGAATCCATTCAAAACCGATACTTGCCAAATTCACACAATCTGAGTAGTACCTGGTGAACACGGAATGCAAACCGAACTCCTTGAAGCAGAAGAAATTCCTGCATGGGCTCCCCATGTGCACTCTCCCCTTCATGATCCAGCTCTGATAACACTCTGTTTATATAAAGTTGTGCTAGTTTTACACACTCCAGTTTTATCTGCAACACCCCATAATCAGCAATCCAGGAATTTCTTTTCAGTGCGATGTTATGAATCAAGACTGAATACATATTAGCCCTGGTCTCAACCCTTTTCTAGTGGTCTATGAAATTTCAAATTACGTTCTTTTCACGCAATCAATCATGGCTCAGGCAGCACCTTTCCAACCAAACCAGAGTCAAGCATCCATTCAATAGGAATATTGAATTCTTTGTATCGAGCAACTTCCATATCCCTCGTTCGCAAAAGCCCAAATACACTTAGCTCCACTCTGCAGTACCACAAAATCCCCATTCCTAACAATCAGCACATGGGTACCTCAAGTCTATTTGTTGAAGTTCTAAGCTTTAATATGATGTGCAGTGCACATTAGAATGGACATAGCCTGGCCCCCCCTTGAACTGTAGCAGTCTGGAAGGAGTGTACTTACTTCTCCAAAGTAGTCAAAATCTTCTTCAGTGCTTCTTCACATGGAAGCTCGGGCTTGTCTTCAAATAGAGACAATTCCTCTTGTAGCTTCATTAAGTCCAGGTACTCAAATGTAGCTTCTCTTAAGGCATCCACCTTTGCTTCAGGCCAATCAAAATGCTTCAATACTGCTGCTTCATCCACCTGCAACAAAACCCGCACATGGGTCACTCAAAAGAAGTTGTGTGTAAAATGAGATTGACTTCATGTTAACCAACCAACATCCAATGGAACTAATAATATATCTATGGAATTGCAGAAGAAACTCCACAGCCACAATTCCAAAGTATAACCATTATGGCAATTCCAAAGCTCAGACATACACCAAAAGAAGAATGCCCATGGAAATAAGCATATATAGTAATTGCCATGACCGGCACTCTGTAACTGAAACATTTAAGATGATCTCTGGTTAACAAGAACTAGTATAGAGAACAGGATTCAGTTTCACTGTACCAAATGTGAGAGCTCCTCGTCAAGCCAATAGACAATTGCCACCACATCCTCAATGCTGTAATATACAGCTGCCTGCAATTCAGTCGCCAGTGCTTTTACAAAGTCTCCCAGCGTCTCAACATCTGCCTTGATCTATACACATGGGGCCCCAAAAGAGAATGAATGGGTTAACATCCAGAAGAATCTACAAACAATCACTGAGACTTCCACAACAAGAACAAATGAGTCAAGGGGAAGAAAAAACAGAAGTGCAAAGATGTGTGCTTACAGCCAAACGATGGGTTGATTGATTGTCGGTTTCACTGATTGTATTGCTGTGAGGAGTATCAGGGGTGATTTCACCATCACCTGCAATAACTTCATTGCTCCTTGAATTTTGCTTCATGAGAGACAGATACAATTCCACTACCTCTGGTGCCCTCTGCATGTTGTCTTTGCTTTGTGGCTGTTGCGATTCTGGAGATGCTGAAGCTCCAAGTGGAGATTTAGGTGTGGTTGGAATGCCCACTGTAAGGCCTTGGGCAAGCTCTGGTGGTCCTGAAGGCTTTGGAGGTGGCTTGGGCAATCTTGAAACTCTCCTCTTAGACCCTTCTGCTGCAGGTGACATACTCTCCTCTGTCAGTGGCTGCTGTGGGGTTGAGGGTTGGTCTGCCAGCTTCTCCTTTTGGGCTCTTTCCCTTTCAGCTCTTGCCTTCTCTTTGATCTCTTTGTGTCTCTCCATAGCTTCACGAAGCCTGTCTTTGACTGATGGGTACTTTTCTGCTGTCTCTGATGCTGGAGATTTTGCCATGAGCTGGAACGGTGAAGTGGCTACTCCATTCAGTGGGTTGTTGTGCTCTGCAATTGCTGTGTTGAGTAGTGGGAGATTTGGTTTGTGGTGTGTGGAGCCAGATACATCAGACTTCACAGAAGCAGGCGTACTGAAGATAGAAGAATCAGATGTTGTTCGTCTTGGAGAAGGAGAGCTCAAGACACTGGAATCGATCTTCCTGCCACCCACACTAAGCGATGTGGCCAAGCTCATATCACTCGCATTTTTCTGGAGATGGGTTTCCCCTGGTACCTTGGATCCAGAGCTTCGTCGGCGGTGTTTTGGATCAGAATGAAAGAGGAACCATCTCTCACTTTCTGCAGGTGATACAGGACCACTGGGAAGATCCGATCCAGCTTCAAGATGCCTTGCCGTCCAGTTTCGGATTCGGCGGATGAGGCTTTGCTTTCTGTGAATCTGCCTAGAGTGAGGTGAATCATCACTGTCATCACCAACACCACCTTCAGAAGAAAAGTAGAGTGACTTTTCAGATACAGAGCTATCAAGCCCAGCTTCTGTGTAATCCTTGACCTGCAACGGCAGAAGATGCTCTGAATTGATGTACTCAAGTATCAGCTGCTTTGCCTTTTCTAGTGACTCCAGGCTCGAGTTCTTGTTCAGGTCAAGGGCCGAGACTTTGGCTAGAGTGGTTTGGTGGTTGTGAAGCTCGTTGCGCAGGCAAGCATTCACCCAGCGTAGGTACACGAGCTCCTCCACTTCACTAAACCAATTGTTTTGCAACCCTTCCACCTGCTTGATCAAGAGATCCTCATTCACATGCTGCTGCTGCAGCATGTCTGGTACATGCTCTTCTGCTGGTTTAGCTCCATGATGGACCTCCTGCAACAAAACAATTTCCTTTTCTGAATGCATCATCCATCACCAACTTCTACTTCTGAACAGATTATGCAAGAAAGAATGCACTCTTGCAACTCTCACCAGCTCGAGTACGCTGCCTTTCGAATGATGTGCAAGCTCACTGTTCTGCTGCAATGCAGATACTTTCTCACTCAGTTGTCTTCTCTGCTGCTCAAGCTCCTTGTTGGCATGGCGCAATCCTGCAACTTCAATTTCAAGCTCTTCTACAGAAGTCTGGGTATCTTCTTTCTTGAGCTCAGGCCTCGCTGCAGCTGCCAACTCCTCTGCTGCAAGATGTCCTCTTTCTTTCTTCTTCGCATTCTCATCATCATCTGCAAGGAGGCCCAGCTGCTGCTTGTATTGAAGAAGCTGCTTTTCCAGCAGTTGTTCCTTTTCTTGCAACTTGTGCACTGTGCTTCTGAGAGCTTCAACTTCTGCTGCTTCTGCTGCTGCATCATGGGTTGCTCCAATTCTGCCATTGGCATCAGCATCACTCTTGCTCTCATCAAGAGAGTGATCTAGCTTATTCCAGCCCGGCAATGATGATTCTTCAAGAGTACTACTACTAGTCTCTAGTGCAGCCAGCTTCTCTTCACCATTACTGTAGGAGGAGGACCCGGAGCTTCCCTTCTGAAGAATAGGGTTTCCAGTTTTGGCATCATCATCATCTTCTTCTGCTGCTTCTTGCACTAAGGGCTTCTCCCCCTCCTCTGAATTGGGTTTGACAGAATCGGACTCTTGGGAGCTGAAACCATTGAATTCCGCTGCAGCTGGCTGCAAAGAAGAAGTTTGATCAAGTCCTCCAAGGACCGGAATCGGTGGAGCTGCCTCTGCTGTCTTCACTCTCTGCTGCTCCTCCTGCTCCTGAACAAACTATCAAGAATCTAAGCCACAGAAGAAGCTCGACGACACAGACAGAGAGAGAGATCTTCAACATCAGAGCTTGACAAAGGTGGTGTAGCACTTCACATACTTGTACCGGTGTTGTGGGTACTGCTGCTGCAGTGTCGTCAGGCGCAACAACGAGATGTTGTACACTAGACGACGACTGATCATGCTCCTCTTGCTCCTCGACGACGTTGCCCGCGACCTTAGATCCTTCCTCAGATTCTGAGAATGCGTCAGACCCACAACAAAAAAAGGGCTTAAGCAATCAATCATGTCAGATCCCTCACACCTGTGCACGAGAGTGAGCTACTACTGCAGCAACTGTGAAGTTCCGGACACACACGGCGGCTTCTACAATTCTTCACCAAATTTTGTAACAGAGATGATGATAAGCATGTGGGGTTGCTGGTTTGTTCATCGCCTTTTACTTCTTTCTTGTAAATCTTCTCTGCAGCTTCAGAAAAGAATGAAGAAGAACAAGAACAAAAACAAGAAGATCCAAAGAAGAATGTTCAGCCAAGAACAACAAACTAATAAGGCTTCTTATATCTCAAGCTTATTGCAAAGATTCATGAGAGCTTCTTCTTCAGGAGGATAAGAGAGAGATGATTCTCTCTCTCTCTCTCTCTCTCTCGTACACAAACCCAAGTCTGGATAAATGACAAAAGGAAACAAGAGAGTTGAATTGTGGGTATCCAAACAATGGCATTTCTGAGGTCCCAGAAGAAGCTCATGAGAAGAGAGATGCTCCTGGTGGCAGAGAGAGACTTGGGTGCAAGAAGATAGAGGCGGCTGAGTAGTAACTAGTTCCAAAAACAACAACAACAACTGCTGCTGCTGCTGCTGCAGGGAAGAAGATGATGGAACTTTTGTTTGTAACCAGAGAGTCTTCAGTACCTGAAAGATCAGTATCAGGTAGTAGAGGATTGGAATCCTCCCCGGAACGACCACGAGTGGTGAAGTAGGAAACTGTGTAGGCTACAACAGAGCATGTGACCGCAATCCCCACTCGTACCAACATGTTGATCCCATCAGCAGCTGCTTCATCTCCTTGAAGAAAGTTTCCAGCAACTGCAGTACTTCCTACCACTAATGCGCTGCTCGTCTTGATCACTCCTGGACCTCCATGGATCATTCACCAAAACAACAAACCTCTTCAAAAATCTCCTCAATGGGTCATCATATCTTAAGTCATTCTCCCACAAACACACACACACAAACTTCTTCCCCAACTTCTTCAAAATCTCTTAACTGGATCATCCTAAATCTTTCTCCCACAAACAGAAACACACACACACACCCAACTTCTTCCCAAATCCTTTAGCCCACACAACCCTCCAATTGTTCCACAAACATGATCATCACTTAAGACTTCGAACCAAACCCCACTACTAAGTAAATTCATCTTCAAATTCTCATATGAATTCTCTCAGACTTAAATTCTTCTTCACAAATCAAAAGAACCGAACCCAAAAAAAAAAAAAAAAAAAAAAACAAAAAAAAAAAAAAACCCAATCCAAAAAAAAAAAACCCTCTTTTCAAAAAAAAAACATATTTCCTATCTTCTTCATAAAATAAAATCAA
>Ga0116231_10003075_pt1 | contig 34898 bp, 18 predicted proteins | sample S1TSphgellanicum_2_FD_89695 | JGI IMG/M metagenome (GOLD analysis project Ga0116231, IMG submission 89695) | Host-associated microbial communities from peat moss isolated from Minnesota, USA - S1T2_Fd - Sphagnum magellanicum MG | ecosystem: Host-associated > Plants > Peat moss > Unclassified...
AAATCAAACTGTTATGGACCGACTACAAACAAGTGGAGAATTACAAGACAAGACAAGCTTTATTGATCCATCAACTGGTGTTGATCTGCTGAAGGGTTGTTCCCCAGACTATCTCCTTTTATAACCCTGAATCATACTAGTCCCAAAATATCCTAGGACATGACATTGCCCAAAGTATCCCAAAATATCCTAGGCCATGACAGTGTACATTAAGATCAATATGGTAAATACACTATGAAAAATCGCTTCCACCAAAACCACATTGCCTTGTAACTAAAATTAAAAAAAAACTCATATACAATTGTTATGTAACTATCTTTTGGGTATTATAACTATTTTGCAACTATCCCTTTAGAAATATGGTGTATTAATAAATAAATTATCACATCAAAAAATCAATTAGTTGTATTATAGTTGCAAGTGATTTGAAAATGGGTCTTCTATATGATAATTTATACATATCGTACATACATATGTAGTCAACCATGTTTGACTTTTTCAAGAGTTGCATTGTAATTGCATGTGATAATTACTTTAAAACTATTGTAAATGAATCATTAAAATAACAACTATGTTACAACTAGTGTACAATGTACATACATGTGATCATGCCATGTGTCCACATTTCCACCACTCATTATGTGATACATTTGCAACTAATTTTTTATTATGATTCCGATTGATACAATTAGTATGGCCATTACTAAAGTACTATTGTTCAACTATGTTATGATTATAATACAATTATTTATAACTTAATAAGGATACATGTTCATTAGTTATTTATATCTTCACCATATGTGTTTCATTTTGAGTGATTTAAAATGTTAAGGGAACACTACTTCAAGTTTTAGAAATCATCTTTGAAGTGCAAAGGAAAATGAGTAATGAAAAAATAACAAGAAAAGAAATAAGCTTTTCAATTTACAAAACGTGTTTTTTTTTCTTGTTTGTATTCTTTGGTCCCCTCCTACTTTCAAGTATGATAATTTTCTTATTTTTTATTCATTTTAAATGATTTAAAATACTATAGGAGTGCCGTTTTAAAGTTTTATAAATCATCTTTGAACTTTAATAGCAACAAAGCAACATACAAGGAAATTTGTGGGTGTTTGGGAACCAACATTATAACATTTGGTGGTTTTTATTTGAGTTCTTGATCCCTTTAACTTTGAGGGGCCATAGTTTTTTCAATTCTATTCCATTTTTTATGATTTTTAATGCACTAAACACACTAATAAGAGGGGTTCAGGTTTTGTTTAAACACCAAAAACAGTGCAGCCCTCCCCTTGGATCTAGCCTACCTTGAGCACTTAAGTGTTATAATTAGAATTCAATTATAATTAATGAACAATTAAAATATTTAACCCATATACTATATTTTTGAATCCCATATTACACACTATATACAAAGGTTTGTTCTTTTATGTTCTCACATTAAAATACATGGGCCATTTTGGGATGAGCTGAAAAAAACTTAAAGGCAAAACATAAAATTAAAAAAAAAATCATGGCTATTTTTTAATGCATTTAATCTTGTGTTTTTTTACCTTCTTACCTGCCTAGGTAAGTAAATAGGTCCTACTTTTCTACCTACCTATGTGGGTAGGTAGGTCTTAGGTAAATAAATAGGTATGTAAGTTTTGAGACCTACCAACCTACTTACTTATAGTTATGTATGACCTACCTAGCTACTAAAATAATTATATATATATATAAAAGAATATAATTAGTAATCGATGTGTCAATTTTTTTTATTGTGCCACGTGTCACAATTTCAAACCATCATTAATAATCATAATGGACGATGGAGACCAATATTTTGAAAAAAAATTATGTTTGAAAATTTTCATAATGCCATGTGTTAGATTTTAATAGATGGATGATAATTAATGACATCAACATGACATCATAGTTGTAGTTATAACGGAGTTGCATAATAGTTGAAAATGAGTTGTTTTGACTAAGTTGCAATTGAGTTGTAATGAATTGCATTGTGTATATAGTGAATTGCAACTATGTAATTCATGCAACTTGTATGTTAGCATTCACGGCGTATAAATATAGTGAGTTGCAAAGCCAGTTACAAAACACCCTTTTTCTCATAGTGATATTTTTTGATCATTAAAAAATGTCCTTAAGTTTTTTTAAACATGGTTCAAAAATTATGTGTACATGTGTAGTTTTGTCAAAAATGAATAAACATGAATAACAATATTGATTCAAATTGTTTCATATTGTAACCATAAATAAAATATAATATGTCCTACATGATGGCATAAAATTTTAGTATTACAAAACACCATTGCAAATGAATCTATAATTCAAAAATATTGATAAAAAAGGTTGCACTATAATGATAATCACTTTATTTCTTTAAATAATTAGGTTACATTTCAAAGGTTTGGAAGGAAGTTGGGGAGATGTCAATACAACAAACAAGACATTATTTGATATTTTTAATAAAACTTTAGCAAATCCAAATGAAAGATTGTCTTTCTAAAAATGTTTTGGAGTCTTGCATTCCTTATTAGTGTATATTTCAACAAGATCAAAATTTGTTGAATTAGTTTTTACCAATCATTTTTTCACTTATTCGTTGAAGGAATAATCTTCTATATTCACCCAACATTGTTTAACATATCAAAATATTCATTCTACCTAAAAACACAAGAACACAAGACATGGTTCATGCTGAAAATTGTCTTGTAGAAAAAGAGAAATGTCATGTAGCACTACTACAACCAACCGTCCTACTTCTTGTTCCACCTCTTCTTGCAACCTTTATATTGCATGTATAACTATGCTTCTCACAAAGTTGATTAAACCATTTCTAACTCACAAACAACATTCATTTGGTGGGACTAACTCTTATTTTAGTAGCAAACACAGGCATTATAATCTTGGACAACCCATCATTGGATTTGAAGATGATATAAAACACTCTACCAAATTTCTTTGCGCAATTGAATTCTACCCCAACTCCGCTCATGTTCAATTGAATTCCCACCCCTTTCCATTCATGTTCTTTCATTCTTGATAGCCATAGTCATTGAAATTTACTTGTACCATAAAAGAATAGCCCATGAGACTTCAAATGGAAGGTTTAGATTTTCTTGTTGTTATGCTTCAAAATTGAAACATACTTTACCAATAACCAAAACTTTTATAAGTCAAAACTCGAAACCATGTAGCCATCTAGCAATTTGTTTCCTACCCATACTTGTCTAACAAAAGTCCAATATAAAAAACCTATGACTTTTGGCTCCACCTAGATTCAAAATCTTTTTTAGTTCTTTATTTGAAGATTACTAACCCACCTAGTGGGACTTAGTGTGTTATTTTTTTATCAAATTTTAATATAATATTCCAAAGATAAAAATCACCAGATTTCTATATTAGGTTCCAGTAGATTGTTACAAATATAACATGATGCTCATATACAATGCTTTTTTATGAAAAAAGTTTGGGAATTTATTTTTCTAGTGTTAATTTGACTAAGTTTGCTAATATTTTGGAGAAATTGAAAGCAAAACCCTGCATATGTAAACTTATTCTCATGTTTTATTTACCGACAAGTTTGGCTAAAACTTCTTATAGACAAATGGCTCTTTGGCAATTTTCTTTCAAATTTCCGATTTCACAAAAGTGGCTAATTTTTGCTGGAAAACCACAATTTTCCAAGTTTTTCTCAAACAGAAAATAGAAAAAAAGGGAAAATTCGCAACTATAAAAATTGTATTAATAGTTCAGTTGTGTCACAAAATTGAAAAATAATAATATTGGGGTTCAAAATACATAAAGTATCTCAAGAGAAAAAGGCCAATATAAATGTATGGTAACTAGAAAAGAAAAGAAAATGGGTCCTTTTACTTCCTAGCTTGTTGGCGTAACATTAAGTACCCAAACTAATGAGTAAATGAGCCTCCTTTGTGACTCTTTCCATAAGGTTGGGGGCAATGTTTTTTAAATTGGTGAATTTTCGCCAAATTTTGACCTCAAAAAATATGATTTCAACCTCTACAAAATTTCACTGGATTTTCCATGGAAAAAATTGGCCAAATTCACCAGATTTCAAGAAAAAGAAAAAGAGTTCCAATCGCCAGATTTTTATGCTAAGTTCCAGTATAGTAGCCAAGAATATAGAAGGATCCTGTTTCTAAAAATAAATAAATAAATAAATAAATACTTTCATGTGTGGTAGTATGTAGCCAGAGTGAACCAGCTCCAAGCAGCGCACCATCCACTGGATGCCCGTTCTAACTCAGTTGTGGATGAACCTCTACTGAGTTTGGGTCCCAGTTATTTCCTTTTGTAAAATTTTCATTCCCAGTTACACGTTTGTTGCCGTATTGTGCTGAAACTGGCCGTTCTCACCCCCTAATTGCCTGACTTTACAGATAACTCTAATGTCTAGTTTCACATCCCTTTGGGTAAGAAGTAGGTTCAATATATAGGTAGATATGTAAGAAAATAGGCAATTACAATTTGGAAAATGTACAAAGGAATAAGGAAAAGGAAAAAGGAGAATTTACGGGATGTCAAGTTAGTTCAAACTCGATGTCAGAATGTCTCCATGTCAAAAATTGACCGCTGTAGTTAGTTGGTCGGTGTGGGTTGTTAGTAAGTAGGTACAGAAAAAACGAACTGAGTTAACCACCATGGTTAACTAGGCGACTGGAACCCAACAGAAAACTGTTTTCTGTCCATCTAGCATCCATCCTTCATGGTACGCTAGTGGATGCGAGTTCACTAAGTCTGGCTAAATTATTTTCTGGATGATCGCCACTTTGGCTACACCGGTTCCGGGTTCAAATCCGCGCAAGCACCGATCCCTTTGTCGTCTGGGAACCTTCGTTTTTCCTCGATACAAAAGCAAGCGCGTCTTTGCGTCGTCGTCGTCGTTGCTGGGAAAATAGCCGACCTCCCCATGCGCGCGTGGCACAGCACGGCACCTAGAGAGAGATTGTTGCAAATTCTCTATTCAAGAAGAAAACGAAAGCAAGAGCTTCCGCACGAGAAGAATTGGTAGAGTTTTGAGAACGCAAGAAGTGTTATTGCAAACTTAGGGTTTTAGGGTTTCTGTGCACAGAGAGAGAGAGAGAGAGAGAGAGAGAGAGAGAGAGAGAGAGATGGATGCGTTCGGGGGAGGATCGTCTTCCGGGATGGGGTCGGTGCAAGCTGGATCGCAGGACGATGTGTTCTTTGAGCTGTTGTCGAATTCCACCTCGGCCTTGCACGGTGGGGGACAGCAGAAGAAGCGGGAGGCGGAGACTAGGGTTTCGGCGCCCCCCGTTGTGGATTTTGGGAACGAGGAATCGCAGTCCAGCTATGATGTACAACCGAGCTATGACTTCCAGCCGAGTGCGAGTGCGCTGACCAATAACAACACGATGACGGTTTCAGCTTCGGGACCCTCATCTTCTTCACTGGTATTATATTTCTACCCGAAAACTGGAAGCTCTTCTTCTACTCTTCTGAAGCATATAGTGCATACTTTAGTGATGAGATTTCTGATGCTCAATCTTGCGCGTGGTTTTAGGTTGAATGCTTGCAAGGTTCTTTTGATGCTTGTCTATAGTATTATAGTCACTTACGGTTTGTTGACCATACGAGAGAGAGAGAGCTCAAGGGATTTAGAGGAAGAACTCTAGAAACAGAGAACTTGATTGCATACATCCTATAACCAGATGTGAGAAGTTGTGGAGGTAACACTGTCCTCCATCAGTGGAAATACCTTCTCTAGGTCTTCAGGATGAATTTTTCATTGCTACCAGTCGTCTCCACAAATAGGGTTTCACACTTTTCTGTGCGTATTAGGGTTTTGAGGTTGAATTAGGTGAAAAATTCTAAAGAAGTCATGCTCTCTTGAATTCAAAACCAGTCATGCAATCAGGAAAACATTCCCAGCACCTTTGCTCTACAGGTGTTATGTAGAGCTTGGTGGAACTCAGTAACTGACTCAATGATGTAGTGCCTCAGGTAGCACCCTCATGTGTCCTCATGTGTCTTGGTTTAGGCAATTGGGAAACATTAGTTTTTTTGCTATAGTCTTCAGGTGTGAAATGATGATGTAATGTAAGAGGATGTTTGAGTATGATGTGAACCTCATGTGGGCTTGATTATGTTGGTGTTATTTGCTAATGTGTTATTTTTCTGATTGTGATTTGTCTAGCGACCTCCTGCGATGTCAGAACCAACTGGGCATCATGAAAAGGAGGTACTTGAAACTGCCACAGTGGTTGCTGTGGAGAGGACAATGAAGAAGTATGCAGACAATTTGCTACGTGTGCTAGAGGGGATAAGTGGACGTCTAACTCATTTGGAATCCACCACCCAGCACTTAGAGCACATGGTCTCCGATTTCAAGAGTGGAGCAGATGAAAACAATGGTGCAACTGATGGGAAGCTGAGGGGTTTGGCAAACATGCTGTCAGAGGTGAACTTGCTAGGAACTTGTCTGTTATGATATGAAGCATAAGAATAATTCAGTGCCTACAATTTGTTACCAGAAAATTTCATTTACTTGATGCGTTTAGTAACATTTCCTGACCATGTTGCATGTTGTATGTTCAGATAGATGGTGGAATCTGCTCATTTCCTTGATGGCATTTGTATATTTCATGTCCTTGATAGAGCAGCCTTGGTTCTGTTGTCCCATGAATGTGCATCTGGTTTGATAGTTTCAGCCAGTAAACACATCCTGAGACAGAGCATTTTTGGATTTGCAGGTTCAACGCAGTGTGCAGGTCTTGCGTGATAAGCAAGAGCTTGCTGAAGCTCACTTGCAGCTGGAAAAGCTTCAGCTCAATGTTAGAGAGGGTGCTCCCTCAGCCCCGGTGGCCACTCAAGCAGTGGATCCTCCACCACAGTCTCCTCCACTTCCAAGGCACTCAGATGCACCACCACAGCAACAGGGACAATCTGCTCCTCACCAAAATCCCCAGCTACCCACCCCACCACCTCACATGCTGCCTCAGCGGCAATTACCTCCACCATTGCCACAGCAGCTGCAGCTACAGGCACCACCTGCAGTGCAACAGGATCCTCAATACCAGCAGCAGCCTCCCCAGGCCCCACCACCACATTCCATGCCATTCTACTCCCAGCAGCCACTACCACCTCTACCACCACAACAGCAACAGCAAGGACCACCACCATCTCTGCAGCAACAATATAGTCATCAGCTGGAGGTCCCCCCTTATGGTAGCAGTCCTCAAGGACCTCATCAGGGTCCTCCTCCACCATCTACAAATTATGCAGATCTCCCACCACAGTACATACCATTTGGTAACCGGCCTTTCCCACAACAACCCCCACTGCCACCACCACCACCAATGCAGGCACATCAGCCACAGGCAGGTCCTGGAGGACCTCATATGTATGATACTCAAGCTGGTGGGAGCAGCTCAAGCTCATTGGGATTGCCACCACCATACCATGCTCAGGGTCGGCCTGCTGTGCCTGTATATGATCAGCAGCAGATGAATGCACCTGCTGGCTATGGGAGCTCTGCATATAACCGTATTCCTCAGTCTGCAATGCCCTCTGCACCAAGCAGTGGGAATGGGGGCTATCCCCGGTTGCCAACAGCACAACCTGTGCAGCATGCATTGCCGACTGCAAGTGCCAGTGGTTCAGGTCCTTCAGGCCCTGCACCCCTTTCAACTAACCGTGTGCCAATTGATGAAATAATTGAGAAAGTATCAAGCATGGGCTTCTCTAAGGACCAAGTGAGGGCTGTGGTGCGCAGGCTGACAGAAAATGGGCAGTCAGTGGATCTCAATATTGTTCTTGACAAGTTGATGAATGGTGGTGGTGATGTCCAACCTCAGAAAGGTTGGTTTGGCCGTGGTTAAAACTGAGGAGAGACTCTTCTCATGTAGAAGATTCCTTGACTCAGCTGCAGAACATGGTCAAATCAGGAAGTGTGGGAACACCTTGGGGACAGGAATTCTTGGGTTATAGAATAAGAAGCTAGTTGACTATGGTCAAGGAAACTGATTAGATTTGAACAGTGGTCACTGTCACAATCCCTTTTTGGCTTCAAAGTTAACTCTAGGTTGGCCATTGGCCACAAAGGTCGAAATCTGAAAGTGAATACGATCTATGGTGGAAAGGGGACTTGTGGTTGACATTGTTATTAGATTGTTGCTCACTCATCCTTCTGTTTAGTCTTGTTGTACATAACCAGTCTTGGATGCTGTTTGTTTTATTCCAACTGGTAAATGTGGCAATTACTTCTCGTCCTGTTCATGAGACTTAATGCCTTTCTGTGTTGTCGTTGCACACACTGTTGACTCAAGATTATCTGTGGAATTGTGCACCTTGTTGTGTTCGTTGTTCTGTGGTAATCAAACCCAGCGCCTGGTGTTTGATGAGGGGTCTGTCAGAGTTGTTGCCTTTCCCAGTTTTGCTCTGAATGTTAAGGGTTTTGTGTTGCTGATAAGTTTGGTGTTTGTTATGTGTTGCTGTGTAATTGGCCAATCACTCCTGAGAAACTGATCATAACAAGGAGTCCTGTTTTGTCTCACATTCTGACTGCAGTTATTGGAGTTGGCTGTACATGCAGAGAAAATCACAGAGCAAGGTTGCTTTGGCTGCATGACCACCCCAGGTCATGATCTGGTTGATCTGCATTGATGGTTACAAGGTAGACTTTCTCGCTTCATCTCATTCTGTGATGTTATTTGATTCCATTAGCTAGTCCTTCAGAGGTCATGGGTCACATTATGGGAAATGTGTTCATGAAGGAAGGAAAGGGGCTTGACTAAGTTCTCCCATTGTGACAGCAGCAAGGGAATAGCCTAGTGGTATCAGTTCTGACTCACATCCACCTTGCAAAGTGGTTTGTGTGTGCAAATTCCTTGTTAGCTCATGCTGAATGCTGCTCACATTGTGGCCAAACCCAGCACATTGGAGTCACTGACATTGGAGTCACTGAGTGAACTGTCAGTGCAACAAGTACACAAAATGTTTCCGAGGAGATTCTCTCTTGTTCTTGAAATTAGTACATGCTATGCTCGTGTAGAAAAATGATGCCTGTTGTAAGTATGATTTTCATATGTGCTTCAGCAAGGCCTTTCTAAACAACAAATTTAGGATGTTTGGGTTTCCTCTTTAGCTGGAGTCATCCAGAAAATCCAGAACTCAGTTTTTCACACCAGGTTATTTTGGAATACTTTGCAAATAAATTTGTCTCCTCAGGGTCTGTTACTCAGTACAAAACACAAAGAGTGAGGAAATGAGCATGTCTGGGGCATGGAAAAGAGGAGGGATCTTGGGGCAAAATTTGGTTCAGTTGACAATGTTTTAGATACTAGTCTGGGGGCTTTCTCCCAACAACCATACAAGTAGGAACAGCAATGACACTGGGTGAACAAATTGGTAAATCATGAAGAGTACATCATGAGCAAACCAAAACAAAATCAGAAAATTATGTCATTGTGAGCAAATCAGAAAAGTATCTTTGGATCCTTTAACAAGGAAGCAAAAGAGGATAGCAAACATGTTGAAGAATAAGTTTCACATAGATCACAAATAGCATTGTTGTTTTTGGATGTGGGGGTGGAATTTCTTAACCTGGCAATTTTCTGTTTTGTTGGGGGAGAAATTTTTGGACAAATCTGGATTTGAAGTACTATTTTGACTAAATTTGCTGTTTTGGGTACAAAACTCATCAAATTTTGGACCTCACAATTTTCTTCAAAAACCCCTGAGGTTCATAAACTCTCTTAAAACATTCCACAAATTAATATATTGAAAGTACCAAGCGTTCCTTCTCTGCGTTCACCGTTTAAACATCCTTATATTGAAGAGTAGAACAAAAAGAGCAAAATGAATGATCAACCTGAGAGCAAGAAGACAAATTGATCTTGTTTGAATGATAGGTGCAGAGCAAAGTGAAGATGATTTGAACTTGTTTGAATGGTAGGTGCGGAACAAAGTGAAGATGATTTGAACTTGTTTGAATGATGGTTGTGGAAGAACTTAGTGAAGCAAAAAAAGCGCAAGTATTGAGTACTACAAAAAGGCATGCAAATAGAGTAGGTGAGTGAGGCTTCGCAAAAAGCTTCGAATTTGGTTCGTAGGCTCCAGTCAAAGACTACTAGGTACTACTTTGCATGATTCATCATTCAACACTTTCTTCTTCAAGCTTAGATGGCCTCAAACCTCAAGTCCCATGATTGGGACCTTGAGGTCAAGTCCCTCGATTGGGACCTTATCCATTTGAAATGATAACTGTCCAAAAAGGAAAAATACTCATCATATTAGTGTTTCTTTTTGTGCCGAATTTTCGCCACTTGCTGACAAAAACAAATCCAGTGCAACTCATACAGAGGATTTTTGTGAAAAAAAAGTGGCAAAGTCACTTGGTTTTGAGGGAAAATTATCTGAAATTTTGCCATATTTAGACAATAGATTCCAGCAGATTGCAAAAATATGGCAGGATTCTTGAATTATTATACTTTCCTTGCTGACCCGTAGCCAAATTTGTCTAATTCCTCTTGTGCATGATCACAAAAGTGAAAAACAAAACCCTGGATCATAGGACAGAAAATCAGACACATTAATGGGGGGCTACTCAATGGTGTATATATTTTATGCACTGGGCCATCTCTTGTAGCAATTCAAAGGGACCTTGTTGGGTCCCCCTGCAAAGAAAGGTGAAAGGGGAAGGTATAATTGTGGACATGGGAGTAATAGCAGAGATCAAAAACCAAATATCATTGTGCTCGACAACCAGAAGATGGCAAAGAGCTTACCGACTTCAATCAAGAAAGAAGAGCACGATCGATCAGCAATTAAAGAGATAGTGCACACGATCACGAAAACAGGTTGAGCAGAAGTTAAAGCAGTGCAATAAATTGTTAACTCTTTTGCTATATGAAGGAAAAACAAAATGAAGTCAAAGATGTTTTGAATCTTGAGTCTGAAAGAAAGTGGGCTACTAATTATTAAGAGATGTTCAAAGAAAGGGAAGTGTCGTGCTAGAAGAGAAGTTCTCAATGGGGCAAGTTTTGTGTATAGAATGGCTCCCTTTCAGAACAGGGTGGTTGGTTGTAGAAAACAAAAGCCCAGCTGGAACCATGTCCACTGCAAAATTCGGTGAGACTATGTTGGATGTGAAAAACATGTAGGATTAACTATTTGCTTAGAATTTCAATTTGATGAAATTCACAAGATCTTACTCCTTTTCATGTGCTCTTCAACTTCATGTCCCATTTGATGGATTTAATTTAACTTTTGGACTGATATTTTGTGTACCCTTTTGATAATTAGCTGGAGAAGGGGTTATGGAATTTAGGATCTGGAGAAGGTAAAGAGCTTTGAAATGAGCTTTGCAGCAGGAGAACTGTACCAAAGAAAAGAACTATGTCTGATTACAAAACAAAAACCCAGACTTGCCTGATTTCCTTTCCCAGCAAAAAAGGGGAGAAAAACCGAAGTTGGCATCATTTTTTGTTGTGAAAAATACCTATGTTTCTCGTTTTAAAAAAAAATTCAAAAATCAGAGAATTGTTCAAATCTAGTGTTTTTGGGCCAGAGCAAACCACACCCCCCACCAGTGCACCTGTTGGCTGTTCTGTCCATAGGATGGGCTACATTTTTTCATCCGGATCCTGACCCTGCAGTAACCAACAGTGTCCCACAGTCAACCTTTTTTGGCTGTTGACATTGACATTTTTTTTGTTTGCCATTTTTTTTTCAATTGATCTCCATACTACCATCCCGCCTAGCTACCCTATTGACCAACATCTTGGCCATACCCACCAACTAACAATCAGCTCCCTTACCTACCTTTGCATTTTTTAATCTCTTTCTAAACCTTTCCATGTTGACAAGATCTCTTTATTTCTTGGCTAAACTTTTATGTTTTGAATTTTTAAAAATATTATCCTAACTAAACTTTTATATTTTGGTAAAACTTCTATCTTTTCACGGCTCAAGTTTTACCTTTCAACAAAACCTCCACACTTTCCTAGTTAAACCTTTACCTTTTAACAAAACTTTCTATTTTAAAACTAAACTTGTACTTATTGACAAAACCTCTCTAATTTTAGACTAAACTTTTATTTCTCAATAAAATCTTTCTACTTCTTGGCTAAAGCTTGACTTCTTGATAAAAACTCTTTACTTTCTTATTAAACTTTTACTTTTCAACAAAACCTTTGTATTAATTGTCATATCTACATATCAACCCCTATATATATATAAATTTTTTTGTTTAAATATGTTTATATAATTGTTAGGTTTTATGGCATTTACCATTAGGATTATTCAGGGTTTTATGTATTTATTTTTTTGGGTTGGTTAAATTTAAATTATTAGGCTAAACCTTCCATTCATTATTTTGATTTGTTTGAATACTTTTAAGTTGAAAGCATAATTAGTTCTTATAAAATTCTTTTGTTTTCCATTTTTATGGTTTACCTTGGGATTTAGATATTGTGTTCTTATAATGGCTTTTGTATGATGCAATACCCACATGTGGGGACATATGGAAACCATTTGGTCTTTGTTGAAAGTTATTAGGTGATGTCTTAATCCAAGAATGAATATTGCATCAACTTTACACCATCTTGTTTTTAATTGCTTGGTGTACCCAAAGCAAGCACTTATTTTCATGACTCATGTGCAAGTACTATGTTAAAGTAATGGTTTTGTCCTTTCTAATACTTGCACATGGGTTCCAATGAAAATGATCTAGTTTTGATTCATGGTTAATAATTGAAAACATAATTTCAAAGTGTAATACACGCATCCCTTCAAATTGGGATTTGGAAGGGTGATAAGATTTCAATAAACCATCATTTATTTTGTGACATGTATGGAGATATTACAAATTTTTGTTAAAATGTTAGTGCATGTTTAATGACCCATATGCAAGTATTGCACATGATTCCAAAAGCTTAGTGTGTATTGAATGATCATATGTAGGTATTGCAAATTTTCCTTTGCATCATGAGGATCTTACAAAACACTATGTAAATATTGCTTAAGAACCTTAAGTTTTAACAATGCAAATGTGAAATTATAATGCAAGAATATAAGATGGTTTTGAACCCATAACAAAAAAGTTTATCAAAAATCAAAATAGCTTTACATATATTTGGATGCCATGGGGTATGATGTTTTCAAATGAAAACTTTAGCTTCAATGTACATGATAGGTGGATGACAATTTCCAAGTCATGTTAAAAATGTCCACCATATACAATCCTACCCGCACCCTAATCTTTATTTGAAGGAGAATCTTCCTGAAGACTATGGTCCACGTCATCCATCTCATGCACTTGGCACTAGGCTATTGTTGCTTTTGCTGCATTTTTTACATCTTGGTGGATATAAATGTGGTAATCTTCTAGCTAGAGATGAACAAGAATCACCACAAATTCACCACAAATGATATTTGCATTAAAGCAACAACCTAAAGTTAGTATGGGCATTTCAAAAAACGTTAAACCAAGCAAGGAAAAAATAAATAAAATGAGTGTACGATATGAAGGCATAATGTCCATGAATCATCTTAGATTCATAGAAATCAATGATTGTGTTGATATTTTGTATCCATGTTGTTTTGTTGAACTCTTGTTCCCAATACATGCCATCCCATGCCATCTTTAACCTTTTTGCATACATGCATTGGGTGGTGTAGATGAAGGTTTATAAGTTTCAATGCGCATGTGGGCATTGCATGGGATGTTCCCAATGCCCCAAGATTGAATGCTTAAGACTTACAAAAATTGATCTGAAGTTAACCAAACCAAATGGGGTTTCTACACCTTGGATTCCATTTTTGCAAGTGATTCAAAGTGATCCCATTCCAGATGGGCCTACGTGCAAATGACTAGAGGTGATCCCACTTTGTAGCCACCTTTTCATAATTTTGTCATTAGATCACATGTGCATCATTTAAGATGTGTGCATTCATCCAAACTTAATTTGGGTGTTAGGCTCTTTTCATGAGTCAAAGGAACACCAAATTTGGCTCTTTATACCATAAGGCCATGCACCTTTTTGAGGTGTTGGGGTGAACAACCTACTTTGTGACTATGCTATGGAACACATGCCAACTTTACACACCCACTTTGACCCCATCTTGGCCCGATCTAAATCCTTTCGAATTATTTTGGGTCTTTGAAAGGTTTCATTTGCTCCTTTGATTGCCCCTTTAGCCAACAACTAAAATTGAAACAAAAAAAATGATGAGTTTACATTTGACATTATTATCAATTTGGATATTGCATAATCAATTTAGACCCTAAACTTTATTTGTCCCCATCATTTTTAAGCATTCCAAAAAAGAAAAACAAAGACCCCAACCTTTGAGGTTTTTCTCCTATAAATTTGATCATAACTTAGAAAAGGAAACACCACAAGTATGAGGTTGAAAGATTCAACCCAAATGTTCGCATTTTACTTAATTTTTTTTCACATAAATGTGAAAAGCAATCTTAAAACACATGATGTTTCACCAAGAGGTTTACTAAATGTGTAAGCTAAAACAAAAACTATATTACCATTTCTTATTCATACATCCCATTATCATTTGCTCCAAGGGACTCATTAATTTGGTGGGAAGGCACATTTAAATAAAACGCAAAACAGAAAAGGAAAGCTTAAAGCTCCCCTTCAATAAACACACAAAAAGGTGAACTTGTTGTCATCTTTTGCAACAAACAAACACAAGAAGATGACAAGGGACCTTGATTCATCATTGTTGTCTTTTGTAGCGAACAAAAAAAATCTAGGAACCTTTTGATGTTTATTTGCTACAAGTGATGGCATGCGATGATGGTCACAGTTGCATATGTGCCAACCCCCCCTCCCCCTAGTAGTGCCTTAGGTTGTGCTTCTTCCTCAAAACAAAACCATTAGCAAAAAATATTTTAAAAAAACCACAAAAAGAGGAGCTTGAAGTTCTTTGGCAATGAAAGTGAAGGTCCCTTTACATCATTGTGGAGCTTTGACACCCTTGACAACAAACACACCCAAAAAATAAGGATGACAACAATGAAAACAAAAAAAACAAACAAAGGTACCTCCATTGAGTTGGGGTGAGGCACATCAAGCTAAGATGATGATGGTGCAAAAAGGAGAAGCAAAATGAAAAAACCAAGAAAAAGAAGAAGGGCAAAGAAGAGGTGCCCTTAGTTTGGTTAGTAGGCAAGTAAGGTTAGTGGGTCAGTAGGTAGGAGGAGTCAAAGTTAGGTAGGGTCAGTAGATAGCAAGAGGAAAAAAAAGAAAGGAGAAAATAAAATAAAATGAACGGAGTCTTTTTGCTTTTTTTTGGCGCTCCTAAACCTACCCATAACCCAACCGATGCTCAGTTGGGTTTCATCCCAACAAAACCCATAATAAGTTTTTCTCAACTAGTGCATTGGCGGGTGCTGATTCACTCTAAACATCAATTGACTTCATTCGGTTTCTTTTGACAACCGTGGTTACATCAGAACCAGTTCTTTTGAATTACTTGATATTAATCACAGCTATGAACCCTTAAGAACCGCCCTGATAACCAGTGGGGGGGGGGAGTTGGGGGCACCACTTTTTCATACCCGCCCAACACTCTCTGAAAACCCTGACTTTTCTGCAGGGAAAGAGGCACAATGCACAGGGGTCTATGTTGTATCTGGGCTTTGTTGGCTCTGTCTGCATTCATGTCAACCTGCACACGAGCAGATTAAGCTAGATGTCTGGAGAACACTGTATTTTCTAGAGAGGACACACAAACCCGAAAGCTGTTGAAAGAAGCTTAACTTACCTAACACTCCTTTGGATTGGGGCCCAGGCAAGGCCATGGTTGGAAGAACAATGGTGTATACTATTGACCAAACAAGAGGCATCATAAATGCCAGCCAACAGAAGACTGTATCTATTGCTCGTGCAAGCCTGGATGAGCATGAATTGGGCTATAAGCTGACCGGTATTTTTATTTTTCAATTTTGTGATGTAGCCATACTGGTGATTATCCACAAGAGGAATTAGCCAAATCTAGCTACATGTATAAGAGAGGAAAGTAGAAAAATTTAAGAATATTGCAATCTTTTTGTGACCCAATAGAACCTATTATCTAAATATGGCAATCCCTCAAAATCTGGTTACTTTGGTGCATTTTTTTTTTCCCACAAAAACCCCTTTGACTGAGTGAGTTGAACTGGATATATTTTTGTTGCCAAGTGGAGGAAATTCGCCTAAAAAACAAAACATGGAAGCTAACCTCCTTTTGCACAGTGGTTTTTTTAATTTTCAATTTTGTGATGTAGGTAGCAGAAGTGGTGATCATCCAAATTGGACCATTTAGCCAAAAATGACTATACAAAAATGACAGTTTAGCCAAATTTGACTATACAGTAATGTACAAGTAAAAACATTGACTCAACTCTCTATTTGGTTGGGTACCTATTGGAACCCAATATTGAATCTGGGGACGTTTTAGAAAAAAAATTATTTTCAAAATATGTCCATTAAAAAAAACCAAAAAAAACTCAATTTTCACACTTCTGCAAAAAAAAGGGTTACAAACTGGCGAGAATCCACCAAAAAACAACCACACTGGTGGTTTCAAACTCACCAAAAGAGTTCAGATCAAGGTTTGGAGAAGACCCATGGATCTGACTCCTTTTGTTTAGCTGGTTGAGGCCCACGTTTGCATGACTGACTATGAGCAACATGGGATTGTAATAAAGATCGTTGTTGTATTACAGAGAGCACAAAGATATTTAAATCAGGCCAACTCAATCGGCTACTCCAAACAAGGACACTGTCAGGGTGAACCAGCACCCACCATGCTACCATGAAGGATGGATGGTAAGCGGGTTAGGAAACAATTTTCTCCTGAGCTTCAGTTCCCTAGCTAACCTTGGTGATTACCCCAGTTGTTTTTTTCCTACCTATCTATATGTATACACTAGAAGAGAGTGTGGTTTTTCGCACACAAAAACCCACAGCTCGTGACACATGTGCAAGATAAACTTTGTGGTTTCATCCATTGCAATGTATATAATATATGATGTTTATGGTAGTATGTATTACATTGAAATGACAATTTGATATTAAATAATGACACAAATTACATAATTACATTTGTGCCATTAAAATATAGATTACATTTTAATGTAATATATACCACAATAAACACCACATATTTTGTACATTAAAATGGATCAAACCACAAAGTTTATTTCACACATTTGTCATGAGCCACGGATTTTTGAGTGACAAAAACCACATTCTCTTGAAGTGATAGAACCTACTTCCTACAAAATGGATTACCAAGGTGAGACCAGATATTAACTCAATTGATGTTCATTCACAACTGTTTTGTATATGGGAGCATCCGGTGGATGGTGCACTGCGGGGTGTTTGGTTCACTCTGACTAGTTGTATGTGAGTCAGCTCAAGGTTCGGGATTCTGAACTGCATGATTCCAAGCACAAAAGACATCTCCATTCCAAGCCCAAAAAGCTGCAATTACTATTAGCATGGTCAGAAATTCAGAAAGGAAAAAAGTTGCTTGCTGGAAAGTTGAATGCAGAAATAGTTATTTTGTATCATTGATGACTGAATGCCAAACATAAAAGAACACTTCACTAGAGGGAGAGAGAGAACCCGCTTTGATTCTTGGGTATTTCTTTTCTTGTGGCTACAAAACACGGTGTATTAAGTGCCTGGTTTTGTTGAAGGTAGTTGGGTCTGTCAGATTTTGCCACTTACAAGCTTATGTAGAATTTCTAGCACTGAAAACACATAAAATGTAATTTATTTGTATTCACCAATTCCTCCATTACAATGCATGATACGAGGATACGTGATATGTTCAATTTTCTGTGTGTTCTTTCTGTGTGTTTTGATCACTGAACATGAACAGTGTAGAAATTTGTCAACTAAATATATAGGTTCTTCTCTTTTCGGGCTTAATCTAAGGTCTCCATGAACAATACTTTAGACTTCATGAGCTTGCAACTGTTGAACTGCTGAATCTAAGTAACTTAGTGAGACTTTTTGGTTCTCACAGACTTGTAGGAGGAAAACATTTTGGTGATAAGAGCATCTCCACTAGTAGCAGTACAATGGCCTTTCTGTAGTACTTTCATCTGGACCTCCAATGCACATCATCCACTTCTACTGCACATGTTGAGACCTACATTAAAGCATCCAAAGAATCTGAAATCAAGTGAGATTGCATGTGGGTATTGACTATATTTTTCTTGGAGAATAATGAAACAAATCACCATACTTGTTACGAGAAATTTTTGTCAAAACTTTGTGAAGGTTTGGCTAATTGATATGTTACTCATCTTTCACACAATTTCCAAGCTTTTTAGCTAAAGAATTCAAGTGACAAATAGACTTTAATTCTTTGAAACTTTGGCAGGCAGACACATTGGCCAAGTTACTCATTCAACTTGCAACAGCGGAACAACCAAGGATTAGGAAAAGAAAAGAAAAAAGAGATGAAAAAGTTTGAACTACTGTTGTGAGGGTATCTGTTTTTAAAAAAGAACCATGGTCCTAGATTTTATATGTTTTACAAACGTGGTAGAACCTTTGGGAAATGGGTTTTTTAATAAAAAAACATTAGAACTTGTTAATAAGAGTAATATTGTTTTGCCCAAAAAAGACAATTGTCAAGTATAAGGTTTATGATTTTCTAAAAAGGATGTGATTCCAAATGCAGTTTGGAATTAAAGTTGTAGGGTACTCAATAGGATTGATTTTGCACTTCAAGAACTTAAAGTTGTCAAAAACATATATAATACAATGATCAAAGAATCATTGTTCTTGTTCTTGTTGTATAACAAGTTGTGAATCACTTCATTTATATTGATGTTGAAAAACATATTCTCTTGTTTGTGTTTGGTACATTCAAACTAAGCTTGTATATCCCTAAAACAACCAACAACAATGTGTTCCATAAAGCTAGGTGATGAAACAAGTAGGGATAAATCTTGCACCTCAGTTGAAAGTAGCATAATATCCTAAATACTAAATATAAACTAATGCACACATATGTGAAACCCTAAAACCTAATACTTGGACTTGTTTAAAACACTCAAATTTGGGAAGGTCCTTGAGGGTTTTGTCCATTGAAAATGAACAAGTAGAACATTTCGGTTTCTACCCTAGTTATACCATCATTGAGTGATTCAATGATTAAGGTTTACATTGACTTTTTAATTTTTGGATTAAGTCAAATTAGGTTTTTGATACTTGGATCCAAAATTGTTTAGTCTAATAGTTGGATGGAGGTATTTGCACAACATTCGTTTCAACATATGAAAGATGAGATAATGAATTTTAGTGATGATTCATTGAAACTAATCTAGGTAGAACAATTTTAGGTTTCATAAGTTGTCCTTTGGATTGAAAAATGTTTAGTTGATTCCCAAGTAAAAAGGAATTGGAAAGTGTTTTTTTCATATCTATATATATTTTTCAACTTTGATTTTTTCAACACCATAATCACCAATAGATTTTGCACTAATTTGCATATCATTTTTTTTCAATTAAATTTGAATCCAATTGAATTGAAGAAATTGAATTCAAATTCAATTGAATTGCATGCAATATCATTCAATATTTTCATTTAATGAAATTTAATTTTCACAAAATGATTTTTTTTTTTTTGGTGAATTGATTATCATTGGTAATGTGCAACAATGTGGAGCCCACCTTCATAATCTATTACCTTAACATCCTTAATTTTCTTCCTTTGTTGCTACCTATGACTTCAAGTCCCCAAATGAAATCATTTTGCCATTTGTTTCATATATTTGGCTTTAAAAAAAAAAGATGCGCACTTTTAGTTTAAGTTTTATTTCTAATTTTACTTTTTTGTACAAATAAAATCTTAACCATTTTATTTTTCTTTATCAAACTTGCTTTTTAAAAACGTTTTGATATTTTGTGCAATGGACATTTTTTTATGGGTGAAAAAAACCAACCTTGCAAATCCAAAAACGGAAGAAGCTTGGAACCAGTGTTGGCCAATTACTGCTTTTTTTTTATAATTGGTCAAGTGGGTTTTTTTTGGAACCACACATGACATCAATATCAATTATTTAAAAGAAATAAAAAAAACTGGTCGTCTATCAATTTCATCATCAAATAATACCCCCAATTATTAATTTACTTAGTTATTTTTTGGTAATACCCATTGGTTATGCATAAGGGTCAGTTTCCAAATGCTTTCCTTGATAACCACAGGTTATATTGCATAGGTAGGGCAGGATATAAGATTTATTTATATTTATTTATTCTGTTATAAACATGTTCAGGGTTTTAAGATTGATAACCTACTTGAATGAAATTCCAATCATTGGAGTAGGGTATTAAAAATTGAAAATTCAAGACCCAATCTGTAAAGGGTCTTTTTTGGTTCTTGGAATGATATGTATTAAGGGCATGTATATTATGTTCCAGTTCTCAAAAAATCAATAACAAGCGGGTAGGTCATCAATACCTTGGGTTGATAACCGGGTGTGTTGTGAATAATCAGCCAACACTCTTTGGAACTTCTCTTCAAACCTCCAAAATTTGGGCTCATACACATGCGTGCTTTTAATTATGTACAAAAGTGCAAAAAGAAATTCCCAACATTACATACATTTTGCATGATTGTGACAATCATATATTGAGCCAAAATTGCATGCATCCTGATTGTCTCCTTTCCATCTTATGAATACCAGTACCCCAATGTATATCCAAACCTTTCCATTTCCTTATAAGACATAGCATCTTTGGGTCATTATATTGAGCTAGAGCAACATCTTCTAGATGAAAACACACACACACACACACACACAAAGTTCTTGCCACCCTTGGCTGATTCTCTTCACCACTTTCCTTTCAGAATGAACTTATGTGCTTGTTTGAAGTATGCTCTTTTTTTTGCCCAACATATCAAAGACTTGTTCCCTACTAGTTTTGAGAGGAGAGAAAATTGTTAAACCCATTGGTGTAAAATTCTCCCATATGGGTTTTAACAATTTTCACATATGGGGTAAAAATTGTTTAAATTGTTTAACAAATTTTACCCCGTATGTGCAAAAAATAGGAGAGAAAATTGTTAAACCCATGTGTGAGTATTTTGCTAATTCTTTGGTTTGAAAAAGGTGTAATAAACACTATCTATTACCAAGAGTTGATACTTTCACACTTTCACAAAGTCTGGAGCATATCTGAAAAGATTCAGCATACATTAAAATTACATACATTGGCCCGAGTGAACCAGCACCCATAGGAACATTTTATTGGCTATGCTTTTTTATTTTGTCCCATGATTGTGAGGAATGTTCACCAGGTGCTATTCTGAGCCCCGGGAGTTCATTTTTTGAGGAACTTCATGGATACATTTCCTATTTTACCTGTTGCTGGTTTCAGTTTGTTTTGTCATTAAATAATCCTCAAAATAAGGAAATGAAAATTTGTGAAAATATGAACTTTGACATGTTGAAAATCATCATAATTATCTTAGGCTACACTCTGAATAATTTCATTACTCATATCACAATATAATACTAAATGATGGGAGAAAAAAAAATTTCAAATTAAAAAACGAATTCATATTTGAAAAAAAAATTTATTCGTTTTGTCAATGTGGAAACTGACCCTAGGGTACTGTAGTAGCCCTCATGGATAACAATACCTCATATTCCTTATGTAGGTATAATGCAAATAAAATGAATAATGCAAAAGCCAAAATGGGTGAAAATTCCATAATTATTCAAAACTTTTTGAGTTGCTTTGTAGAGTCTATGGTCTGACAAGAAAAACTCTCCAAATGGTCCATAGGCCTGGGAGCCACCCCATTCCATAATATGGTCCATATCCACCAAAATCTATAGTATTCATCCAGTTCAGAAGATCATCCAAGATTGAAAGCAAATTTTGCATCACCTATCCTGTAGAACAGTTAAATTTCCACCAAAAAATGGATGGTATTAATCCTAAATGGAGCATCATCCAAAATATCAAACAAAATTGCAGCATGTTAGTCATAACAAGGTTAATGTCCACTAGAAGAGGATGGTATTTGTCCCAAATGGATGGTCATCCAAGATAATTACCTATTTCATAACATGTGTTAATATCCACCAAAAAAAGATGGAATTCATCAAAAGTGAATTATCATCCAAGATACAAAGCATATTTTCAACACCATTTCATAATTGATTAATATCCTTGAAAAAGGGATGGTATGCATCTGAATTGGACGATCACTGAGATAGAAAGCAAATTTGTAGCATCCATTCCATAACATGGTAAATACCCACCAAAATACTAGGGGGTATGCATCCAAGATGGATGATCATCCAAGACAATAAGCAAGTTTGTAGCACCCATCCCATAGCATGGTCAAGATCCACCAGAAATGGATGACATTCATCCAAAATGGGTGATCACCGAGACACAGCAAATTTGCAGCCACCCATTCCACAACATCCATGGAAAAAAAGGGAAGGTACATCATATCCATAAAAAATAGATGGTCATCCAAGAGACCAAGCAAATCTGCTGAAATGCTTGGATGCACAAATAATACTTGATGCAAAGCATTTTGTAGGAAACTATATGGATGATAAAATACATATTTTTGGGAAACTATATGGATAACAAAATACACTATATTTGTCTGAAAACTACGTATACATGGATGATAAAATACAAATGTTTGTGTGCATGTGGGGTCACTGACACAGGTGCAGAAAATAGGCGAAAAATGCTCTGCCAAAACTTTCTTTCTCTCTGATTTCTGTTTGTTTCTGGGTGTAGTGTTCAAACTTCAAACTTGTGTGTTGTTATTGTGTCAAGAATACACTCATCACCCAGCAGCGGCAGCAGCAGCTTATATAGTTGTTGTTCCTCTTTGCAAATTTCACCAACCCAGGATTTAAGGCCGAAGCCTGAAGATAATACTGAACCCAGTTCTAGTTTCTGTACATGTGGGGATTGTTGTTTCATAGCTTCATTGTTGCTTTTTTGCCTTATTCTTGTTGCAAAACAGGCAAATTCTAACTTTTGATGATGTTTTTCTGTATGATGTGTATAGGTTCTGTACATGTGTGTGTGTGTGTGTGTGATTTCAGAAGACCAACAAGCTGAATGTTCACGCTAGCTGCTGCTTCTTCCAACCTATGATCATGTTTCATCCTCTACTTGCAGAGGCAGATCAAAGGGAGACCAGGGAGATCAGGGAAATCAGCTTTGGTGATCTGGGTTTATATAGTGAAGTGAAGCTTAAGAAGCTGAGAAAACACATGAATTTTGCTTAGTTGAAGGATCTGGCTTGTTCTCCCATCAGCTCGTGATTTTCCTTTACTAACGGTTTCGTGCTGTTTGTTCCTACTTTGCCATCTTCTTCTTGCACCAGCTTTGGTAGATTTTGAAGCTCAATTCAGAGCTCCATCTAGTTTCTTCTCCATCTCAATCCTCAACTTTCTGCTCAATCTAGTTTCTTCTCCAGCTCAATTCTGGACTTTCTGCTCAAATCGAGTTTCTTCTCCAGGTCAATTCTTGATCATCTGTTCAATCCAGTTTCTTCTCCAGGTCAATTCTTGATCATCTGCTCAATCCAGTTTCTTCTCCAGGTCAATTCCTGATCATCTGCTCAATCCAGTTTCTTCTCTGGCTAAATTCTTCGATTATCTTTTGCTTTTCAAGTAGTGCAGAAGATTTTGTCGAGGTATGCGATCTTAAGGCACCACATGCAGAAACTCAGCAATTTTTTGTGCACAAATTCTTCTTTTTCTTCTTTCTCTTCAGCTAATTTTGTTAGTCCCTTTTGTCTCCTCTAATCCTTCATATTCTTCTTCTTTCTTATGCGATTGGCTTACAACTTGCTAGAAAAATTGGAAGCTTCTGCCACCAACATATGCAGCAGTAAAGGAGGCGAATAATCCTTTTTTTTCTTTTCTCAAAGATGAAAGAATCTGTGGAATCCTAACGTCCTTCCCTGTCGCTCAAAGTTGAACACAAAGATCACCAATGCTTGAAGCTTCGCTAGCACACTGCAACAAGCTAAAGGTGAGAAGTTTTCTTATCTACTTCCATGGGCTGTTGTTGTGTTGTGAAGATTCTTGATCGTCTTCTTTCAACTGGAAATCTGCTGGAATTGTAAGCCTTGCAAATGTGCTTCCTTGAGGTTTGATCTCAAAACATGCAATGTGCTTTCATGTTTTTTTCATGGGAATCCTGATGTTTGATGATGGGATAGGGTATCAAAATCTGGAACAAATTTCTGATTGCCAAATGCTGAGGCAGATTATGAGATATCCATTTTTGAGAGTAAAAGGAGATTCTTGTCTTTGTTCCAGGAGATGGAGAAAACTCAGAGTGGAGATGGAGAAAGAAAACTCAGAGTGAAGATGGACAAAACTCAAAAGCTTTGGGGGGCACACAGGGTCTTCATCGATGAGCTTTGAAGCTTAAAGAATGTCTGGGTCTGGGATCTCCAAGATTAGTACCAGATTTACATGATCCATGTTGCTAGGATGTTGTGGTCATGAAGAGACCTGGCATTCATTGTGATTGAAACTGATCTTTCTTTCTTCACATGAACATGAAGAAACAGCTTATGAATGAAGCTCAGAGGAAAGAGAGAGTGTAGAGCTCTCTCCTTACACAAACCTGAGAAGAATCAACAAAGAAAATCAAATCCATGGGGGACAACAAGGGATGCTGCTCGGGTCTTTCTGGAACACATCTCAGTTTGTACCAAGGTTTTGTTTTGGCAATCCCAATCTTGATCACCTTTGCACTGCTGTTTCTGTTTCTCCTCGTCTGCTTGCGCAGACAGTATCTAATCCAAGCACAAACTTCACATCTGAGAAGAACCCTGAGAGGACAAGGAGGGTTCATCATCCCTCGTGCTGGCCTTTTCACTACTGTAAGAATCTCCAGCCAAGACGGTGATCTTATATGCGCTTATCATGATTGTTGCAAGCTTTTCAATTCCCAGATCATACATGTTTCCCAGAATTGGATCTGAGTGTTTCCTGCAACAACTCAGTCTGGTTGATTTTCCTGAGCACTAGCCATTGGGCTTTGTTCAATTTCTTCTGTGACATTGCAACAGAATGGGATGCAGCAAAAGGGAGGACTGAACAAGTCAATCTGGGATGAGCTTCCTGTCATCATCTTCAATGAAAAGCTTAGAACAGCAACAGCAGACAATCAGTGAGCATTCCAATGTTTCCTTGCAAAACTTTGCTCTGCTCACTCACACATTCACTACAGCTGTTAGTTATATATAACCAACCTGTTGCTTCTTCTCTGAAGTCAATATGTCTTCTGCAGGTGTGCAGTGTGCTTGGGAGATTACCAAAAGAATGAAGTATTACGGCAGCTGCCGGTATGCAGTCACATCTTTCATAAAGATTGTGTTGATGAATGGCTTGTAAAAAACTCCACATGCCCTCTGTGTCGCACCCTTCTGTTCCAACAAGAGATATTGCTCACGATGGAACGTCCCCTCCATTGTCCACCATGGCAGCTGCAGCTTCCATCTACCACACATACTACTGAGCTTCTAATTCTACCAAGAACAAACAGCAACAGCAATTCAACTGCTGCTGAAGAAAGTAATACAATTCCAACTGGAGAAATTAGACATCTCCCACACCTGCACATGGAAGAAATGCTACAAGAGGAGAGTGTGGCTGGAGAGCACAGAATACAAATTGATTGCTGTTAAGTAGAGAAGCAAGAGCCTGATTACTGAACTGAGAAATGCTTGCTCACTCAGAGATAACTTAGAACAACTAAAGTAAATCTGTTGCAAAGCGTAACAGCAATTTTACACAGAACCTCTGCAATTCAGAAGCTTTGTCACACTTACCAGCTTAGCTCACAGGACTTGATAGATTGTCAAGATGCATTCGCAATGGATACTGAAACACTTGTGCATGTCACTATTTCTATTGCATCAGACAAAGTGTGAATATCAAAACACTTACTTGCACATCTCACGATCTCTATTGCAGCAGACAAGGAGTGTGAATATCAAAAGACTTACTTGAGGATGTCACAATTTCTATTGCATTAGGCAAAATGTGAATATCAAACACTTGTTCATGTCATGATTTCTATTGCGTCAGAAAAATTGTCAATATCAAAGCAATTGCTTGTGCATGTCATGATTTCCATTGCATCTGACTTCTCTGTTTTTCTGCATGTATTGAAACACTTGGATGGACTCTCCACATATCCAAGAACCTGTCCTACTTTGGCTTGCTTCTCTGTCCATATTGCCTTGGATGACGGAACAAAAGAATCACATGCAAATCTGGAGCTGCAAAATCGCACCCACAAGGTGGCTGGAGGAAAAAAAAATCCGTACATCCAAATTTGGAGCTCAGTATTCATACCAAAACCGTAGTTGGAAGCAAAAATCATAGTTTGACTCTGTGGAGCTCAAGAATCATACCCAAAAGATGGCAGGAAACAAAAACCATACTTCTGCATTTGAAGAAGCTCAACAACCATACCCAAAAGATAGCTGGAAACAAAACCATACTTCCACATTTGAACAAGCTCAATGACCATACGAAAAAGATAGCTGGAAACAGAAACCATGCTTTCTGCATTTGAAGATGCTCAAGAATTGTACCCAAAAGACAGCTGGAAACAGAAAACCATACTTCTGCATTTGAAGAAGCTCAACAATCATACCCAGAAGATGGCTGGAAACAAAAGCCACACTTCTGCATTTGAAAAAGCCCACCAATCATACCTAAAAGATAGCTGGAAACAGAAACCATTCTTCTGCATTTGAAGAAGCTCAACAATATGCCCAGAAGATGGAAACAAAAGCTGCGCTTCTGAATTTGGAGGAACCCAGGAGGAGAAGAAGATCACAGTTCACAAGCTTACTTACTGGCTTGAATTCCAGCCAATTTGCTTTTGAGCAGCGATATGAAATCATGCAATTGACAACAAAATCCTTCAGGAAACCAAGATGGTGGAAGCCTGGAAATCCTCTGACTGGTGCCATCAAAAAACCTAAAGAGTAGAGTCTCTGATCGTTTCTGAAGCTTCTGCAAACCCTAGCTATGGCTTGCAAAGTTAAGCTCCAGAGAGTTCACTGTCATCTGATTCCATTTCTGCAGGGAGTAAATCGTGCAGACTTTGCAGCAATGGCATGAGGTTCAAGTACCAACAAGGATTTCTCAACAGAAAAAATCTAAGCTTCACTATGCAAAATGTCTGAGAAAGGATCTAAGCTTTAGCATGCCACATCTCTGAGAAGGGATCTAAGCTTTAGCATGCAACATCTCTGGAGAAAGGTCGATCTAAGCTTTACCATGCAGAAATTCTGCTCCAGAAGCGTTTCTGTCATCATCGAGATCCATGTCTAGTCCATACGATTCCTCTGACGACGGTTTTGCTGTCGCAATGTCGTAAGTACGTGGAGTAGTATTCGCCTTGCCGTTCTCTGCTTCTTCATCGGTAGTCTTCTCCGAATCCTTTCCTTGTTTTTCTGGGGCTGTTGGTTTCTGCACATCCCCGTGCCGAAGTCTGGGATCTACCCGCTCCGACATAACTGGATTTGGAACTAATACCGTCGAATTCGCTTCAAAACACTTCGTAGAATTTGCGGATTCTTGAAGACGAAAACACCGACGCACAACACAATCCTCAGAACTGCATCTGCAGCAGCAGCCCTTGTGTGGTGCGTCCGCTTGCGTACTCTTGCTACAACAATTGTAAACATGTTGTTACGACAAGTTTCGAGGATCTCGAAGGTCTCAAAAGCGTTCGTTTTGTTTTTTTTTCCAATTTTGTGAAGTAGGTGTGTTGGCGATCAACCACAAGAGGACTTAGCCAAATTTGGCTACGGGTCAGAGAGAAAAGTAAATTCTTTTTAAAACCCTGCTATGTACTGGCGACTTGCAAGAACCTAAATATGGCAATTTCAACTATTTTTTTCCTTGAAAATGTGTCGAATTTGGGAGATATTTTCATAAAAAATCCTTTGTAGAGGTTGCCGGGCATTCTCTTTTGTGGCCAAGTGAGGAAATTTCGGCAAAAAGAACGCTGGATACAACCTATTGTCCAAATATGGCGAATTCAAAGTATTTTTCCTCTTAATGTGGCGAAAGTGGGCCATTTTCCCCCTTAAAAGCCTTTGCACTTGTCGCAAGTGCTTTTTTTTGGTCGCCAAGTGAGGAAATTTCGCCAAAAAAACGCTGGATACAACCTATTGTCCAAATATGGCGAATTCAAAGTATTTTTCCTCTTAATGTGGCGAAAGTGGCCCATTTTGCCCCCCCAAAAAAAGCCTTTGTACGAGTAGTTGCAATGGCCTTTTTTTTTGGTCGCCAGGTTGCGAAATTTAGCCCAAAAAGAAAATCCACTGACTGGGACGCTCAAAAAAGCACAGGATCGTCATGCACACGAACCGGCAGAACCGGGATCCCAGGTCCCAGGTCCTCTTAGGGTTAGGTCGACAAGGCACTACTGTTGATGATAGCGCAGCAGCTCTACTCAAAACAAAGGGCCCCCGCTTTGAAGGGTTTTGGGTTTCTGGAGCTTCTTGCAGCGATGGCGGTGCGCACTCAGCAAGGAGCTACTGCAGTAGACGACGCGCTGGTGTGTAAGGCAGTGGACGCCCTTCTCAAGTGGTCAGCGTCTCAGAAACAAAGGGAGAAAGCGCAGCTCCTGGAAGACGAGCAGCTCCTATATGTCGTGGTGGCCCTGAAGAAGATCCCGGACCGTTCGCGCACTAACCCTTACCGCATTCCTCTGCCTCATCCCATCTATCCCATCGATGGCACGCAGGAGATTTGCCTCATCGTCAGCGACAGGGAGAAGTCGCAGAAATCGATCAAGTCCAAGGAAGCGAAACTGAAAATCGCAGAGGAGAAACTACCCATAGCCAAGGTAATCCCGCTTTCCAAGCTCAAGACGGATTACTTTTCGTTCGAAGCCAAGAGGAAACTTTGCGGCTCGTATGATCTCTTCCTCGCTGATGATAGAGTGCTGCCGGCGTTGCCCAAGCTGCTGGGGAAGACGTTCTTCAAGAAGAAAAAGCATCCGATACCTGTAACACTAACCAGAGTACAGTGGAGTGGTCAAGTCTCTGCGGCTCTCGGCTCCACTTTTCTTTACATAGGGACAGGGACGTGCAGTGTTGTTAAAGTGGCAAGGATTTCGCAGTCACGGGATGAGATTGTAGCAAATGTTAGGGCTGTGATTGAAGGCGTAGCAGATGTTGTCCCGAGGAAATGGCGCAATATACGAGCTCTGTTTCTCAAAACCCTAGAGTCTGTTGCTCTTCCTTTGTATCAATCTTTACCTGAGATGCATATGAAGATTGAGGGCCATGCGTTGAGGATTGAATCCAACAAGCCTGACAGCTCCAGGATAGAGGAGACAGAGAGCAGCAACCTTCTTCTTTTGACAGCTGATGATGAAGGTGAGAAACTGACACGAAAACGCAAAGGTGAGAAGACTAAGGAGGGCAGGACAAGGAAAGAACCTCGAAAGGAAAAAAAGCTTGAAACTGGTGCATAGTAAGCTTCTATCTGTCTGCTTGTACCAGTGAGAGGATCTTTTTCTTCTTCCAAACTCTGCACAAAATCTGCACATGCTTTGTGTGGTATTGTGAATTTGTTGGCGTGGAAAATTCCATGACCTAAATTCTGCATAGTTTACTCTTGGGTTTCAATGTGCACATAGTTCAGAAGGATTGATGGTCATCTCTTTACAACTGGTTCCTGCTTCCCTGGTCACATGAGAACAAATGTTTCTGTAGTACCTAGAGATTTCTATTTCCTGACTGCATCTGCTTCAAGTTTCCTGAAACCTGAAGTGGCTGATTTTTGTAGGCGCTCTTTGGATTTTTTTTTGTTTTTGTTCATAGGATGCAATTCTAGCTCTCATTTCAATTGAAGGCTGTGGTGTTTTCAGTCTTTCTCTTGGAGAAAAGTGATACAGACATCATTGCCATTTATGAGTTTATCTGGAACAAGGATTATACAGGTTTTATCTGTTGCAAAACAACTTGTGCGTGCGTGCGTGGAGCTTGTTGAGATTAGGTTTTCCAGCTTGATGTGTGCAGGATTCTTAAGTATTTCTGGGGTATTGGAGAAGCTGGAGGTGCAAGTGTCTTTCTTTGCCATTGAGCTAATTGTGTTGAGATGTGTTGTTCACTGATAGCCAGCATTGTCACTGAGTCTTTCCTGCTGCTTCCAGAAATGTGACAGAAACTCAGGATGCAGATTCTGTATGATCATTTGCCCAAATATTTGTGCAGATGATTATATACTTATCTACACCCACCATCAGGGGCTGATGAAGTTGAGGGTTAGACATGGCAGTTCATCTGTGCTATTTGTGATGAAGGTGGGTTTTGGATGCTTGGTGAGTGACTCTCATCATGATATGACTACTCATTATCTTCATAGTGCTGTGAGTAAGATGTTTTTGCAATTTCATAGTTATGAGGTCAAACTGTTTGCAGACCTTGACTAGAACTTTGATCTTTGTTTGGGGTTATGTAGCTCTTTGTTTGACCTTTGTTTTTAGATGGTCAAAAGAGTACTAACTGTTGAAAACCTGTACATTGAGGAATGACTTCTTTTTCTAGTGTGTAATCCGGTCAGCTTGTAGCTGAACAGAATGCTCATTGAATACCACCCTTGCTTAAGAGCTACAGAAAATTTAGCTCAGACAGTGTAGCACACATTTCTTCCTTTCATTGCAGCTCCTATTTTGAGCTTTCATAAACAGATTTCTGGAGTGTGAATTCGGTCTTCACTTGATACATCCTAAACCAAATTAGTGGAGCTTAAAATGCTGTGTGTAATGGTGGCATTGGGCTCAAAACTCAACAGTTGAGTCTCCTACACCATGCACCACCTTGTTCCAAAGCATATGTATTATGAAAGCAGCAAAAAAGAAAAAGTAATATAAAAGTATAGCAGTTCACACACTAGTTTCGAGAAGGGCACAAAATCCTCAACCAACTAAAATTCAAGGTTCTTATGGGGACTCACTCAAGTTTCTTTCAATTATACTTAATAAGACTTAGTTCTAAACATGCTTTCTTTTTTTCCCTCTTTTGGTGATTTTCAGCATTGTATGCGATCAGCACCTTCTTTGTTGTTGCATCTTATTTCTCTCTTTTGTCTAGACACAAAGTATATAGCATCTTCCTGCTATTCTGACTCAGAAATGGAAGTAATTCAGAATGGACTGCATGGTGATTCTGAAATCCTGAATGGTGTAGTTGTCACAAATTCTTTCATATCAAATAGAGGTGAAGCAGGTGCATTGAGACAAAGGATCCTGTTTGCCAGCTGAGGATACGTATGAATGGCCTACAGAAATGAACTTGACATATACTTGAGACTTTCAGAATGTTGTAAGATTGCAGGCACTGGGACAGTGAACTGTGGCAAGTTTTTTGGTTATTCATGTTAGTCCCTTTTGGTTTTGCCTTTCAGGATTTTATTGGAAAGAGTGTAAATGACAGAAACTTCAACAAAGGAGTAAAATTTGCAACAAGTTTGTGTTCTCACATCAACCTAATAGTCTTGATTCTTGGATTGATTTTGCTCAACTCCATGTGCTTCATCTCTGAGCACCACAAGTAGGGCACAGAGTCGCTCAAAGAATGGAATACGATCTTAGATTTCCCTATGTCCAGTTAGGGAGAGCTTCTACACAAGTGATAGACCCCTTGTTACTTCATTTGGTCAGTTGTGTTGGGTCAAACATTTAACATTTTGTTCACAAACACAAAGGCTCTCATCTCCTGACATTGATCTGGTGAAGGAAGCTGTCTGTCGAAGGGGAAAAACATGAGTGATGCTAGCCACTGGAGTTTAGAAAGTCAGGAGAACTTCCTGAGTCCTTCACCATTGAGTGTACAGAGCTGGAACACAAAACGCCCAAGAAATCTCATGGCAATGTGGGTGCATAGAGCATTTGAGTAAAGTGAAACTGTCAGGACTCATCCCTTTTTTCCCTTTGGTGGGAAATGCTCCTTCTTATCTTAATGCTGAAATGCTCCTCAGAATGCCCAGCCTTGACATACCTCCACATCTCTCATGTTCCAGAGAAAATTGTATGGTTGCAGTTTTAGAACTCTTCCAAGTTGCAACCATCTCTTCTGTAGATTTTTCCTTGCGGGGTTTGCCCTGCAAGTGTCAGAGATAAGACATCCTATGTTTCTTTTGCAAGGCTAACTTCTGGGCATTGCTGTTGTCAGTAAGGAGGATGCTTCTTAAAGATTGAATGATGCAAACTTCAGCCATGTATAATCAAAGAAGCAAGTGTATAATGAGGTTCCAAAGAAATGAGTGGTTAGACATCTTGCTTAAATTGGGGATCTGGCTTGAGTTATAACAAATAATAGGCAACAGATGCCAACTACCCCATCTTGCCAGTGCAGGAGCACAGTTTGTCACCAGAGGCAGCATCTTTCTTATTCTTAGGTGCAGTTTCTGAATTGAGAACTTGAGGTAATTTAACAGCAATTTCAGGAAGCAACATATGACCAATTAGGATAGTATCAATTGGCCAAATATAGGAATTTGATGCCTCATCAATTTCTGAGGTTCACATTCTACATTCTTCTCTTTCAGTTTCTGAACAATATATGCTTATATTTGATAGTATATAACGCCACATGGGATAGATATCTGATGTCTATAGTCCTGATTCATCTTCTTAAGATTGTGCTGCTTCATTTTTTTTCCTTTCAGTTGTGGCAAACAGTTGTGTATTAATGTTGATCATAAGTTGAATGTACTAGAAGTCTGAGAACATACAGTTTGAGGATCATGCAGCCATGATGTGCAGCAATTTTTGGATCCAAAGCATTCAGAGTCAACAAGGATCTTGCTTTTGGTTTCAATGCAAGTTTCTAAGAAGTCAGTGCGGATGTTATTGTAGCTATGATACATTGTTCTGTTGAAGGTCACTGAATATACATGTGAATATGGCTGGTGTCAAATTGCTTGTTAGTTTTTATTTATTTGAACGGTCAGGTCTCCTGTTTTCTTTCTCTTCTGCCTTTTCCTGCTCTCTATTATGTTCTGGATCTGAAATTTGTACAACATTATTACTGAAATCATCTCTGAGTTTTACTCATATTGACTTATCTATAGAGGAGTTCTCACTACTTATGAAGATATTTCTGTGTGCTTTAGCATCTTACAGTAGTGAGAATTATGGAGTTTCAAACAATTTGTTCACTAGAGTTTCAAATTGAGCGAGCTGCAAGAATGTCAAAAGATGGGAGAAGGGCCTCCTTGAGCTTCCTAACCCCACATGATTTCAACTGTTCATGAATTCAGTGGGTAACTGCTGTATCTCTAGAGCTGCCTTTTCACAGATCAGATTGCCCCATTATACAAGTAGAGTGCAGTTTCTGCTGTACATGTGTTGTGTGTGATCAGGTTCAATAAAATACTGGTGGGCATGCTGATATGTATGTATGGTCACAGGAATGAAGCTGCATTAAAGGGGGGATTCTGATTACGGTGAAAGTTGCATTGCCTGTGGGTCCACTTTGGCTAGCAAAATCACATGGAGTTATAAGAATGAGTGAAGACTATATGCTTCATTAGGTCAGTGTCTGAGTGAAAACATTTGACATGTTGCAAAACTTCTGATTAGAAATTGGAAGCTCCTGATTCTGGTCTAACAAAGGGTCAAAAATTCAGGTTATCCAGGCTGTGGGCATGGTAGTTCAGAAACTCAAGAAGGCTCTTCAGTGAAGCCTATGGAACCTGATCCCAGAATGTGCAAGAAATTTAAGTCCTTTGGCTTTACAATCCCTTAGCAGCAATCTCATAGCACATCCTTTAGCAAAACAATTATGGAGGCTAAGGGTTGGATTCAAAGTGGGTAGAAATGTCCAAGACTATGTTCTGCTGGGGCCTTGTAGGATGTGGTTCAAGGTTCTGTAGGCATTTGTAATCCAATTGAGTTTCAAAACATTATTCCTGGAAGTGGAAGGTACGAAAAGTTGCTCCACGTCTTCCATTTCATCAACACTATCTCTGACATACAAAGCTGCTAAGGAGAGCAAGTCTATGAAGTTAAAGGAGCTCAGATCTTGAGCAAAGTGTGCTATTAGGGGAGACTTGTTTATAGAAAGAACAGAAGGGGGAGAATATCAGGAATGAAGCTTGCAAGTCAATATGGTACATTCAATCTGATACAACCATGCATAGCCATTGCTGTTGCACATGTTCTTTGTTTTATTTGCAAATTCTCTCACCCATTGTATCAGATTGTATAAATGTGGTGCCTCTGGAAATCTGTGCAATACCATTGTACAGACAATAATTGGTTTTTTCCCTGGAACATCCTCTGAAAATGAGCAACAATGTAACTCACAAGATTCTAGTTCTCTACGAGTTGCAAATTGTAACCATTGAAAAAAAATACAGAGACATGCAAACACACACCCAAGTGGCTGCTTCTCAGAAATCAGGCTTGAGAAATAATGGACATACTTGAAGTTAGAATTCCTTCTATGCGTGGATAATCAAAACAAAGTATGTGCCTCATAGAACTGTCCAATTTCATGGTTTGATCCAAGTCCCTGAATCCCTCCATAGAAAAATTCTTGCTTCAACTTCTTGTACGAAGTGCTTAAGAAAAGCTAACAAGAGTCCCAAGAGAATTATGGTGGTACATGTGGATTTAATTCTTCCAAAACCACTAGTGTGTACCCGGTGCATAATGCACCCGTGGCCCCCCCCCGCCGTTACTTACTTCTCCTGCAACGGTTGTTGTGAATGCTCCCCGGAGCTGCTGGCCAGACGTCATCCAAAAAAAAAAAGATAAAAAAAGAAGCAAATACGTAGCCTTAGATTTTTCTGCTCATTTTTTATTTTTTATTTTTTATTTTGTTTCTTCATTTTTGTTAAT
>Ga0116231_10003077_pt1 | contig 34881 bp, 19 predicted proteins | sample S1TSphgellanicum_2_FD_89695 | JGI IMG/M metagenome (GOLD analysis project Ga0116231, IMG submission 89695) | Host-associated microbial communities from peat moss isolated from Minnesota, USA - S1T2_Fd - Sphagnum magellanicum MG | ecosystem: Host-associated > Plants > Peat moss > Unclassified...
AAAAAGCTAGGCGACAAGATTGTTAAAAGAGCCAAAAAAAAAAAGGAAAAACGGGGGCAAACCTTTGAGCTAATAGGGGACAAAAAAAAGAAAATGCCCCCCCCCCCCCCTCCCACAAGAAGAAAAAATAGGATTTGCGATAGGTGTCTACAATTGCTCTTTAGTCATAGACCACATTTTGCGATTGAATGTCAATTAGTTGTCTAAGACAAGTTGCATGTGACAAATAGTCATGAAGGACATTACCTCAAAATGATCTATCATCAAATTTTGGATGAAGACCAAATTCAATATATAATCTTTTCTAATAGGTGGATTGTATACATAGTGTATATGGGGTAAATGTTTTTGACTAGGTTACAGCTAATAAAGTTCTATCACGTGACAATATTTTGGCATTATTTTAAAAGAAAAAAAAGAAAAAATTAAAGATGTCAATTCAAGTGACCAACTATGATTAATATGACACATGGCTTATGCACAAATATTTTGGGATTTATTTTAAAACAAATATGAAAAAATCTAGGTCGCCCACTTTTAAATGTCAATATTGGGACACATGGTTATTTTTCATTTCATTCATTTAAATAAGATAATGACATGACAAAGGTTGTTTCCTAGATAAAGATTTTGTTTATTTATTGGGGACAAACATTTTTCATTGGTTCATTTTGAATAACACATACATTTTGAATGTGTGTAGTACATTTTAAGGCTAATCTTTCATTAATTATAAATCCCCTTGCACCATCAATAGAAAAATAATGAAGAAAACAATGAAAGTTTATTGCATGCCCTAAAGGCAAATGGATAGATGAACTATTAAAAAAGGTCATGGGTGCAATGGAAAGAAGGGTGACTTCTATGAAGAAGGTTGATAAACATAGGAACATACCATCGTCATCATTATTTAACCATTTGAATGGCAAGACCAAGTGCAAGAAAGTTGGTAGCCACCAAGTGTCTTAACATAGGAGGAGGATGTTATTGTTGTTATTTGGATTTTAAACATGCAAAAATGTGGAGTGTCTATATCATTGTAATAATTCAAGTTCAAGATGGGAAAATTCATTCAAGGTTAACCCACACCATTTCAAGATGGTTTATACCTTGGAATTCCTGGTGGTATTGATTCAAGTGCAAGCATTAAGAACTATGCATACATCTTGCAGAAGGTCTAGAAAGTTCTAGAATCCAAGGTTTGACTAGCCAAACTTATAGCTTCTTCTATCAAAACTTGTAAACATTGTACAATCAACACAAGTAAAAGACCAGATCACATATGGAATTCAAAATGAGATAAGAATTCCAACAAGTAGAAAATTTGGAGCTTATGTTCTAGCTAAGTGAGGTTCACAACAAGTTAAATATAACATCATCCCCAAATCCAAGATCTAGTTGCCTATGAACTATGTAGTAGTATTTGCAACATGTAAAGTTCTATTATAATTCTACATCTTCAAAGGTGAGAGACTATGGGATGGCTACATCAAAAATTGCAAGCCAGGGATCTATATGGTGATGCAAAAAAAAACTTGGATGACAATTTTTTTGTTCAAAGAATTCAAAGGCTTCTTTAAAAGAATTATAGATCAAGATCTTTTAATCCTAAATGGGCATGGATCTCATGTGACTTTAAAGGCAATAGAACAAACATATGCATTTAGATTAGATATGGTGACACTCCAAAGCCATATTTCAAATGCACTACAACTTTTATAAATGTATTGTTTCAAGCCTTTCAAAACAACATTCAGAAAGGAAAGAGACAATGCAATGATAAAAAATAAATACTTAAAACTAAACAAGATCAAGTTGACTACTTGGGTAGACCCAACCTTAGACAAAGGATTGTTCAAAAAAATATCAAATTTAAATTTAAGGTTAGAATAATCTAACTTTTAAACCCTAGGATGAATGACAAATGACCACATGGTGAAGCATACATAATAGTAGATCATAACAATGGAACAAATGAAAATGACATCTTTAATGATGAAACTAATGGTAGTTCTAGATGGGGGGTAAGAATATCTTGTTGCATTTCTAGTAAATATTATAAGAACAACAAATGTTACAATGGATGCATAAGTTTCTAACAACCTTCCTTCACTTGAGCAAAAACTTTGTGTGGAGATGCCAACTAGTTCAACTACCACCAAAAACTTGAGGAAAATGTTGAACCATTGGAATTGACTTGGAGTAGAAGTAACTAAAACCATTGTAGAAATTATAAAATAAGGTGAACAACATTAAGAACTTTTCCTGTACAAATGTTCTATACTACCATGTTTGCTTACCAAAAACCCAAAGGTAAAGAGACCTTAGTGAATTATTTACAATCCCATGTGGTCACATCTAATGAATAACTTGGAATCTTATGACAAAATGCCATGGGAAAAAAATAGCAAACCAAATTAAGGACAACAAATGAATGGAGAGAGAGGGGAAAAAGGCTTGAAAAGTGGCAAATACACAAAATGTGGTTGAGAGGCGATATATAACAGATTTTGTGGCAACATGGTTTCTTATATCTATGACAAAGTAAGGAGATTAATTGCACCACAACATTTTAGCAACACAAATTACTCAACCATAAGGATCCCAACCTTCAAATATGAACTTTAGATCACAAGTTCAAAAAAAGGCTAAACAAAAGGTAAAAGTTCAATTGACAACATAAGGCATGTTTATGGTAGGCTCCATCAAGTTCACCAAACCAACCATAGTGGAAGGGAAGGGAAAGGAAGGGAAAGGGAAGTGGGGGGGCGGGGCAAGTTTTACACCAAGAAGCACATGTAAAAGTTCCAACACTCACAACACATACTCAGAGTAAAAACACTTAATTAGAAGTAATAGGAGAAAAAAAACTTGTAAAAAAAAGATTTTTTAAAATAGAGAGTTCAAATTGGCCAAAGGAAAGAAAAAAAACAATTTGAGAAAGAACTTGCAATAGAAAAAAAACTACAAGAGAAAACAAGAACTTGTTGGAGGAGAAAAAAATGTCAACAAAAAAACTTATTACAAGAAAGAAAAAAATTGATAGAGAGAGAAAGCTTGATGTATGAGAGAAAAAAACAAATCAAAAGAGATAGAAGAGTGTTACAACTATCACAAGAAGCTATTAAAGAAATCACAAATCACCACCAAGTTCTTCAACTTACAAAACTTGTATAAGAGCACAAGTAAGGGGCATAATGTGAGATGTAGGAGTTGAATTAAGAGAGAATATGTTACAAGAGAAATAAAACATTGCAACACAACTACTTTAAACACTAAGGTTGAGAAAACTTCAAACACAAAAGAATTGCAAGCTTGTGAAGCATGCAAGCTTTACACAAGAGCTTCAATTCACAAATTGACCCACTCATTCACACTCGCAACCCAACCCTCATTACTTAGCCAATCCCTAAAACAACTCAATTGCCTTCTTTTGCAAATACCAAAACATCATTGTCCCATGACCATTAGGGCATTAGGTTTCTCCAAATGTTTGGAGTCTTGTGACCATAAGTTTGAAACATATGATGAATTGCAAATTTGGACCATACACCATAGATGAATGGTAGTTGAAGGAAAACAACACAATTTTGCTTAATTAATGTTAAGAAACATGATAGGTGATGAGTAGAATCCAACATGTGACCATTTAGTTGGAAGGTGGATAATGTATGCTCAAATGTCACAAAGTGTGCAAGGAGATTTGTTTTCAATAATACAATCCCCTTTACTTTCAAACCTTATATTTGTTTTTGGGGGGACATATTTAAGTGTTTTCTAGGTATGTCCAATGTAGTTTACAATATGTCTTCACAATGAAGAAAGGTATTTAAGTAAAGTGTGGATTTAAAAAGCTTTGATTAATTATGTGTTCAATGGTAGGCATAGTTATCGTACCCTTTTATTTTTGCCATACAATTTCACAAACTTATGTCAAGGACAATGATACCTTGCCAAAATTTAGGTTTGAAGGTAAAACCCATCAAGGGGTGGCATCTAAATAGGGGTGCATAGAGGCAATTTGGTAAAATTTTGACCTACCATACATGAATAACTAAAATTTGAGTATTGTCATCATTGAAAACTTAGGATTTAAAAAAAATTATGTTTTTAAACAAATTGAAGGTGTGCTTTTGCTATCATTGGAAAGCTTGCAATGTGCACCAAGATGGTTTTGTAGTTTTTCAACTTATGGTGTAGGAGTTGGATTAAAACGCATTAAACCCCCCAAAAGTTGTAGTCACAAGTATAATTTTTTTGCAATTATTTTTTGGGTAAAATATGGACATCACATTTTGAATTATTTTTTCTTGTTTTAAGTATATTTGAATAGTTTAAAACTTAACAAACATTGAAGAACTTGAACATATGAAATATATTTGGAACAAAATAATATGTCATAAAATTTTAAAAATTGCATATATACTTCAAAATTAACGTCGTGGGTTGAATTCTTGGGCGACTTTTTTATGGTGATGATATTGATATAAATCAATTAAATCTAGGATCATTTAGAAATTTTAAGTTTTGGTATGAAATTTCATTCAAAAAATGAATTTTTTTCAATTATTTAGCAATAAATGCATAATAATCTATTCCTTTTAGGAAAAAATCATTACGATATAAAAAAGAAGGAGATTTTATAAATGGGCATTGCATCATTTTTTCAATGTTTTTTTGTTTGGTAATGTTTTGTGAAGCACAAACACGAAACTATGGCCATTGAAAAATTATAAGTTATATATTCTTTGCAAATTAATTTTATCCAATCTTTTTCATCTAACCGTTGGATCAAAATTAATTGACTCAAAATAAGTTTTGAATTTCAAAATGTTATCATACAAATTTTTAGGTTTTTTTTTCTTATGTTTAGGATAGTCCAAATGTGTATCTATAGACACCTTTATCTAATGTAATAAAGACTAGTAGGTTTTATGCTTGGGGTCCACATGCTTTATGCCCAACACAATGGTCATAGAGCTTTTTTAGGTTCAGAAAAAAAGAATAGAATGCAAGCATGTGTTTTACACACGGTAAAGCCCTCAAGCAAGGGGCATTACAAGATTCAAGTTGTGTTCCACTTTACCTTAGGCAAACCCTTACTATGGTAAAACCTTCACCCAAGGGCTCTAGAGACCTACAACATAATACCATGACCTAGGGCAAGGTACACACCCCCTTGTTAAGCAACCTTTATCCAAATGTACTAGTCCAATTGGAAGTGGGTGGATGTTTGCCTCAAGTGTGGTCCTCTATAGTTGTCACTTTTTTTTGTTCTAAACCACAAATGAATAGATGGAGGTTTCAACACAATTTTTTGCATGAGCACTTGTCTTTGGGCTTGATCTATGAGCCAAATTTGAATCCTTGTATGAGTAGACTCCATTTATTTTTGTGCACATATATCCATTTTTGGTTCACTCAAGTTCAAATCATCTCATAGTTCTCATTTGGTTAGCTTGCTCTCCAAGGTACAAATGTTTAGAATCTCAAACAACACGATGTAAAAATGCTATGAAAATGGCATTTGTCAACCCATATGTGGCATGAACCAATACTCTACAATATTACATAATTGTTGAAGTAATGGCACAACAATTGGGAGTTTTGTAAATTGAAATATAATTGAAAGACTATTTTTTCAAAGTTGTCTCTATATGTTTGCAAACATGACATGGTCATTTTTCAATCTAGTTGAATGCTCCAAAAGAGTTTTTGGCTCTAGTATTCACCATATTGAAACCTTAAACATCCCTATTTGAAACCAAAAGCGATCAAGCAAAAGCAAAAGGATGATTAGAACACATTAAGGGTCCCCCCCTCACCCATTATAGTAGGTCCTTTCCTCTCCTTTTTCTCACAAGGGTGGACAATTGTGGACAACTTTTAAAAATCATTGGCAAATATGGGTACATTAATAAAGTAGAATTTGGAATCAGTTTTGAAAGCACTAATCTCAATTACAAAGAAGATCTCAAATGGAACAACTTTAGGACTCCTCTCCTCTAGTGATATTAACCCAAAACTTTGACAATCATATGTTGTGACATCACATAATGGTGCAACAACCCCCTTCAACCCTTATTTCCATTGACATTGAGAATCGTTGTTTCACAAACTTGAAGGGCTTGTTGTGTAACCATTGATGGAATTAAGTACGCACCAAGTAAATGGTCATGCATAAGACTAATGGTCTACATAAGATATTGGGGAAAATAAACAACATGTAGAGCTAAATCCACCTATAGCTATTATGTGGTCTCCACTATTGTCTATGCAATCCAAAATAGCATGCAAGTTAATTATTTCCCCATCCCCACCAATAACCATCAAACCCTAAACAACATACAACTAGGATTGGTTAATTGATGTCGCATGGGCCAATAATTGTGATTGAAAAATCAAAGCTAAATCATATTTTTTGAATAGAATTTTCAGACCACACTATATCCCACACTATGTTGCACACTATATATACATTCTGTATATTTACAAAAATCCAAACTTCACTTATTTAAAGTTGAATTTCATTCTAATTAGTGTTTACAAGCCATTATATTGCTACTGGTAGAGCTGCTCTTATACAAGTGAGAGCAATGGCCTAGAGTGAGCCCACCAATGCACCATCCACTGGATGTGTGTTATGACTTAGTTGTGGATGAACCTTAACCCGGTTAATATATGGTTTCACTTTGGTAATCCCTTGTGTAAGAAGTAATTCCTATATATAGGTAGATAGGTAGGAAAATAGGTGACTACTAGGTATGTAGAAGGCTTATAGATAGGTAGGGGTTAGCTTTACTTCCTACCTACTAACAACATGAATTTTTTATTTAAAAAAAAAAACACAATGGAGCTAACCACCATGGTTAGCTAGGGAACTGTAACCCAATAGAAAATTGTTTCCTTACCACTTACCATCCATCCTTTCATGGTGCACTATGGGGGGTGTTGGGTTGCCTCTGGCCGAGAGCAAATGACTTTCAAAAGGCATCTTGCTTTCTGAAGAAAGGTACTATGGTTTGTCTAGTGTAATGGGGCACCTAGTGGGGTTGGACTCCTTTGAACTTGATTTTGAAGTTGGACACTTTGTAACTACTAAGGGCCAACATGGTTGCCAAAACCTTACCTTTAGATTCCCAATTAGCCTGCATTTTGTTTCTTGGGCAAGCATGGAGAGGTAGGTTGTGGCAAAGAGCTCTCTCTCTCTCTCTCTCTCTCTCTCTCTTATTATGTTTTTTTAGCAACAAACATTGTGCATGTTTTTGCAAAAAGCTTGAAGTAGTTTCAAGCTTGCATTGTATTTTTCAACAACCACAAAGAGGTTATGGCGTCTAAACAAGGAGACTTATTAAGCTATAGTAAAATAATTTTGTAATAAGTTTTGGGGAAGTAGCATAATAATTAGGGTAGTTGAGGACAAGAATAATTTCAACACTTGTAGTGTTATTGTGGAGATTATGATTTTGAGACACATAATCAGGAATTTTCTTTTATGATCTCCCCTTTAATTCTAGTTAGGAGGATGATTAGATTTATGATTGGGGAGAGGAGGAAAATCATTCAAGGGAGTGTGAATCTGGAGATCCAAAGTGTGTTAGAGAGGTAACTGGGTAGAGATTTTCATTTTATTATTTTGGTAGTAAAGTTGTATTCCCTATTTTAATCTCCTCTAATAGATCTAATTTCTTTGCAAAGCATCTTGGGGCCAAAACATCATAAAGTAAACAAGAAATTTGTCTACCCAATTTTTTTGACATGAATATTAGAAAGTGGATAAAAAAATTTTGTAAGTAAAAATGTACAACCATTGAGGCCTTCATTGACTTTGTGATAAGTTGAATACAAAATTTGAAAAAAATATTATCACAAAAATACGCACCAATTAACTTTGAAACTAACTTACTCAAAACTACTTTTACATTAGAAATTTCATATATTATGACTATAATATGCACAATTTGAAAGTGTACAAGTATTTTTTATGCTTCTATTAATTTACAAATAAGAAAAAAAAAAATTCATCCCTATTTCATTGCAACCTACTTTGTAAAACCCAAACATCTTTGCAAGTAGATGCATTTAAAAAAATCTACTTCATTACATATTAAAGATGTGGTTTATCAATTTTATTTTAATAAAGTTTTGAAAATCCTCATATTAATCATTGAAAAAAATATTATCTACTTTCAAAACGTCAAAGTGGATATATGGCCATTTGTTATTTTTTATGAGAAGGAAAAAAAATTGTCTCCTTTATCATGCTTATGGCCCTAGGTATTGTTTGTTGTATTATGTGACTTTTTAATATTGTTACTATTTATTTTTGTTTTTCATTGTCTTTGAATGTGTAAAATTTTTATTTATACTTCAACAAGCTTAAATCTATAGTATTGGATTTGAGTAAATTCAATTGTTGTAGGTTTCTTAATATTGTTATTGTTTATTTTGTTTGAATAGGTGTATTGCAATTACAAAGTCTAAGTGTTAACTTGGTTTACTATTGGGCCTTTCACCTTATTAAAATTTCTCTATTTTTCATTATTTTTTAGCAAGGAGTGTTTGTGTGTGTTTTTGTAAGAGCCCAATTTAGTTATGAACATGCATTGTGTACATTTTGTTAGCAAGAGTGCCTCAAGGTTACTATGTTTAACAACAAAAGAGTTTTTTCATGTTTTTTTGGCAAGAAGCATTTTGTGTGTTCTTGTAAAAGCTTGAGGTATTTTCAAGCCCATGTTGTGTTTTTCCAACAAGTACAAAGAGGTTGCAACATCTCAACAAGGAGAACTTTCTCTCTTTTCATGTTTTTTGGCCAAAAAAAATGTGCATGCTTTTGTTTTTTTCAATAGGGAGGACGGTCCCTACTTTTGTGTTTATTTGGAAAGGTATTATGTGTGTGTGTGTGAGTGTTTTTTTTTGTTGACGGGGAAAGAGATTGTTGCAAAGAGAGGGAGAGAAAGGTTGTTGAAGTTGTTTCAATTTTGTGTTTGTGTGTTGTTTGTAGGAGAAGGAAAGAGAGTTTGCTAGAACAAGAGAGGTGTGTGTTTGGTTCAATTTTTTGTTCTATGTTAAATGTGGGAAAACAAGAGCTTGGAATAGGAGAAAATGTTGTGGGTTTCATGTTAAATTGTGGGCAAACACAATATCCTAGGGTGGAAGGAAGCCCAATTAAACCATAATTAAACCTTACCTAAACTTTAGGTAGGCCTAGGTAGCCCTACATAACTCTTAGTAGGCTTAGGCCTCTAGGTAGATATAGGTAGCACCAGGTGAAACCTAGGTAGGCCTAGGTTTTTAAATAGGTCCAAGTAACATTAGGTGACCTTTAAGTAGGCTTGAGGTAGGCCCTATGTAATACCTTTACAACCAAAAATAACATAAGGTAACCTTTAGGTAGCCCTTAGGTAGGCCCTATGTAGCCATAGATCATAGCCTTTAGGTGGGCATTAAATAACCTTTGGGTAGCCCTTAAATAAGCCCTATGTAGTCCCTATAACCCTTGCATAACCTATGTAGCCCTTAGGTAAGCCATATCATGTAGTTTAGCCCCTAGGTAACCCTTACATAGCTTAGATAGTTAACTTTAGGTAAACCTTAGGTAGTTTAAATATCCCATAAATAGGTTTAAACATGACTAGTTAGCCCTTAAATATGCCTTACATAATTCTTAAAGAGGCTTAGGTAATCCTTAAATAACCTTTAGGTAGGCTTAAATAGCCATTAATAAGTTTGTAGGTAGCTTAATTAATAGCCTAGGTAGCATGTAGGTACATTTAAGTAAGCCTAGGTAACCCCTAGATAGCTTCTAGGTAAGTCCATAGTGTAGGTAGGTTAGATTGCTTGAATAGGTTAGAAGGAATGTTTATGATAATGTGATCACATAAAATGTTGTGGTGCAATGGTAAGGAGTTCACCCCTCAATGCAAAGGTGAAGGGATCAAATTTTTACACTTGCAACCCAAAGCCTACCCACCCTAGCCTATGAAAGTGGCCTAGGCCTCCTAGGTTTCATAGGCTACCTAAAGGACATAACCTAGGCTAGGGTGCCTAGGGGCCTACCTTAGGCTAGTTGGCCTAAGGTGTTTGGTCTAAGCTCCCAAGCCTAACCTAAAGCACCTAGGGTGCCTAAACTAGGTTAGGTCATTTAGGTTACTTATATATGTTTGTAGGTTCACCACATGGAAATATTTAATAGGTTAATAAATTTCATATTTTAGACATAAATCCAAAAACCCATAATGATAAATATGGACCATCGGATATATGTTTTATTACAATAGTCATAAAAGACATAATTAGAAATGGCATTTATGACTATGGACAAAAATACAACTATTGGCAAAAGTGTCTTATTCGTGATTACAACATAGTCATGTAATCATCAATGGCATATATGACTACAAACTCGATCATGGATGTAAATATATTTGTCATGTTTTGGCATAGTTAGTGAACACACATCTTTTCTACTCTAATAACCTTTCTTTCCCTTTCTTCTGCAACGTAAGAAAATTTCAACAATGACCTCTTTCCCTTGTAATGAAAAACAAATTTCAACATATAAACAAAAAAAAATGACAGACAAACACACAATGTTCTTTCTTGAGAAAACACGATAATAAGCATAGTCCTACTTATAAAAAAACACAAAAGGAAACATAAATCTCCTTTGCCAAGGTGCTACAACCTTTATGTGCTTGCTAAAAAAACACATGTGCTTGAAACTACCTTGAGCTCTTGGTATAATGTTCCTTGCAAAAACAACACAAAATGAGAAAGGGAGAGCTCCTTACCAAGATGTCATGATCTATTAAGTCTTCACACTTGTTGAAAAAACACAACACAAGCTCAAAACTACCTTGGGTTCAAGTAACAAAGCTCAAAAAATGTACACATGATGGACTTGGTAATAAACTAGTTTGAGCTAGATTCATTGTAAAAAAATGAATTTAGGTCTTTGTTTGACGTGTGTAGAATTTTCATGCCAACTTCGGCATGGGGTTTTTGGCGCATGTTTTGGTGAAACATAAGGTTTTAATGTTTGATCCACTAAGCTTTATGGATAACTTTAATGATAGATTTTTCTTTCTCTTGTTGTGCCTCATTTTTCCAATGTTGCATGTCATTGCAATTTGTTTTCCTTTGTTGAAAACTAATAAAAGTTTTTAGTCTATGTGGAATGTGATTGACCTTCATTAGTATTGTTGTCATAACAAAGAAGAAGCCTTACATGTAATGTTTTTGAAAAATGAAGTGCCTTATGTAAGGTTCATTATCTTCTTTTTAAACAAAATTGTGCATCTATTAAAAAAGTTTCAAATCTTTGCACTAAATAAGGACCTCAAACAAGACACTTTAAAAATTTTTGGTCCTATGGTTGATTCCAGCTTCTTCTTAAGCCCCAAAGGGAGAACACTCTTTTTGCAATTGTAAAACTACATGAAAAAATATAGGGTTCCATATATCATTTGTTTGGTAAAACCTATAATTTAATTCATTTCTATAATAAGATCTGATTTATTTTCAAATTTGAAATATAATTAATATAAGGTAAACATTTATCCCAAATATTAGAAAATTTCAATAAAAAATAACGTATATGCAATGGACTTATAGTATTAGTTGTTAATGAGTTCAATTAGTAGGTTAGTAGGTGAATTATGTATATTGCAACATTTGGTTATGTTGTAATTACAACATACAATGAATGCGCAATAGTTCAAGTGGGGCCATTCCAAGCCTTTGACATGTTTATCAATTAAAATATTCTTTTATCTTCAAGGCTTGCTTTTGAAAAATACTAAAAATTTGGCTAGATTTCAAAGATGACCAATGCCACCTAACTTAGTTGTTGGAACATCACTAGTAGAAAGCATAGTTTCTTAAGTAGTTCATGTTGACTAACTAATCCTTATGAATAGTGGCACTACAAAAAATTTGGAAAATAATTATTCAAGTTGGATTTTTGTTGTAAAGGACACCTATGGCTACAAAATGATCTAGTCATCTAAGACAAGTGTCATTGAACAACTATTCACAAAAGACACCTCACAACATGGAAGTTGCACTCACAATCATAAACCCTTGTGACTATATTCCATTTTTTCATCCATCATCGTGAATGAGCATGAGTATGATGTGGACTTCATAATTGTGTTATGAACTATGTTATGGATAGTTACATGATGCCACATCTTCTAATTACATAGCCTCAACTTTCACACTTGCCTAATTAACCTAGCTTACTAGGCTAGGTACCTACCTACCTATTTTTGTACCTAGGTAAAATAATATCTATAGATATATAATAGGTGTTTACCTTACCTTACCTTAGCCTACTAGGCTTACCTAACCTAGCCTACCTAGCTTAAGCTAGCCCTAGCCTCAAGTATGAGGACTTGAACCCCTTAATTTTATGAGGATAAACCAAGTTCATAACCATTGCACCACACTTTTATAAGGTGATAGATTTTGTCAACTTATTTTATTTCACATCTTGTTACACACACAATTATGTTGATTGTATGTATGTAGGTAGGTAAGTAATAGGTGCCTACTTTATCTTACCTAGCCTAGCCTATTAGGTCTATCTAGACTATGTAGGCTACTAAGCATACCTATTTTATTGACCTACTAGGTAACAATAGTTTTGTCTAGAGTACCTACTAACCAATAAATGAACTTGTACATTTTAAATTACAATAATAGAGATGCCACATGTCATCTAATCATCTATTATAGTTACAAAAACAATTTGGTTGCTAACTATTAATGGATGCCACCAATAATGGATGACATATAATTACTTTTCATCAATATTTTCATCTAAATTTGTGGTATTCACAAATTGTTGTCACATGTATGATTAAAATCTTGATTTGTTATATTGTATTTTGTGTATGTGACTATGAATACTTGCAATTATGGTGACATGTAAGACTATTATAGGTCTAGTCACAAAATGAGTCAATTTGGACATTAGTTGCAACTAATTGCAAACATAGAGTTGGAATGGACAAGATTTACTTGAAGGTGTACATTTTTATTGGAGGCCTAAGGCTTGAATGACATGTCTATTTTTTGACCAATAAACTTGACTAGTATGACCTATTTGACTATCTTTCAAATTAAGCATTAAGGCAAGTTGGAAAAAACATGATTGCCTTAATCAAATCATTGATGAATTCTATTCAAGTGGGACATCTATTCAAGGTGAATATAAAAAACTGACATCCTTGGTCAAGATGGTGAACATGGTCTTTAGTAAAATGGGACATCATATGTTAGTGAATGGCTAAGCTACATACTAGCTAAACTAGATATGTAAGGCATAGGCCTACCTACCTACCATCTTACAACCGACCTATCTACCTACCTACCTACCTACCTATTAATTACCTAACCTTATTACTTACCTACATAAGTAATGTATAACATCTAATGTGAAATCTGAACATGTGAAATTAAAAAATGACAAAGTTGTTACCTTTTGAAGGTGTGTTCCATTGGGTAAAAACTTGGTTTACCATTGGGGAGGTCAAGGGTTCAATTACTAATATTTATAACCTATGTGCATAGTTAGGGGGCTAAGGTTAAATAGTTTAGACTATCACCATCTACTTTTTTTTATGACCTACCTAAACCTATTTGCTACCTACCTACCCACCAATCACAAAAACATTATTTTTGATAATAATTTTCAAAAGATAAATGATTTAAATTTGGGCAAAAATTTGACCAGTCAAATGGTTTGTTACTATACTAATCAAAACGATCACCCAAGCCATGATAAACATGTTAAAATCAACTTATCCAAAATGACCAAACAATCTTTTGATCCTGTTCAAATGGGGTTTTTTTTTACCAGATTTTTTAGTAAAAAAAATCGTACTTTTCTATGAGTGTTGTCATTTGCAAGGTGAAGAAAAAACTCTATAGACATGATAATTCTTCTTTAAGATGTTAAAAACTTGGCAGTTATTGCTGTGGGAATATATGTCATTAGGTTGGGAACAAATGACACTTTTGATTTTTGCCCTTTAAGAAGAAAGCAAGGAGATAGTAGGGGAAGAAATGTTATGTTGTGTTTGAAGATATGTATCAAGAAACTTGTTATTTTAAAAATTCTATCCAAGAAACATATTTTGAAAAATATTATATCCAAGAAACATGCTAGTTTAAACTAATATCCTTGTGATGAAGAACATCCAAATGCCTCATGACTTCAAATAAATAATAATAATTCAAAAAAATGTATTGTTCCAAAATTCAATGCAAACATGAAATTTAAGTAAAGTTAATTAATGTGGTTTAAATATGTGGATATTAGAAAATCAAATAATAAGATGGTAGGAAAAATGAATGTTCCCTCACACAATACACCTAAACAATACCCTCTTTCACACATGTAATGTCAAATTTTAACATAAAATGTTTTCCCCAAGCTAGGCCTTCATTCCCAAAATGACCTTGTTCAAGATCATTATCCTACATTCATCATCCTCCATTGGGTGCATATTACACTCTACATTTTTTATTGTCATCATTCATCCTTAATGTTATGTCACTTATTCTTGTGTAGTTTGTCCTTTCCTTGTTTATAAATCATCTTCTAAATAGTTATGTTTTTCAAACTTGAGTTTCGTGTTGTTGTGTATGACTAGTGAAAATGAAATGATGGAAAAAATGAATTGATTTTTTGAAAAATAAGCTTCATTTGAATGAAAATATTAAATAACTTTGCATGCAACTTGAATTGAATTGATTCAAATTCTTAAATTGAATTGAATATTCATTGAATAAAATTGAATTCATATACATTGAGTTGAATTCAAATTCAATTAAGCAGAAACATGATGCGTAAAAGGTGCATTCTGAAAATTATGAAAAAGCATATGCTAATTTTTCTTTTCATATCCATGTAGATGAGTTGGTGAAAGGAATGAGAGAGTAAAAATTGGGTATATGGAACCCTAATTAGTGATTCTCAAAAATCAAAAAATCAGGTTGACCTAGAAACCATGGTTCTCAAACAAACCAAAGAACCAGTCAAAGAACCTACCCAGAACCGCCGGATGTTTGCCAGTTATTTTAAATTCAAAACTTGCCAGTTCTTTGGAATTTAAAATTAAAAAAAAAAAAAAAGCTGGAACCAGAGGTTATAATAACAATTAAAGAACTAACCAACACTGGTTTGAACTTGCTGTTAAGAAGCCATAGCCATTACATGCTGAGCTTGCTTGTTTGGGGTAACAAAAGACTTGGACATGTTCCAAATACCCACAACAAGATGTTTTGGGTCCAAATAATGGGAAGCTTCAAACACTTGGTAGGTTTCACATCCCTTGGACAAGACCCAAACTGACAAGCCTAATAAGAGTCATAACTTAAGTGGCCTTTCACAACACTCCTAAGTTTTTGGAGTCAAAAAAATAAAAATAAAATGATGATAGATTCTTTGCTTGCAACCCAATATCAAAAATTCAGAGTTCAGAGTCCAGAGATTGATAGTGTGCACTTACTTGCCCAGCCTTCCTTTGTTCTTTAGCACATGGTGGTTAGAAGCAGTGATTTTTTATATTATTATTATTATTATTATTATTATTATTTCATTTAAAATTTTTTAGCATCATTAGTGATTTTCCCCAAAAAGATTTAGCATAAACTGTCTAATCTGTGGAAAACTGGGAAAAAAAAAACTATGTCAATGTCTAATGTAAGCAATAGCAAAGATTTTCAAAGGATTAGACTAGATGCCAACTTGGTCATAGCAAAGATTTCTATGTATGCATTATTTAACCTCTACAAGTGACAAGTTCCAATGTGTTATCCTTCAAATTATGGATTTTGAGACCATATGATTTTTCAAAGTTCATATATATGGCTATTGACATGGATGTAGCTTTCTTTTGAATGATGTCAAAAGGTGATGAAATATTCTCTCAAAAATGATTTTTTTTTTCTGACTTTTTCTTTATGAACAGGCAATATTATCTTAAAAAAATTTACATCAAAATTTTGATTTTTTTTTTTTGCCATTGAAAAATCATTGGTTAGAAGCCAGAGCTTGGATTCATTACAAGTAGCATGCAATTGGACATTCTTTCATAAATGAGAACTATTAGAACAAATGATGCATCTAAATGAAGGTGACCCAGCACCCACTAATACATCTTCCATTGGAAACACACTATGCCTCAGTTGTGGATGAACTACCACAACTGAGTGTCAAGGTTCCACCTTGGAAACCTATCATGTAAAACCCTCATACTTCACACTTCCCCTTACCTAGGCACCTAGGTAAGTTGATAAGTACTATAGTTAAGTAGGTATGAAGCTAAATGGTTATTCTGCACTTGGTGGTAACTAGGTAGGTAGATGCATGGTGGATGGTTAATACATAGCTAACCACTGTGGTTAGGATGGGAGTTCAAGGAAAAAGTGTTTCCTATCACACACCATCCATCCATTGTGTATGATGTGCTAGTGGGTGCTCCTTGAAATGAAGAAGAACCCTAACACTGATCATTTGCTGGCAGAAGTGAATCATCACCCACAAGCACACCATCCACTGGATGCCCACTACAACTCAGTTCTGGATGAACCTCAACGGAGTTAATGTCTGGTTTCATCTTGGTAACCTATTATGTAAGAAGTAGGTCCTAAATATAGGTAGATAGGTAGGAAAATAATTGAATATTAATATGTAAGCAGGTGGTTTATACAAAAATAAAGGCTTTTTTTCACTACTTACCTAAGTGGGTAGTCATTGGCTTCATCTTGGCAACACAATTAGACCCTTTGAAGCACATGAAAAAAGGCGTGTTTTTAATAATGAAGCATTGATGTAGTATTATTAACAAAGAATATCCACCATGTGAGGAAAGTACGCCATAATGGAATGTGAAAAGGAAAAGGGTACTTAAGTCAGGTTTCCACTTCACACCAACACGGCAAGTGGCGAATTAGATAGGATTAAGATGCCAGTCCAGTAAGAAGGGCAGTCAGGCGCATAAGAGCATCTCCAGGGGTGCTCAGTATGTGATGCTGCACGAAAAACTTGGATGAAGAAAAGTCAAAACATGCTGGTTTGGCTCAAGAAAATGGTTTTGGCTCAACATATCTGCACAGTTTGCAGTCGCTCATAAAAGGCACAGCAACGGTGTGCACCTGCAGAAAAGAGTGTAATAAATTCGATCTGACTTACAATGAGTGTTTCTCGTTGCTCTTAGTAGTCCCCAACCTATTTGCTGTCCCAGTTTCAGTTTTTTGGGTGGGGTTGCAAAAAAGTAAATAACTAAACTGGGATGTGAAAAATATTTTCCAGGATCACATACTGAGCACCACCACTGGAGAAGCTCTCAGCTTTTCCAACACTTGCCAAATTCATCAAAACAAATGTCATAATAGAGAAATCCGTAAAGTCAGGAAAACACAGGACCAGAACCCTGAGTTTGGTCCAAAACCGGATGAGATGCAAAAAAAAAAACCTACGAAAAATTAGATTAGCTTTAAGGGGGGGGGGGTGAAACTCAGAAATGCACCATTTTTGTGCCAAACTGAGTTTCGTCCGGTTTTGATCCCCTCTTTCCTTTTCCTGAGCGCCTCCACGGCTGCTACATATATTTTCACTGTTCCTACATGTGCAACTTCTATAATTACCTCGAACCTTGTGCATTAAATGCTGAGTTTGAGCATTTCATACCCAGATTTAATAAAACTTCCTTTCTTTGCAGATCTCACTCAAAGAGGGGATAGGGGGTGAAAAGAGGCCCATAGACAGGGTGAAGACAGGATGACTTTACAGATTTCTCTCATCCCTTAAAATCGATCAAATGAATGGGAAGAGCTAAACTAGCTTCTCAAGTCATGGGAATAGAACAAAAAAGTCCTCAGACTTGTGATCAAGGCATGATGAAATTAAGTCAAGCATTTGTTCAATGGGTTGGGATCCAGCAAACTATATTAGAGGTGGAATGTTAACAAAAATAACCATTAGCATCAATATTTTTGTTTTAGCAAAATCTCAATCAAATCTGAAATTAAAAAAGAATAGTGCAAAAAGAAATTGAAAGGAAAATCAGTTTTCTAAAGGATTTCTCCAAAAACATAGGGTTTTGATTTGTAAATGGGCTATTCCAACCAGCAACCCAAATTCATTGTTGCCTTGAGCAACGGCTAGATGTGTGTCGATGCCATATTCAACCCGCCCTTTGTGTCCTTCCCTATGAATAGCCATCATTTGCCAACCAAAAATCTTCCTCCATTCTCCCCATCACATGGTGCTTCTCCCATCATGCTCCAGCTGTTGCCTACTTTTTGCCTTCACTTTTCATCCTACATAGTCACTCTCTTGCTTTGCTTTTAAGTCGTGTATCATTGTTTCTTTCTTTTCCTACAAGCCAATACCACATTGATTGACATTAATTTGTAATGTTGGAAAGGATGTTATGTAATCTTGAAAAGTTTCACGTTGTGTATGTTACAAATTGTTGGAGATATGGGAGATCATCATGCAAAGTTTATTGGATGTTTAAGGGAGAGTTTATTTCTTGAGTGGCACATACTGTTGTTATAACGCCAAATTTTGTAGGGTTGAGTTGTGTGTTGCAAGTTGAAACACAATTGAGGAAGATGCAATGTTTAAAGGTAAATGTTCTTGTGGAAGACTTTGCACATTTATTCCTACATGCTTCCCTTGCTTATATTTGGGATCAATCACAATAATAAGAGTCATAACAATTGTCACCAATGCTTGATTTTTCATGTTTTATTGTTTACAATTATGTTAATATTACAAGTTTTTAGAATACTTTTACATCATGCCTTTTATAATATCATAATACCTTATATCATTTCAGCATAAATTAAAATATTTTTTGTTTTGCCAAACTTTTGAACAATTATTCATTATTTGTGCTGAAATTTTAGTAAATTTAAAAGTTCAACTATCAGGATTTGAACTACAAACCTTCGACGATAATGACACATTAGATTGCTCCATAACATTTACAAAATATTGTTTATTATTATTTTATAATCGTTACCTACTAAAAATTTAAGAATTAAAAAACAGGCAGCGAAATTAATATTTCAAATTTAAATAATTATTTGGCATTTTGTTGTCAAAATGGTAAAAATACTATGGTATATTATGATTCAACATGTGAAATAATTGGATTGAATCTAATATATGTGCAATATTCAAAAGCACTACATACTTTTGATTTGAATTTTTTGACATCCATATGAATGAAAAAGGAACAACTCGCCATGATTGCCATGGTTTTAAATGGTAAAACATAAATATTTCTCCAATTTTAATTATTTTTCTTCATCATCCAATGCCCCTTTTTGTTCATTTGATTGTGATTGCACCCATTACAAGTATTTTATAAGTACATCTTAGTTCAATCTTCAAATTGTGTATTATATTAATCAATTCCACCTTCTTTTGGTCAACCATCCGTAGGCACCATGAAAAGAATTAATTGAAATTTCTTCAATCCTAGCTTCCTTTTCAACATATTTGTGGTGATATTCACATTGAACCTTTCATCTAATAATACATCTTAAAGTTCATGTTTTCCCACACACATTTGAATTCCTAACATAACTTCATCAAATTTTCATTTTTGGTGGTACATGTTCAATAAGCATTGGTGAAAGGATTGCTTCCTTTGTTTTAATAAACCTAAATAACATGAATTTTCTTAACTAAAGACAAAAATCTAACAACTATTTTAGTTTGACTTCCAATTTTGCTTCCCCATTTCTTATATGTTCATACATGCTTTTATATTTCTCACTAATGTTTCGATTGTTTCGGTAGTCTCTTGTCTAGTTGTTTGGTTGGACTAGCTTCCATAGGCCTATTTGATTAAAATTTTTTCTTGCTTCTAACTGTTGTTTAACAAATTGATTTTTTTGCAAGTTTTCATTAGGTTGTATATTTTCTAATTCATCCATTATTTCTTAATGAATTCATTTTCCTTCCTCCTTCACTTGTCATCCCTTCATAGGATTAACATCTTTTGGTTGTTTTTCCAACTCATGCATTTTTTCCTTATAATTATTTGTAGTCACATAAACTTCAATAATAGGTTGTTTTCATTCAACCATAGCCACATTTACTCCCACCTTAAGTTTCAAATTCTTGGTTTTGTTTTCCAAGATTTTTTTCCATACTTGACAATCTTAATGAAAATTTCCTTCTTTTTTACAATAAAAGCATCTTAGTTCACTACCTTGCCAAAATCTTTGATCTTCAATATAATTATTTTGGTTGTACCTATTTTGGTTATAAATATCATGCTAATAATTATGATGATTATAATCATCATGGTTATAATTATTTTGATTATATTAACCTCCTTAATCTAGTCAATCATTTTGATTATTTTGCCATTCTTGCCCTAATAATCTTTGACCAAATTGTTGGTTTTTGACCCTTCTTTTGTCATTTAGCCCTAATTAACTATCATGTTTCTTTTTAAAAACCACCCATGTTTCTACTTGTGCCATATTTGTTGCAACTTCCTTACAAGGAAATTTTCTAAATTTGACAACTTCCATAAGCATTGTTCCATACTATGTTCATCACTTGTGCATACATTGACAAAGATTCATTGTTTAACTCATCCTTATTCTTGGCTTAAACCTTTTTCTTGGGATGTAATTTTTTTTCCCAAATTGACAACTTCAGTTATAGTTTATTTAGGCATTTGTTAAGGCCACCTAGTAAATAACTTGGTTTGGAAGTAAGTCAAACAAAAATTTAATAAATACTTGTTTGGTGGGTGATTTTTAAAATCACCAAGTATTATTGCTAGAAAATCAAATAGATTTCCAAGGTAGTGCAATTTTTTGTAGGGAACACATCCTACCAAATTTGAAGTAGGAGTAGACACCTGCAACCACCTTGGATGTCAAAAATTTAAACACAAAACTTAAGTGGTAGAAAAAAGTAACAACAAAAAAACACACACATTGAATAAACACACTTGGAGTCATAAAACCTAGTGAAGAAATACAATTCTAGCAAAAACCACTTGTTACTTCAAAAAGAAAATCAAAAGTTCAAAACTTTTGAACTTCTTCCACGTTTAAACTTGAAAAAACTTTGTACAATGTTCCCCTTAAAGAAACTCCTTTAGAAACTAAATTCCTCCCAGATATATACATTCCAAACCTTATTAAAAAATCCTAACTATTAGTCCAATTGATCATTTTTAGATTTTTGGTTCTAAAAATAAACATTTCTAAATTTGGTTTCGGTTACATTAACCTAGCTAAGATTCTTCCGAATTTGGTTATAAACAATCAATTTCAATTACAAAAATGTTTATCACTTCAATAACATTCCCAAAATTACCAACTTTAACTTAGTGTGTAACCCTTTATGAAATGTTTCACATAAAGAGATATTATCTAGTTGATTTGGCATTATAACACATAGTTACATACTCATATTTTTAAAAAATTATACCTTTAGAATAACAATCACTTGTCTTTCATTTTACATGACATTGAATCTTGCTATAAATGTTCGTTGGACCTTTGCCCATTTTGTGGTCAAAATTTGCCATTTCATACCTATCAAATTAATCTACTGCTTGTTTTTTCAATGAACTCAAAAAATACTATAATTTGTGAGGATCAGTATTTTTTCCATTAATTACAAAAAGTTTTGGTAATTGGCAAAGATGTGAAGTTAGATCATCACCATGAAGATACAACATTTGGCAAAACTTGAATTTTCAAAACATTTTCAATTGGTGTCACCATCGCTAAAGGTATTATTACAATTGCATGTTGAACCATATTTGGTGGTTGTTGAACTACATTTGTATATTGTGGCAACATGTTGATAATTAGTCAAAGATTAGGCTCCCTTTTTTTTCCATTCACATGAATTTAAGTGGAATGAACTTGATCAAATGCACTAGAATATACACATATAGTATGTATCACCATTTTTGTGTCAAATATTCAAATTTGTGCTAGATTAGTTGCAAATAATTGTTTTAGGCTACCTACTATTCATTTTCGGTCAAATTGTATATTCCAAAAACATTCCCATTTAAAATCATCTTCTTCTTCCAACATTATTGGTTCCTAGCCACTTGAAGATGGTCTTGTTTCTTCATGATCATCACATGGTATAGAATTTAGCAATCTTTCTTTTCCCGCTTTCAAAAAACTTGCATTGTCAATATTATTCTTTCTTTAGTAATTGTTCCAACTAGCCATATTTTATTTTTTGTTCCACTAATCTTAATCATCTAAGCCATTTATGATAATATTTTGGATTTTTGACCAAAAAAAAACATTTATATTATCATTCCTTCGATCTCTTTAAACATTCCATTTTTCATAAACCCTATTTGTATTTGACATAAGTTTTAGTAGAATTTTTTTGGTTATCTTGATTAACCTTCATGTTCAATTGACAACTTCCTAATTTATTCATATGGATTCAATAAGGTTAATGATAGCAGCCCTTCTTGCAATGGACCAATTGAAGGATGATATTCTTTATTACCTCTTATTATTATTATATTTGTTTCATAGTGGTTCTAGGTGCCCATAACAAATCACACGGAATCCATTTTTCAATCAAGGCATGAATATTTGGTTTAGGGTGTAGTCATACTAACATGTACCATTAGTAGTTGTAATCACTACTTAATTTTTTGAATTTGGATTTTTTTTAAAAATTATAAATAAAATTATTTTTCATAAAATGTTATTTTGAATACATTATGTATATGTCATAAAAAATTGGAATCAATATAATGAGTAAAACATATGTAATTTACACTTTTAAATACTTGTAACAATTATTTAAAAGCAATTTTGATGCTAAAAGCACACTTTGAAAAACTTTTTATGACATATTTCGGGATTTTTTTAATATAAAATTTAACATAATAATATTAAGAAATTTGAAAATATTTTTCATGTTTTTTTGAAAGATGTATTATAAAATTTTTAAGAATATTCTTTAAAAAAACAACGAAAAAACAATGGTCTAAGGGGGCATGTGTGGCTCTCTATAGTGTGGTTGGACCCTTTACAAAAAATTTGTTTGTTAGTAAGAATTATTTTATGGTGTGTAGCAAGCATTTTTCTAATGGGTAACAAAATAAGTATACACATTATCAATGGTAACCACCATCTACATTTGGTAAATTTGGTTGTATTAATCATCAGAATTCTATGTAGTATACACCACATTTGGGTGCCCCCATGCAATTTTTTAATAAATTAACTCTAATATGTTTATAGGCAATTACTTACATTTTTCAACAAATTTTTTCTAGTTTTCCTTTTCAATGTATGCAAATATTCAACAAGTGTCTATCCATACTAATTATTTTGTTTTACTATTCTTTTAGATTTTTCAATAACTATGGTGGGGTTATGGTTTCTTTCAACCGCTCACTCTCCCTTCATACCATTCTTGATATACCTTATCATAATAGTCGAGAAACAAAATGGATTTGGTTCCTTCTTATTCATAGTATGTAAAAACATTTGAATTAGTAATGACAGCTTTAGACCTTTAGCACAAACATTTTGTTGATCTTCCCACCATTATTTTTTAATCTATATACTCCTAATCAATTGATAAATGCACATGGATATATGATATAAAGTTATATATTGTCATTATAAGCACATTTTACTTGAAGGTGATCTTTGGGCATCAATATTTTAAGAAGTTCATTAATATCAAATTTCTCATGTTCAACTTGCTCATTCATACACATAAAATGGTAAGTTGGTAATATTCAGTCAATTGTAGTGAGATTTAACAAGCATATAAGTATTGAAAGGCATTTCCTACCATTTGTTAGTTGGTATACATCAATAGTTAAAATGCGATTTTTAAAATTCCACATTGTTGTGTTACCATGAAGTTTCTTTAAAATCATATTTTGAATATTTGATGGAAATGTTTTAAATTGGTCAAAAAAACAATTCCAATCATCATTTTTAGGTTGATTTTTTAATGTTTATATTTAAATCCTTTCAATGTTCAACCATACTCAGAATATTTTTTCAGTAACCATTACAAGGAATTTGCATATTAATGATTGGTTTTTCAATTTTAAAATAATTACTTTTTAGTTGTAAATGCCACATGTGATTACTATAATGTGTGATCACCTTGGACAAGTAGCATAAAGTTTTTGTTGCAAAAAAATGACATGGCACCCAATCAAAAAAACAATTGCATAGAGGTGTGAGTAACATCAACTTTTGTCCAATCATTGTGACATGGTCATTTACGACTTTAAAACTAAAATATATAGTTCCATATGTTTACATGGCATGGTCATTTGTGACTAGTTTTACAACTAAAATGTGACGATGTTTCAATTGTTTCGACCATGAAAATGTTGACACCTAATATGCTCCAAATTGAAAAAAGGCACTATATGACCTACCTCTTTTAAGGTATTTTAAATTATTACTAGTTATTTTACCTTTGGCTATTCTTGGCTACTATAGACTTTTCTACCCTAAATTATTCTAAACTATTATACTTTAAGCTATTTTTTGTTATTTTACCCCTATGTTATTTTAAGTTATTCTATTTTAGTCTATTTTTGGCTATTGTACATTAGGTTATTCTAAGTTGTTTTTTGTTATTTTACTCTTAAGTTATTGTAGGTTATTTTAGGCTATTTATTATAGGTTATTATTAACTATTTTAGGCCATTTTACCCTAGTTTATTGTTGGTTATTATACTTTAGGTTATTATTGGTCATTCTACCTTAAGCTATTTAAAACTATTTAACCATAACAAAATTGTCTAGTCATATAATCACATTTTTGTAATAATGTGCTTAAAGTACTTAAGGTATTTAAAGGCATGTACCTATGAGTTGCCCAAACTACTTACATTATTACAATTCATGGTTTTTTAAGTTGTCAAAGTTGACTACCATCCACTTTGATTAATAAACATTCCCATTTTGAGTAAAATCATGTGGCCTAAATGACATGTGTGTTTTTTAATTATTGATTTCACTTAAATGACCTTTTTGATTATCTATCAAATTGAACATCTAGTTAAGTTGAACCAAAACTTTACGACCTTGGTCCAAATGGCCAATGGATTTTAATCAAGTGGGACATCTAGTCAAATTGGACAAAGGAAAATGACATATTTGATGTTAGTAGGTAAATTAAATTCTAGGTTTAGTTAAAATCTAGATGGTATCTCCATAACTCGTAATTATTAATGGTAGGCGAAAACATTTACCACTTTTTAATTACCTAGGTAGCAAAACTATTAAACTTAAATAGTTTTAAAAGTAGTGGTGGCAATTAATTTGCCACGACATTTTTATTAATTTGGTGAATAATACTTGGAGTGAGTTGGATCACATTTTTAACTAGGTTCTAAACAGTGGTAGGTGGAAAGTTAAACAACTAGTTTTAATTAGTTAATTGGCCAACTAGCTACCATTAGGAAATGATTTATTTGGGGAGTTCAACTAATTTGTAGAAGAAAGAAGGTAAGGTGGGAAGGTTGGGATATTTGGAAGAAGGGAAATCCTTTTTAGATTATCATCTTTTCATCTTAGTTTCCCCAGTTGTGTGCATGGTGTTCTTAGTGGAGTTTCTAGATATAATTTTAAAGAAGCTAAAGGAAATTTTGTGTGTGGAAAGAACTATGTTGTACTTGGAAATTAGAAATAACAATATGTGGGTTAATGTAAAAGTTAAATAGGTTCTTTTGCTCTTTGGAAACATAAAAGTGCAAATAGGTTGTTTTGTTCTCTAAAGACATTGCTACATGATGGTAAACAACATTTTGATGAGTTGGAAATGTTGTTGTAAGTAAGCAAAAGGGTAGGTAGTAGTTTGTAGGTGGTAGGTGATAGTCCATAGACAGTAATGAAAACATTAGTCATTGTAGCAAAGCTGGTACCACCCCTTTTCATGCTATTTTTAAATCATTTTTGCTACCTTTGTTGGACTACAACAAGGTATGTAATAAGCAATAGGTGACCTATAGGGTTGTAGTAGTAATTATAGGCCTTAAAACACCTTTCATGTGTTTTTATTTTCATTTTTGAGGTTTGATACAAATGGTTGTATACCTTTTTAAAAATTCTCGAGATATAATTATTGTTTTGGATTTTTTTTTTATTGTGTTGAGACTTTTAATCCCTTGTCATTTATCCTTGTTGTTTATTTTTTTTCATATTATGTTTTCCTAACAAGTGAATTCTTCTTTTGGTTCTTGGTATTTGTCAGGTTTTAAAGGTGGTATAAACATTCAATCAAAATGACCAATGGTTTTATAATCAAATTGGATATCCTATGTTAGTTAATAAGCCAAATTCCTTAATTATTACCTAAGTTAGGTAGGTAAATCTACCTACCTACCCACCCACCTAAGCCTACCTACATACTTAACCACTACTAAAGTTAGCTAGGTAGCCAAGGCCTATCTACCTACCTTCATAATAACTTAGCAAAAGTACACATACCTTTCAAAAGTTTCTTAATACACCTATGTATACCACTAGGGGCTATTTTGACATAAGCTAGGTAAGTAATTTAGGTCTACCTACCTATTTACTTAGTTATTATTTAGGCTAAGTAGGTAGCCTACACATACCTACCTATTTAGGCCCACCTACCTACCTATCTAAGTCTACCTAGGTCTAATTACATATTTAATTACCACCTATTTCCTACATACCTATGTACTTCCATTTTACTTCTTCTACCTACCTATTGTCTTGCAACTTACCTTCCAACCTACTTACTAATTATTTAATTTGATTATTTATCTACATAAATAGTGATGTGAAATAAATATGTGAAATTAAAAACTTGAAAAAAATTATCACCTTTTGAAGGTGTAGTCCATCGGTAAGGGCTTGGTTTCTCATTGTGAAGGTGAGGTGTTCAATTTTTTATACTTGTAACCTATGTGCATGCTTAATGGACTCGGGTAAATAGGTTAGATTAAGGTGATTTGGTAGGCTAAGTTAGGTAAGTTAAGTTAGTTAGGTTAGGCTAGGCTTATCACCTACCAACTACTTGTAGCTACCTTTTTACAACTTATCTAAACCTATTTACTATCAACCTACTTAATTTAGATAATGATAATAATCCTTTTAAAAATGGTTTAAACTTAAGTAGAATTTTGACATATCAAATGGTCCATGATCTATTAGTTGAAATGACCATCATCAAATAGTCTCCTACTTTGCTGATAAAAAAAACCATGCTAATTACAATAGTGAGTCAAAATTGATTTGTCTAAATCAAAAAGTGATGGTTTTTTTTTATGTTTATCATTTTGAATATTTTTTATTAAAAAGTCCAATAAAAAAGATGTTTTTATAATAGTGTTAGGGTACCTAGAAGTTGCCTATGAAACTACTTAACATGACATGTTGCATACATTTACTAGTTGTTAACATATGTATATTTGCAACTATGATATATAGTTGTAGCATAGAACACCACATGTTATCTAGTCACTTATGAACTACATTACTAGTTGTAAAAACAACAAAATTTTCATCTAATGTTGGACACCAATAGTTGTGGATGATATGAATATACTTTTCATCTTCATTTTCATCTAAACCAACAATAGTCGCAAGTCATAATTGCAAATGAAATTTAAAACCATTTTGTAATTGAATATGAAACTATAAGTTGTCTTTTATGATAATGTCATATAGGATAGTAATATCGATAATTGCACAAATGGTTGATTTGGACATAAGTTACAAACACATGGGTTGGTATGGACAAGATTCCTTGCAATGACTTCATTAGTTTCATTAAGTGAAATAATTCATTGGTTCCAAAAAAAAAAACAATACATGTTTGTAACAACTATTTAATCCTATGCATTTTGATACTCCTTTTGCTTAAAACATTTTTGCGATAGATTATTCCCAATGAAAAAATAATTTTTGAGAATTGCATACAAGTTTTGTGCCCATATTTATAAGATCTTTTATTATATTTTTTCCTAATTCTTAGCATGAATGGCCCAAAAATAACTTTATCATTTTGTTTGTCTATCCCATTTGTTAATTTTAACCACATAATAGAAATTCAAACTTGACACATTCACCATACTTTTCCCGTGAAGTTTGATCATTATTGTGTTCTTGCCCCTTTCCTATTATTCCAAAGACCATGTGTTGAAATAACCAAGGCATCCCTCTTACTTTGGAGATGATTTCATTAAAACATTATTACTATAAATTACAACTACTCATGTAACTTAAAGAACAACATTCTAGAACCTTTAAAGTTGAGCCTTTCTTCAAGAGCTAAAACATGATATACTCCTATCGTCACTTTTCTAACAACTTATTCATCTTGAATAATTTCAATACCACATTTTTTACCTTCACAAAAGCTAAGGTTACCACCTTTTTTTTTCTCAACTTCACATAGACACACATATATCATCACATGCACACAAGTATGAGGAAAACTATTTGTTACAATAATTGCCAAAATTATAGAAGAATCAAAAGGCCCTTATTTTTAAAAAATTTCCTTAAAATACTATTTGTATATATTGATTACAATTTTTATTAGCTATTCATTTCTACTAATAATTATTATATTTGACTATTCATAATATTCGATCATTTAAATTCGATTAACCACTAGATTTATAAGAAAATAATTCAATTATCTATTAGTTTTGGCTATAATATTGTTTAGTTGTCTTTTTAATTATTTTTTTTATTGAATTTGGTTAGGCTTTTTTCCTAACAATAGGTTTTCCTTGCCATTGATGTAGGTTTCATGTAATACCATTTGTCATCTTATATGTATAATTTGGCTTAGTGTTGGTTGTATTTAATTTATTTTCATTTTTTTAATGTCAGTGGTTTCAAAGTCTTAAGGTCACATTCAATGAGATCTAGATCTAGCATAATGCCATGAAGGGTTTTCATAAATACATGAGCAATTTTAAAAGGTTTTTCAAATTTAGTTGTGCTTCCCAAATTTCAACAACCTAAATCGTGCAATGGATGACTTGTCTTAACAAATTTTCCATGAATACATTTTATACATTGTTCATATTTGCAATATTGATTGACCCATTTGTTATTGTAAGGTGTGCAACCTTATACATCACAAACTAATTCCTATTTTGTGTGAAACTTATTTTTTCATTGGTTCATATTGTTTAGACATAGATGTCAAACACCTGTATATATGAAACATGTATAAGTAAGATACAAATTTTTATTATGAATGAAAATCCTCCATCTTACTTATACTTATTTCATACTTGTTTTAAACACATGACATTCATGTTTAAATAATATAAACTTATGAAAAATCAAAATTTGCATAACTATTATTATAAAATTGTGATTCAAAAAATTTGTATGTATTCAACCATTCAGAGGTTTCAATATCTTGTATGTTGTTCATGGCTCATTGTAGCTGGATGTTATGCCATGCTTTCAAATAAACATTTCAACAATTACTAAAATTCAAAGGAACACTTTTGTAGGCACCAAATAATACAACTTTGGCAAGGTTGTAAAAAATAACGAATTATTATCTTTAACTAGTTTTTCTTAACAAGAAAATACCCATTCTTGGAAAGAACCGTTTGTTCTTTTTTTGGGTGAAAAAACCAAATTTGATGTAGTTCTTTGAAAGGACAATTGTCTTCCGGACATTCAAAACTTACTACTAGGTCATTAATTTTTTTTAATAATCACCCAACATTGGTTTAAATTGGACAATATGTAACAAACTCAAGCTCTATTATATTCTCTAAATAATTTATGAAATGAAAATAAAGTTGAATGAAAAGTTTCCAATGTAGCAACAAAATAACAAATGGATGAAAACCTTAATTTTCATTATGCAAAAATGTTTTTTGTGGTAGAATTTTGTTGTTATTTTGCAAGCAAAAAGCCATTGAAACATTAACATCCCCTTAGCACTCATCTAGCACCTTGTGATCATTCCATTGCCCAATGGCCAAGAGTAAAATTTTATTGTTTGCATACGTGACTCACAAGTCACAATATAACCATTCTATTACAATGTTTGATTGCCATATGGCAACCTCTACATACGATTGTTTCCATGTGTATGAATAATGAGAAGGAAATGTTTTAAATGATTCACTAATATGTAGTTTCCACAGTGGACAATTAAAAGCTGAAATGCATCAAAATGAATTCAAAAGATTAGAAACCAAAACTAAAAACTAGCAAGGATTGGAACTCTTAGTTATTTTATTGGGTGAGTTTTCATCTTATGGTGACAAAAAACTTGGGAAATTTTTCATCCTTTATTGTAAATTTAAGAAAAATTGGAAAAATTTGACAAATTTTCAAAACCACAAAATGAAAAGAAAAAAAATCTATTAATTATAAGTTTTTTAAAATTAATATATTGGAAGAGAGAGCCATGCCATAATCTAACTTAGCATTACGTGGCATTCTAGTGGAACAAGTTGATTATTGTGGCGCACAAACCTTTTTTGTAACATCAAAGAAATATTACAATTTAAGGTAAAGAAAATTTGTGACAAAATTGTAAAATTTATACAATTGGGGAGGGGGGGGGAGGGTAGGTCATGAGATGTAAGTAAGTAAAATATTTGAAAATAGGTGCATTGCAATGACCATATATTTATTTTGTAGGTGGCATAAAAAAGGACTATTCAAGAAAATACCCTAAACCCACCACAACATAAATCACAAATTATTGGAGGTCCATTACACACATGTAGCACATTGCAAAAGTGGAATTAAGATAAACAAGATAATTTAATTTGATTTGATTTGATTTGATTTGATTTACTTCATGTTAGGTGAAGTTAACAATCCCCACCACAAAAATCCCTGACTAATTCCATCTTGGGTGTGTGGCCCAAACATGCATTGTAGAACAAGGCCACTTAGGTTGGTGTCCAAAACAACCAATGTGTTGCAAATGTGCACTTATGACATAAGCCACATGCAATATATGGAGTGCAACATAGTACATGAACTACAACACTAGATGATCCTTTTGTTTTGTGTTGTTTCTCTCCTTGGCTCTCTTCACCATCTTCATCATGAATACTAGTGTGGCCTGTTGAGCACATATATATATTTAAAAATATTTAATTTAATTTTTAAAAATAAAAATAAAATAAAATAAAATTTTGGGGCTAATGTTCTCTATGTGTCAAGAAAGAAAAAGTGGTGTGGATTGTACAAAAGCTCTTTTTTGGGAAAAAGCAAAAGCAAAAGTTGCCATATTTAGACAATGGCCAGAACCAGGCAGGATTCTTTTTAAAAAATCTACTTTACTGTCTGACCTCTGGCTAAATTTGGCTCATTCCTCTTGTGGATGATGATCATCTGTCCACACCTACTTGCCAAAATTGGGGGGAAAAAAAAAATTAAATTAAAAAAAAAAAACCCATATTTGTAACATATTTTAAACAAGGTATATTACATGTTTTGGATCAATTTATTGAATTTTTAATGGAAAAATTACTCAAAATTCAATAACTACCGCACCATAGGTCTAAAGATTCTGTTGGGTTCCAGTTCCCTAGCTAACCATGGTGGTTAGCTCAGTGCTTTTTTTTTTAGTACCTACCTACTAAATATTAGTAGGTAGGTACTAAAATCAGCCCTTACATATGTATAAACCATCTACTTACCTAGTAGTTACCTATTTTTTCCTACCTATCTACCTATCTATGAGACCTATTTCTTACAGAGTTGGTTACCAAGGTGAAACCAAATATTAACTCCTCAGTTGAGGTTCATCCATCCACAACTGAGTAATAACAGGCATCCAGTGGATGGTGCGCTGGTGGTGCTGGTTCATTGTGGCCTATGATGAGGCGGTAGAGGGTGGGGGGGGTGGTAAACCTTTTGTGTAGGGTGCATGCCCAAGGTGGGTCATTCCTAAAAATAAGGGGCATAGGAAGAGGTGGTAGCCAAGTTTGGCTTTTGCATTTTGGGAATGTCCCACCCGTGGCCTTACCCACCTTAAAGGATGAAGGAAACGTTAGGTATCATAAGCCTAAACATATGAAGATTAGGAGGCAATAGGATTGGGGGTATCTTATGCCTACTTAGTAGGAGCAAGAGAGACCTTAGACCTATAATTAGGTGGTAAATCAAATCCCTCCCCCTCCTAATTTACAAGCTTTTTTTTCTTTTTTTTTTTCTTCCCCCCCCCCAATTTTTGTCAAGTAGGTGGACGGTTTATCATCCATAAGAGGAATGAGCCAAATTTGGCTTGAGGTCCCACAACAAAGTAGATTGTTTTAACAATCCTGCCCAGTTCTGGAGACCAATAGGAATTCACTATTTAAGTATACAACATACGTGTGACTTTTTTATGCCCAAAATATGACCAATTTTTCATTTTTCTTTATGGGAAAAAAAAAAACCTTTGTACAATTGGCATCACAATGTGAAAATTCACCCAGAAAAAAAGAAAAGGCATTGCTCCTAAAGAGAAGGTTTAAGATTAGGTATTCTTCTTTTCTCAGAAGAATATGCATTCAAAGTGCCTTATTGCAAATACATAAAACAACTCCCTTTTTTTATTTCTATGTGTATTTTGAGAAATCTCCCCCACCAGAAGAACCCTAGGGCATTATACCAAGGGAACTCCCCAATTTTATATGTTCCCACGTTCCCATGCAGATATTTCTTTTCTATGAAACAGGAAAAAAGTGAGGAAATCAAAAGAGAGTTGTTTATGTTAAGGGGAGGTTCCCATACTCGTGCATTCTCCTGAGGTTTGGGAACACCACCCTCGGTCTCACACCCTCGGGTGCCCCTCCCTCAAGAGAACACACTCATACAGAAACCTCCCCTACAACATTAAGGAATTTGGGGAGCTTCTTGTACTTGTGCATTCTCCTGAGGTTTGGGGACGCCCTCGGGCTGACACCCTTAGGAGAACGAACTCATACAGGAACCTCCCTTACAACATTAGGGAATTTCTGTGAATGCTTTTAGGAGCGTGTTTAATCCGATACTTGGTCAGTCTTGCCTTCATCATTGTAGTGAAAGCATGTGTATGGAAGAAAGAAATCTAAGTTATGTCTTACATGGTCCAGATGAATGATCCACCAAAAATGCAAGATTGCTCCCAAAAGGGAAGATCCCACCAAAAATGGAAGAAACCTTGCTTGGTTGAGAAACAAAAATTTGCTAATATAGAATTCCTTTGTAGAATGTGCCCTCCCTTATTTTAACACTAGAGATTTCTTGGCATGTCTTTACTGGTGTTTTATATCTATTAAAACTTTGGTTGCATCCAATAGGTAATAAATATACCAATTTCAAACTCATTTGTTTGGACAAAGAACAAACAACTTAACAACTTGTTCTTCAGCTATTTGTGCTCAAAATTTGTCCTGGCCCCTCCTCGATATGGGAAAATAGAGCCATATAGTTTTTTGCACATCCATCCTAGTCTTGATTTACCTATATGATTTAAAGAACACTTGGTCACCCAACATAGCAAGCATACACTAGTGCCTATAATTGCAACCTTAACTAGCTATATCTAATATATGTAAACTACTTATTACAAGCACTTGGTTGTTTGAAGGTTATCTTGACCACAACCACACACACCTTTGAGGTGGAAGCAAATGTTTTTGAAAAGGGGCAAAATTTAGTGATCCCTACACACCTAGCTGATAAGCTAGATTTGACCTTTTTATTTGAAAGGGGGTATAGGGAAAGCTAATTAGGGTTTGAATTTTTATTTTATTGAATGAATACATAACTTGGTCATTGTGAATGTCATATTAAGTTGCATGCATGAATGTCATGTTAAGTTGCATGCATGAATGTCATGTTTCAAACCCTTTTTGATCAATGGAACTTTGAATCCACCCATGTTTCAATCCCTTTTTGATCAATGTAACTTTGAATCCACACCCTTGGGGAATGACTTCATTAGCTATTCATGAGCTCAATCTAGCGTTGCAATCTCATCTCATCATTTCATGCTTAGTTTTAAATTTAGTTTCCTTCAAAAGATTTTTGAAGTGTGTACAAGTGTTTTTTTTGTTCTGGAGAAATTTCGCTACTTTTTGACAAAGAAATTGGGAAAATTATGGTAATTTTTTTTCTAATGTAAATTGAACTAATTTTGCTTTTTTTTTGGGGTTAAATTTTTACAAATTTTAAAAATGAAAAAAAAAAAAAACACTGATTTTGTAGATTGAGGTAAAGTTCTAACAAAGGTTTTGAGTTATGAGTAAAATTAGATGAAGAAATAGGCACTTCACGGGTTAAAATTATTGGAGCTAGCCTACACAAAACGGCAAGTTAGAACGTGTAATAGCTTTGATTGATTGAAGTAAATCGAGTTTTGATTTTTCACCTGTAAATCTGGGCCCCGGAAGGAAGCATGGAACTTGGCACGATGTTTGGGATGATTTTGGTGGAGTTCATTATCCTGAACGTCATCACGCACTCACTCACTCGGGGCCTCCATTATCCTGGACATCATCACTCACTCAGGGCCTCCAAACATTTTTTTAATGTTCTTTCTTTCTTTCACTCCCCGGTAGCAGCCGTGGGGGCGGTGGCGAAGGTGGGGAGGGTGAGTGTGGAAAGTGGGGTTGATTGGGCAACATTTTATTCCAAATTCCAAATGACCTTGTTGGCTGCAGATGCATACGAACTCAAAACTTTAGAATGTGCGGTCCTTAATTCCAGAATAACCAAACGGTACTTAAAACTTTAGAATGTGCAGTCCTTAATTCCAGAATAACCAAACGGTACCTTTTTTTCAACCAATTGACCATTTCACAAGAAAAAAAAGAAGGGGGGGAGGAAAGAAGAAAAGGAAGAGGAGAGGGG
>Ga0116231_10003079_pt1 | contig 34857 bp, 17 predicted proteins | sample S1TSphgellanicum_2_FD_89695 | JGI IMG/M metagenome (GOLD analysis project Ga0116231, IMG submission 89695) | Host-associated microbial communities from peat moss isolated from Minnesota, USA - S1T2_Fd - Sphagnum magellanicum MG | ecosystem: Host-associated > Plants > Peat moss > Unclassified...
AGTGTGGAGTGGGGGAGGAGAGTGGGGGGGTAATAAAGAAATGTTGATATCAGGGTAGTCTAAAAAAGCGGCCGCCCCCCCCCCCCCCCCCCGCATCATCATCATGTCACTTTTGCCAACCCTTGTAACCTCCCTTCCCCTCCCTTGTGGAACTCCCCTTCTGTTCCCCGTTCCACCCCCCAACCATAACCTTAAACCCCTCATAGGTGCCACATCACCACCCTATACAAGTTATGTCCCTTTATTATCGATTTTGGTGTAACCCACCATCACCATCCCCCATCCCCATGTGATTTTTTTTCCATGCTTGCCCATCCGGCATGCCTGCTTTCTTGCCCACTAGCCATCACTACTGACCTTTTCACTTTCGGGCATTAATGTCGTCCTCTGTCGCACACATGTTTTGTGCTTTGTTTCACATAGTACCCACAACTTTATGTTGTTTTTCTACATTCCCATTGCCAGAGCCTTTCACAACCATTATCCTTCTTCTTGATCTCATCAATCAAAAATAATTGTTGCATGTGGTTTTACCACATGTGAAACACTTTCAACTATGTGCATTGCCTGATTTGGAGGGCATTCTCTTTACTTTAGTTGCAAAAACAACGAGTAAGATTGTTAGTCCTTAATGAGCTTGGTTGTAGAAATTGCAAACCTAAGATCGTTTTTCACATTCAAGTTCCAAAATTGCCAAACGTTTAATGTTTGATCCATCATGTGCTTACACCTGGAGATATTTCCTTCTTCTTCATACTTACCTTTGTTTGGTGTAAGCATGATTCATGTTCTGGACTTATGCCATCTCCCAAGGTGTTGTTATAGCCAGACCACCTTCTTGATCGTATGTTTTCCACATTTCTCTCATGTGGCAGTACTAAATCGTTTTCCATTATACTCAGCTTTTATTCTAGATTAGGTCCTTACAATTGAAGAAGTATGCAACATCATTCTGCACTAGCTGTGTAACATATTTTTTTGTTGTTTCATTTCAAGGTCTTTTTGTTGACCAATCTTGTGACATGGCATGTTTGTGGAACCATAGAAGTGCGTTCAAGCCACGTAACTTGACCATAACCTTGTAAAAGATCCCCCCTTTCATTGTACCTCAAATCAACATGTAACATGATTGTTCTTGTTGTAACATGTCCCATTTACTTACTTTGTAATAATGATAATCTCAATTTCATGTGACAACTAACCAAAGGTATTTATGTTGCCCTTGCAAAATTAGTTGAACCAGTTTACAAGTAACCTACAAGACATTATAACAAGGTACTCATTCCATGTAGCATTATGCTTCCCCTATAACATGCTTACAAACTATTTAAATACCTCTTTGTGTCAACCTTATCCTACTTGTAACATTTGTCTTGCATAATGAAATTTCCTTTCATGTCAATCATGTTGTTGTTCATTTGCATGCCCTTTTAAAAGATCCCCTCTTGCATTGTATTTCAGTTATATATATGACACGCAACATGATTGCTCTTGTTGTAACCAATTGCACTTACTTTGTAATGGTAATCTCAACTTCGTTTGGCATCTAACTTTGCATTACATAATGAAATCTCCTTTCATGTCAATATCATTGTTGTTCATTTGCATGCCCTTTTAAAAGATCCCCTCTTGCATTGTATTTCAATTAAATATATGACACGTAACATGATTACTCTTGTTGTAACCAATCCCACTTACTTTGTAATGGTAATCTCAATTTCATTTGACATCTGACAAAAGGTATTTGTGTTGCTTTTGCAGAATCAATTGAACCAGATTACAAGTAACCTATAAGACATTGTAACAAAGTACTGATTTTGTGTAGCATTATGCCTCCTTTATAACATGCTTACAAATTGTTTAAATGCCTCTTTGTGTCAACCCTATCCTAGCTACATGTGTGTTGCAAAATGAAATTTCCTCCCACATGTCAATCCCAAATTGTTGTTCATTTCCCTTTTAAAATGTTCCCTCTTGCATTGTACCTCGGGAATAATATTTGTGCTTGCTGAGTGTTGGGGAAGCCGATCCTTGTTCTAGAGGTTGATTCAAAGATCTTTCATGAAGTTCTCAAGCCACTTTTGGATGTAGAATTAGGCGGGAATATTGTCAAGCTTGGCTTTAACCTTAATGAGGATTTTGCCATCTAGAATAAAGCCATAATTAATTTCAATTGTGAGTAAGTTTGGTCACACCCATCTAGTTATGCAAATTAAATTTTTCAATGTTTTCAGCTCTTTTTAATTTGTTTTGTTTTCTTCTATAGAGAGGCTAGTGGATCGATAAAACAACATGTGCCATTATTTGCTCATCCTAATTTCCTTCATAGTCCCCTTCATAGTTTTATCTTGTCATCATATGCCAAGGCATCTACAATTGCGTCAGTGAACTTATGCTCCATCTCACCATCTCTAAAACCTAGGACCCATTACCATCTTGGTGTTGAGATGTTCATTAATGATGAAACAAGAGAAGATAATGTTTAGGATGTTTATTGGCTTTTTTTTCCTTTGATTATAATTCGTTTGTACTTAATTGAGACACAACTTTTTCATTCTGGAACGATAGCTCTTTGAGACCCTATGCATGAGTTCTTCATAATGATGTTTCTATTGTGCATCTTACACATCTTGCTTCAATAGGTTTTCTGCTTGGTAGGTGTAGAGTTTTTTATCCAACAACACTTCAGTTAGTATACTTTCCAAGCTATTCCATTTGGAAACAAGGCAAAATGATGCAAGGAAAAATATATTTGATAAAATTTTAACAATTTTTTTGCAACAACGTAAACCTAAAAAATTCTCAAATCTATCTTTCTTTTACAACAAGTTTAGAACTACCATGAAACTATCTATGATTATTACCAAAACACTATAAAGTTTAGTGCACCACATTCCTTTAATACATTGTTTGTCTCTCATTGAATTCTATAATATCGCTCTCTATAATGATTAACATTTCATCCTCGAGGAGAACGCTCTGGAGCAAATTAAGTGATCAATGTCCGACTTCAAGGACTTCATCATTTTTGTTTTCTATCCCATGTTGTAGCTATTACTATTGTGCATTTAGATAACCGCTTTCATTAAACTATTCCTCTAAGCTTTTTTTGGCATTCAATTTCCCATTTCATAATATTTTATTTTGTGAATAATGATCTTCCCTATTACTTCATAATCCATAATCCTCATTGTAATATGAGCTTTGATGAGGAGTGAAGTACTCCTTTGATTCCTCCTCGTCTAATGCTTCAACCTATAAGTTCATTTTATCAACAACATGATTTTTTATTCTCCAGATTCTTGCATTATGTGATATACTCCATCCCTTCCTTTTCTATTTTTGCACAAATATTCATACATGGAAATCAATCCTTTCAGAATTAAAATTGAAATATATATCCTCTGACAAAGACAACATAAGAACTCGTTATGCAATAATTCATTGCTTGATACACATCTTGAAAGTTTTTTTTATGTTCTATTGTTCCATCCTTCATATTTTATCTCTTTTGATCTATTGTTTTGAAGCTCCCATAATATTACTGCAAGGTCTATCCCAACAATCTCCATAGTTCTCCTAATTTAGCTTGTGGAATGTTTCGTCACTCTTCATGTTTTCATGGTTTAAAGTGGTCGTCCCATTCAATTTGATTATCTTCTACGACAATTTATTATATAGGTTTGGTTGATGTCTAGTGATTCAAATTCAATGCAAGAATTCACTCAACTTTTTGTGTTGTTTAGAAGTATGTTTGTCATTAAATATTTTGTTTATATTCTTTGTCATTTGTCAAACTAGCTCATGCTCCCAAGCCCTTTTTTTATTTTCATGCAATGCTTTGTTGTACCTTGTACATGACACTCAATTATTTTAAATCTTTTTTTATTATAGAGGTAATGAAATGAAAAAATTTGGGATATCACTTTTGCCAAATAGTTCAAAATGTGACACCAGCTTTGAAACCAATTGTATTGTCTAACTAAAGTAACTTGTGAAATTTTAAAGTTGCTTTCTCCCCATATGCTCTATTCAAAGATAGTAAACATATTATCTCAAAAAATGCATATCGGTTCAAAAAACATTTTCTTCGTACATAATATAACTTTAGTGCATCAAAGCCTCAAATAACCTTTGTCTACAAGGTCTTGTTAAGTTCTCTTGACAACCTTTGCAGATGTTGCCAATTTTAAATGCGTCACCACACTCTTTTCATGATATATTGAATTGAGTTAGGTTCCATTGGTGGGTCATTTAGTTCGTTGGAACCTATTGCAGATTGTGGTGTAGTTGTCGGGGTGGAGTCTTCCATATTTGTTGTCTCCTCTTTTGAGTCTACCACTACATCTTCTGAATATGGTGGGGAACTCTCCTCTTTAATATCTCTTTTAGTAATAGAACTAGCCGATACAAGAACATCCAACTCTTTGATGTAAGCAAGTACTGGTGTTTCGTATCCATCATCTTCCAACATTAGAAATGTTCTTTGGCCACTTTTGTAGCAAGATTGATTCGTTTATTCTCCTATTAGTTTGAAATCTAAGCAGGTAGTCACACTTCTTGTGAAATGGTGTCCTATAATTGTGATTCGTCAAATGTGTTGGCCATGAATTATCCCCAAGAGGTTATCATAAGTTGTTCAAAAACTCCAAGCAAAACATTTTTATCATTGTCTTGTATATCTTGTAATCCTGCAAGTGGTAAAAGATGCCAAGTACCCAACCTCAGCCTAGAACTCCGCATCTATACTCTTAATCTCTCTTATTTCTACTAATGGGTAATAGTCCAAATCTTTTGGTGTTCGACAAGAGTGCTTGGGGTATGGATATCTTGACATTATGCAAATGAACAATTTAACTAAGAATTTGTTTTCTATGTTTACTACTTGGAAGCTCAACAAAAGACATTAAACTCTACTCGTGCAATGTTATAGAGTTCTAAACATCTCCCAAAGGCGATATTTTTATAGGGTCGCTTGTTAATTATTTCATTCAATGATATTTTCAAAATTGTTTAACATTCTTTAGATCGTTTAGATAGGATTGACTGCACTAAAACGTTAAAATTGGTTGAACAACTATTTTTTTTACTCATGTCATTCATGGTGTGTTTAACATGTAATTGTGATCACCTCATTGGCCTTTGGGCCTAATGTGGTTTCGTGCCTTTTTTTTGTTTGCATTTTTGTATACATGCCATGTGTTCAATTCATACCCTCTGGCAAGTATTATTACTATATTTCATTGCATTCCTACAATGTCCCTCATTTCAAGTATGAAACATTCAAAACATTTTTCAATTTTCAATTGATATTTGGATGTACAAAGGATTTTAAAATATATAATGATTATAATCAAACAATCGTGTGGACAATATAAACAAGTTTATATCTTAACTGATGTTTATTTTAATAATTGGATTAGAGATTACACATATTGGATGTATTTAATTTGGTGCATTTTTCACTCTGTGAAAACCACGTAGTTAGATTGATTGCCTAGTAAATTTCCTTGTGAACATCACCCATACTTGTCCATTGTTTTCGTTGCAAGTTACTCAGAAACATTGTCAAATACATTTTCATCATTGTCCCATATATATTATAATATTGCAATCGATTAAAGTATCCCCATTATTCACTACCTACATCTCTACATTTATAGTCTTAAGATCTCCTCTTTCTACCATTGGGAACATATCCAAATATGGTGGTGTTATTGAAAATGTTTGGTGGCTTCTTCAAGTTCATCGCTCTAAGTTTCAACATTAGTTCATTTGATTTTTTCAATAATCAATTTTAGTGTTTAACTTCAGCCAATATTCATTTTAACATTTGCATTATTCCACAATTTGTTGCAAGCAATTGTATTTTTCTTCTTCCTTTAGTTGTTGATCCGTCGTTTCTTTCAACTATCATACATGTCTAGTGGTTTCAGGGCTAGCCCAATCATTCGACAATTCACCAGTGGTTTTAAAACTTTGTTCTTTAAATCTTATGGCAACCATGCTTGTTTGCCTAGAGTTGCAGAAAGTTGTCTTCTAGATTTCAAGAAATTTATTGATATTAAGTTTCTAAGGGTTACTAAATCCTTTGTTGACAAATCATTGAATAAACTCGTGAAAAAATGTTTTAGAATGGGTTTTTTCAAACTTGCGTGCTCTTTAAAAAAATCCATCGCATGTGTAAACATTGTCTAATGGTAATCTTCCATATCCTCTTTTGGAATGTTTATAATTTGTTTCAATATTACAAGACTTTCTTTGTCTATCTTCGCATTCGCCCATTGCTAGTCCGCCCATTCATCTATTTTGTCTATATTTTTTTCCATTTTTTTCCCCATGTTTTAATTTTTAGCAAATGCTAGAGGGGGAGTAACCAACTATCATCTTTTTGACATTCCCAAGGTTTTGTTGTCATCTCACATATTCTCTCAAGTATGCTTGAAATTAATGTATTTCAATCATTGATTCCAATGTATTTGATGTGAAAATTGGTGAGAACTTTCCTCTGGCCATTGTAAAAGAGAGGCTTGTTGTATAGATCAAGAAAATTAATAATATTAAAAAAAAAGGATTTGATTCTACAAGTAACAAGGATTGTGTTAGATGTTAAAGGTTGAGAGAATGAACAAAAAAATTAAAATATACATGTTCATTGATGTACATTATTTAAAGTGTCATGGGTTGTTTCATATTATCTTTGTCCCTAATAAAAACACGTCATTTGGTGGTGAACAATCAATGTTCGAATTAACACATATCTCTTGGTGGGTCTATTGGATTTAATTGAACATTTTGCATGGTTTAAATGTTGCATAGTTTGAAGATATTTCATACTAAAAAAATATGAAACATGGCTCTAAATTGTGGCTTCAACATTTCATTTGTGGATTTGTGTTGAAAGAAACCAACATAAATTGTTTCGACCTTGTTTTTTTGTCCAAATTTTTGAAAAAATAACATTTGTTAGCAACATTCATAATAAAGTTCACTTCCATTTTTATCCATTTTTTTCATCCATAAAATCATTCATCCATGGACATGTGGCAAAATATTCCTCCACATCAACAAAGATTTTATCCTACGTGTCAATGAATATTCTCCTAGTATTATGTCCACATCAACAAAATATTCTAATAAAGATTTGCTCATGCTCACTTGTTCATGCTTGTGCTTGCAGGTTCATGAACTAGCATCCCTACACACTAAATGTCACATGTTACATAAAATACAGTGTTAATAGTGGCTCAAAAGTTATAATGGCATTTGACCCACAAAACTTGTAGCATGCTACATGAGAAACTACAAACACATATTGTAAGTTATTACAATGTCAGCAATTACAAATTAGAAAGTGACATCCTTACAAAAAAACATGTTATGTATGCCATGAGAGATGTAAACCACAACAATACATGTTACAATGGACCTGTGTTAACAAGCCCATGCATCAACATTGAATTTTAGGATATTCATCTTTATTACATGTTACTAGGGCTATCTATCCCTAAAGCAAAGAGAAATGCAATTATCTTCTTGTCATTTGTTCCAAATGTAGCATCAATAAACACACCACTTTCATGCCCATGACTAAACATCATTTCTTCCTGCCATTCAGTTTGTATGCCAGTTATGAAAGTCATGTTACAACCTTGCAAGGTTCCTTCAACTTCAACCTTGGACTCTTGGTAGAAGAAAACTTTGTCATTGTTTTTAAACACCCACATTCGAACATTCTTTGCATCATTTTCATGTTTCTTATAGGTTTCTTTTGCAAGATTTCCTACCAGGTTACGAATGTCTTCTTCACATAGAATTAAATCCCTTGATAGGTCTTTATTGTTCTCCATGATCTCCTTAACTTGAGATTTGTGCTTGTTCATAACTTGATATATAGAAAGGCCTAGCCATAGGTTTTCCAAAACAAAGGCTCTAGTCTCTTTTGATACATGGGCAAAGAATGTTGGCATGTAACCAAATTTCACATTACCATGGACAACAAGACCCAATTTGTTGATGTGTTCAAACGTGGCATAACAAACTTCAACAATTGTTGGGCAAAGATAAAACATTTTTATAATGAATGAACAACAACCTTTTTTGTGTGAATTCCCTCGTTTCTTCATGGAAGTTCGAGGACCCTTATGCCCTTGGTTAGTATTCTCATTGCTTTTATTCTTCCTCTTGGTTTTCATGGAACATGGCTTTAGAGGAATTTGTTGGTCCATATTCACAATGATACCTACAAAAGAATTCATTGCCATGGCACACATCGGTCAATCAATCATCTCCCTAAATTTGTAACCCTATGACATAATATAACATGTCAAATTAGTCTAACCACATGCATGCATAGTTCAATAAAATGTTAACATCTACATAATGCTTAAATATGTTTGCATTTTTTGATATGTTCAAAAAAATTATATGGCTATTTTATAAGAAGTGTATTGTTGAACACATAACTTCTAGGTGAATAAAGGTAGTGATGATCAATTAATGTTTTGACCTATAAGTGACATGTTATGGACAACTAAATATGAGTTCATTTACCACATACTTGTAGAATAACTATTCCATCCTGGATTTTTCAAATAATTGTTGACTTAGTTGTCTTTCTGGATGAATTTGCATTGAACATCCTCTTTGGTTTCTTCCCCAACTAGGAAATCAAAGACTCTATCCCATGGAATATATGCCACATAAACCTTATTCTAGATGCATGTTCCATCTAGTCCATGTTGTGGGGTTACACAATATTCATTCCACCAATAAATGTCTTTGTAGTTAAATGGACCTAACGGTGGTTGCTGCCCCATTATTGCTTCCAAAGTTTCCTTATGTTGATCCATGTACATGGTCCCATAATATGGCCTTTGTAATGTAACCGCTTTCTTCACTTGCAATTTTTTCCATATCATATCTTTCTTTTTGCCCCCTTCATTTTATAGCAATAATTCACATATTACATGAAATTGAAATTATCGTACCAAGGTAACTAGAATTAAAACTACAACACAATTAATCAATTATTACATCAAATAACTAATGATGTACAATGCAAGAGGGGTTCTTTAAATGACATGGAAATGAACAACAATGGGATTGACATGGGAGGTGATTTCATTTTGCAAGACACATGTTACATCTAAGATAGGGTTGACACAAAGAGGCATAAACATATTGTAGGCATGTTACAAGGGAAACCTAAGGTTTCATGGAATGAATACTTGGTTCAAATATCTTGCAAGTTACTTGAAATTGGTCCAACTGATCTATAGGGGCAACCCAAATACATTTTGTTAATTGTTATGACAAATTGAGATTAACATACTGAGGTAAGTGGTACTAGTTATGGCAGAAGCAATCAAGTTACTAGATTGCTCCATGGAATGAATACTTGGTTCATGCATCTTGTAGGTTACTTCAAATTTGGTCCAATTGATTTACAAGGGCCACCCAAATACATTTTGTTAGTTGTTATGACAAATTCAAATTAGCATACCAAGGTAGGTGGGACTAGTTATGAAAGAACTAATCAAGTTACCTGATTGCTCCATGGAATGAGTTCCTTGTTACAATGTCTTGTAGGTTACTTGTAAGTTGGTTCAACTAATTCTACAAGAGTAACACAAATACCTTTTGATAGATGTCACATGAAATTGAAATTACCATTACAAAGTAAATGGGACTGGTTACAACAAGAGCAATCATGTTACATGTCATATATCTAATTGAAATACAATGCCAGAGGGGATCTTTTAAAAGGGCATGCAAATGAACAACAACGAGATTGACATGAAAGGAGATTTCATTTTGCAAGACAAATGTTACAACTAGGATAAGATTGACACAAAAAGGCATTTAAATAGTTTATAAGCATGTTACAAGGGAAACATAATGCTACATGGAATGAGTACCTTGTTACAATGTCTTGTAGGTTACTTGTAAGCCAATTCAACTGATTTTACAAGGGCAATAAAAATACCTTTGGTCAGTTGTCACATGAAATTGAAATTATCATTATTACAAGGTAACTAAGTGGGACAATTACAACAAGAGCAATCAGGTTACATGTTGATTTGAAGTACAATGAAAGGGGGGATCTTTTTCAAGGTTATGGTCAAGTTACACGACCCGAACACACTTCTATGGTTCCACCAACATGCCATGTTACAAGAATGATCAACAAAAAGACTTTGAAAGAAAACAACAACAAAAAAAAAAGTTATAATGGCTAGTGCAAAACAATGTTGCATACCTCTTCAATTGCAAGGACCTAGTCTAGAAAAGAGGCTGAGTATAATGGAATATGATTTAGTACTACTACATGAGAGAAATGTGGAAAAACATGATCAAGAAGGTGGTTTGACTATAACAATGCCTTGGGAGATGGCACAAGTCCAGAACATGAATCATGCTTGTAGCTAGACGGAGGTAAATATGAAGAAGGAAATATCTCTAGGTGTAAGCACATGATGCATCAAACATGAGATGCTTAGCAACTTTGGAACTTTAAGGTGAAAAAGGATCTTAGGTTTGCAATTTCTACAACCAAACTCACCGAGGACTAACAATTTTACTTGTTTTTGCAACTAATGTAGAGGGAATGCCTCCAAATCGGGCAATGCACATACTTGAAGGTGGATCGCATGTTGTAAAACCACTTGAAGCAATTGTTTCTAATTGATGAGATTGAAAAAGATAATGGTTGTGAAAGGCTCCAGCATTGTGTGTGTAGAGAAACAATGGAGAGTTGTGGGTACTGTGCATAATAGAGTGCAAAACATGTGTGACGGAGGATGACATTGATGCCCTAAAGTGGAAAGGTTGGCAATGACGACAGGTAGGTGAACGGGTGGGCGGGCATGGTGGATGGGCAAGCATGGAAAAAAAGTCGCATGGGAATGGGGGATGGTGATGGTGGGTTACACCAAAATAGGTAATAGAGGGCGTAACTTTTGTAGGGTGGTGATGTGGCACCTACGAGGGGTTGAAGGTTACGGTCAGGGGGTGGAACAGGGAACCGAAGGGGAGTTCTGCAAGGAAGGGGAGGTTACGCAGGTTGGCAAAATGCGACATCATGATGACTGAGGGGATAGTCTTTTTGTCGCCCGCATTCAAGACCCTTGGCCAGTTTAATCTTTTCCAAAGTTGGGTTGTAGGAGGTAGTACTTTAAGGTTCAGGGTCTAGAGTTTCTTTTTGCTCACTATCTTCATTCCTACCAACATTCTCCAGACGCTATCTTTCTTCCCAGCATCACTCTCCTTCCAGAAGCCTTCACAGCTAATCAATCCACATTAATTATGGGTCTAAGAATTCCCTGAAACAAATTAATTGCAATAATTTACTTAATTGTAAATAAGGTGCTTAAAATTTCTTATAGGAATATACCAAAATTTAATTTCAGTCTTGATAAAAAAATTCAACATACAATGTTACTTCATTCTATACTAAAAAAATCCATTCTATTTTCAGTCTTGATGAATTTTTTTAAAATACTATGTTACATAATTGCATACTAAAAAAAGATCTGTTCCATTTGGAAGACAAAAACAAGAAGCCAGAAAAATGCTACACTACCCGGCAAACAGGCTTATTCATGATCAAGAACTTCTTTATCCAAGGTTCCCACCTGTCTGTCACACATTAATCTCCCTGAGTGTACCCAAATGCTTCATTTTTCTAGTTCAAGAACATAATAAGAGTTATATCAGCATCTCAATGCAAATGACCTCAGAGACCACTCCATAAAATCAATCTCAGTCGATCCATTTTGAAGAGCACACTGTTCACAACCCACCATAGGTGCACCATAAGGCAAATCCAGAATGGGAATACATCCCAATAACATCAATGTCATTCCTCATTGCAGGGAAAGAGCAACTACTTTACTGCTCAATTACATCTCAGGGTCCCTGTAAAACAGCCATCACTGGCATCTTAGACTACTGTCTCCTGGATTGGGTACTCAAACACAACCTCCTTCCCAGTAAGCTTCTTGTACACTCCTGAGAAAGTCTCCAGCTTGAACTCAGTGGTGTTGCGCTCCTTTGGGTCAAGATAAACCTGCATCATGCTCAACACAACTACATAAATCCCTAGACCTTCCACACAAATGAGATGCAGATGAGATCCACCAGATCATAAGATTCTGAAGAACAAAGAGGTTTCTCAAATTACAGCATGTGGGTTATGAGTGAATTTTAGTCCCCAGAACTGAATACACAGGAAACAGTGCCTACCAAAGAGAAATCATTTCACTCCAACATATCAGCAGTAACATCCACAAGCTAAGGGTCAAAATTAATACACCATACAAACTCCACACTAAATGATGAGGTTCCCTAAAAAGGGTACGTCCCCTTAAATGGAGATGCCAGGAAAATCATTCCAGCAAAGACATTACTGTCAATGCCTCCTTGTCAGAACTTTGCAACTGCTGCTTTCAGAGCTATGAGACATTGAAGGCACAGACCCGCATGATTCGAGAACCATCCAGACGAAACCGGATTCGCTTTCCCACAATTTCAGAAGGGTACACTAAATCCTCCAAAATCGCCTCATGAACAGCAGTCAATGTGCGACTGCGTGGACGGTTAGCTGCTGTTCCCTTCTTTGGAACCCTCAAAATACGCCTTGTGGCAATCAGCACTACATCCTGCAAACCAAATGACATCTTTCACAATTGAGAAAACAAAAAGGTTTCAATTTCTCAATGATAAACACATCAACAAGCTAGGGCATTCCAAAACTAACAATAATGCATAGGATGCTTCAAATATAGTCTGAAGCAGCTTATGAACTTTCAAAACCTGGACCACAGAAGGATCATACACACAATACCTGAAATCCATTTCAATTCCACACAAAATTCATCTTTTACATGCCCAGTTTACACAGGCAGCTGACTTGTCTGAACTCACCTTGCCACTGAATTTCTTCTCCAGCTCTCTCACAAGCCTGGCATGGATCTTTTGAAAAGCCTTCCTCAAACGGTAAGGAACATGGACAATAACAGCTTTCCGATTGCTAGAAACATCCACCTCCCTGCATATGAGGTACACAGTATTGAACATCCAGACTCCTGGTAAAACTCAAAGCTCACAATCTGCCAGTAACTAAAAACTCAAACAAGTTTTCCTTGGAAGACAAAGTATCATCATACTTGGCAGAGTTGATGAACAGATCGCGCAAGTCACTCTTAAGTTCTTGATTTGTCGTTTCGAGGTCGAACAGAGCCTGCATCAGAGGGGTAGTCAAGTGATTTGCAGATCAGCAGAACCCCAGTCTGAAGAGAAACCATTTATGTCACATTGTTACAGAGAAATGCTTGAAGACAACACTACAACAGAATGAGCTGTAAAAGGAGCAGCAATTGGCGAAACTCTAGTTTCTCCATCCACAGACCACCAATCCCCAGCAGATGAAAAATTTCTTGGTCGGCGTAGTAAACACACCTGAGCTACAGATTCCTCAAACTCGTCGGGCTCTTGGCCCTTCTCCTTCTGGATTTTCCTACGAGCTGTAAACATGGCTGCTGACCTTGCGACCTGCACCAAAACATCCACGAGAGAGATCTCCTCAACATTTGAACATCATCCTCATGACCTAAAACATACATTCTCCGCACAATGTGTCCTAGAACAAATCTTAGACAGTGTAAGCACCGAAGTCAGCATAAAGAAAGCGTGCCGTCCTGCCGCAATATAAAGGCGTGGACCAACAACTTCCATCTGTTTCTCTTCTCCTCTTGCACGACTTTAAAACCTACAAGTTCCATCCTCAATAAGACAGAGAGGAGAGAAGTACGCTATTCTACCGACTACACGAACCGTGCTTCTTTCTTAGATCCCTCTCTAACAGCGACATGGAAATGCAAGAAAAACTGAACCGTAGTCCACACAGAACAAGCGCCGCATTTCTCCCAAACCCTAAAAAAGGATGACAATACAGAACAAAGAGAGGCCGCGCGCACAGGAGAGTCGACGCACAAAACACACACACAAACAGGCATTCAGATTGCATAAGCAATGTCAATCGAATAAGAGTAGCAAAGAGAAATCCATACCTTGACAAACGAGGTCGAATGTCGAATCGGGCAAGAGCTGGATCGCGCAAGTGCTGGATGGCGAAAGAGCTCAAGGATAGTAGGGCGACCTGAGTTTATAGAACCGCAAAGGGTAAGGACCTCTAGAAACCCATGCCGTCCGATCACTCCAATCTACGGCTCAGGAGCCAGACTCAACATGGACGAAACCCTAACCATGGTTCTACATCCTGGAGGAACACACCGTAACTATCTTTGATACATCATCAATATGTCTCTGTGAACAAAACCCTAACCATGGTTCAAAATCCTGGAAGAACACATGGTTACTTCATCACATGTCTTTGTGAACAAAACCTTAAAACATGGACGAAACCCTAACCGTGTTGGCAAATCTTGGAAGAACATGTAGTAACTTCATTTGGTACATCACATGTCAACGTGAATGAAACTCTATCCATGTTTGCAAATCTTGGAAGAACACACAATAATAACTTCATCTAGTACATCACATATCAATGTGAATGAAACCCTAACCATGTTGGCAAATCCTAGAAGAACACGCAATTACTTTGTCTAATATGATTCATGTTTCTATGAACCAAACCCTAAAACATGGACGAAACTTTAACCATGTTTCCAAATCATGGAAAAACATGTGATATCTTCATTTGATAAATCACATGTCAACATGAATGAAACCTTAACCATGTTTCCAAATCTTGGAAGAAAACACAATAACTTTATGTGATACGAAAGATGTTTATCTGAACAACACCCTAAACATGGCCGAAAAACCTAACCATGGTTCGAAATCTTGGAAGAACGCACCATAACTTTGTCTAATACACCATGTGTGTTTGTGAACAAAACCCTAACCAGAGTTTTTGTCTTGCGAAGCTTTGTCTTAATGAAATCCTTTATTCCTTGGTAGAATTTTCATTTTGTCTCTTTGTTCTCTACCTTGTATCAAGCTTTCAGACTTCTATGCTACAACAATTTGCATATTATAATTGATTTTGAAACAATGTATAACTAGTTACATTTGGAGTCCTTTCCCTTTTCTTTGTGTTTTGTCAAATTTCATTAGCTTTGTATTAACATGGAGTCTCCTCTCTATTGATATCTATGTAATGTCCCTTGATTTTTTTGGCTCCATGTTGTTACTGATTCTAAATTCTTTTATTTAACCAAACTATGCACGTGGTTCATGTTCTTACAATTGTGAACTAGACCATGAACAACAAGTCATGATGGTGCCCCTCCAAAGAAGAGTTGAAGGAAAAGATAGGAACATAACAATAACCTATGTCTTGTCAATTGTAAATGACAAAGATTGCAACACTTACCTTTTTCATTGTTAGTTATTCCTACATACCATAAACCCATTTCACCTCAAAATGTTTTCAAGCTTTTAGATCAACTAATATTTTTCCAATGAATAATGACACAAAGACTAGACGCGATTTTCTTACTCACAACAACAATAAAAATTGCCACCTTCACAATTACAAGTTGGGTTTCAAAACAACAAATGAGTAATTTGAAAAGGACATTGATTAATGTTTTCACCCAATAACATAAGTTAATCCCAAAGTGCAAACAATGGTGCAAGAAAATGAAAAATCACATGGATATTTTCATTGATGAAATGGCAGTAATAGACCATGGTGATCCCTCCAAACTAGAGGCATAATTCTTCTAGTGAAAATAATAGCAAGAAAAAACGAACTTGTATGAATTGCGGGTGGTTGCAAGTCATCATTGTGCATAAGTTCTTGGGAAACTTTTTCATGGCATCCTCAAATCACATTAGAAGGTGATGGTTTGATACTTTGTGAGAGACAATCACAACATTATGACAATGCTTATTGTTGTTGTTTTTGTTTTGATTTGACTCAACATTTTGAAGGTGATGGCCATGGTTTGATACTTTTTTAGTGATAATCTCAAGGTTATTTTAGTTTTTGTTTTGGTTCAATTAAATGGTGTAGCAATAGATTTATTTGTGGATTTTTTTTTTGAATCACATGGATATGGTTTCTCAAATCACAAAGACATAAAAGGGATTTCATGACTTGCAGGGATTTAAAAACCTAATTTTAAATGTAACTTTTTAATTATGTAATGTGGTTAATATATGGTGGCAACATTGTGGGTCTAAAAAGTTGAAACCAAGCTTCACATGAATGTCTATGAGATGTGGAAAAAAAAATTGCTCACAATATTTTTCCTTTTGAATGTTGCTTATAGATTTGAAATGGTTGTGAATGTTATCTATCCTTCCATATGACTCTTGAGTTTTACTTTCAAAAAATGTTTAAAATAACAAAATCCTCCTATGTACTAGTAATAGAAACTAGTGGGAGCTAAATTTTTGGGCATATTGTGAAAGTGTTTGTTTATTCAGACCAATGATGTTCATGAAAACTATTGGAAAAAAACATTGACAAGTCTATGATTCAATGAGTGAAGGAATGACTCACGTCAAAAATTCACTTCCATTTATTACAATTTGTTTGTTTGGCAAACTACATGTTTGATTCCATGTGATCATATCACAAGTCAAGTTGAGTTTATTTGTTTGAATTGTTGCATGTTGGTTGTTGTTTCACATATTGCAAATAAATGGTGTTTACGTAGGTCATTGGGATGACTATGTGAGGTGTCTTCTTATTACAAAAGAAAGAAATTGACTAGTTGTCCCAAGGGGGTGAATAGCAATTTTCCTTGATGATAAGCAGGGATGTTAATTCATGAACCTACGAGCATGAGTGTGAGCATGTGAACATGAACAAGGGAGAGGACCAAATCTTTTTTAGAATATTTTTTTCACATTGATGGAATATTTCAAGAATATTTTTTGACACCTAGGACAAAATATTTGGTGATGTGGAAGAATATTCTAACATGTGTTCATGGATGAATGATATTTATGGATTAAAATGTGGATGAAAAACTATAATGGATGAATTTTTTCATGAACATTGGCAATAAGCTTTTCTTTGGGAAAATTGAACAAATGAAACAAGATGGAAGAAATTTAACTTAGTTTATTTAGAAAAATTGTCACATGAAATGTTGAAGTCATACTTCAATTAATACTTCATATTTCTTTAATACCAAGTATATTTTAACTTTGCAACATCAAAACCATATAGAATTTGAAATTGAATCAAATACAATAGCACATAAACTTGTTGACCCATCTAGAGGTATGTGCCAATTCAAACACTACTTATTTACCACAAAGAAGTACGTGCCCATTCGGAATTGAAACACCATGAGGTAGCCCATGACACATTACCATTTCAAGTTATTTTATAATTTTCATTCCCTTTCTCAACCCCTGGGCTACTTGCACAATAAAATTACATTCTTTCCCCCTCCACTACTAATTTGCATGTTGAATACCTCAATTTGCATTCGTTGCATGCATACTTCCTACTTACAACCTTTTTTCTCAATTGTTTGCTTGTAATTATAAAACCATTCTACTACAATGGCAAAAAGAAAATCGTCACCAACTACCACACCAAACACCTTGGAAACTATGATTAAATACACATTAATATCAAACATACTAGATAGAATTTGCGAAATGATAAAAAATTGTTGGAATATCCAAAAAATGATTCCAAACTAGACCCCTTTTGGCATTTGTTCAAAATTAAAACATGGGGAACATATTTCCATACTCAAACAAACTATAAACATTTCCAAGGAGGATATGGAGGACTACAATTTGGCTATGTTTACACATGCAATGGACTTCTTCAAAGAACGTGTGAATTTAAAGAAATAAGCTCTAGAACATTTTTTCACTAACTTACTCAATAATTTGTCGACAAAGGACTTGGTAACACCACTAGTACAAAACCCCTTTTTTAACCAAAAGTTTTCAACTACATAACATTTGCAATTATGTTTCAATTGGAATTTTTTTAATTTTAAAATAAAATTATGGCAATTACCAATTAAGTTGATTCATTTACTATATTGGTATATAGTTGAAAGCATTTTTCAACTGCATGGTCATTTGCCAAATATTCCCAACATTGACAATGTTTCCAAGTTGAACTTCTAAATATGTTGATAAACAATGAGAAGCATGTTTGAATTAAAGGGTCATTTTTGAAATATTCTCGGCATCTAATGTTCTTTAGTTGGCAGATAGTCAAGACATTGACCAATGTTCAACTATTTTGGATGATAAAGTGTATTAAAAATGGATGATAAAATGTACTAGAGGATGGATGAAATACAATCTTGTTTGCAACTATCTCTTTCAACTAGGTTAAACAACTAATAGGTAATTTTAATTTTATACATATAATATTATAATATTTATTTAAAATTATGATAACATTAAATTACATTTAAATTTTATTTGTATAAATGAATGGTTTTTGTGCATATAAATATTAAATTTTAATTTCAAAATAAAGTTAAATTATATATATATATATATGTTAGTACTAATGTTTATGTTCAATACACATGTAAATTATTATTTCTATGTAGATCATTACAATATATCAAGTAATGATACATAATTAATCATATTGTGCAACTATAATGTTTATTCATTTTTATACACATGATATTTTATTTTATTTTTTAATTATGATTAAAATTCATAAAACAGTAATGTACCCTATGTCATTGGCCCAAATTTGAATGCATTCAATTGGATTTTCCTTCCAAACCCCTTTTTGCAATTTGTTTGAATTTCCAATAACATTACGTACCCACCAAAAATTCAATAATTTTGTTCACATTTTAGGTCTCAAAATTACAAAATCAACTTTATTAAACCAAATTTGGTGAAGGTTTTCCAACAATACCAAGAACACCCCCAAATTCCAATATACTTTTCAATCTTGGTTTTCCAAAAAACTCAATGAAAAAATGATTCAATAATCAATAGATTCCACACTATAGCTCCAAACATTATAAACCAAGTCATTGCACCCTTATTCATTAAGAATTTTTTGATGATAAGTTCCATAACATAAGCTAAGATATTGGGGTTTGGGAAATATCATTATGACAAAACAAAATAAACTACTTTCCTTCATGGATAAATAAGGTAACGTGTGTTGTTGGCCCCAAATGTGAACACATTCAACTCATTTTCCCTTCTAAACCTAATTTGTTGTAATTTGTTTGAATTTTCAACAACAAAATTCATTCAAAATTCAATATCTTCCACACTTTAAGTATGAAAATTATGAAATAAATTTCATTAAATCTAACTCAACAATTACTTTCCAACAACACCAAGTACACCTTTGGATTCGAGTAAAATTTCTATTTATGATTTTATTAATGTTTATTAAAAAAATGGTTCAATAACCAATAACCTTTGCATTGTAGTTCCAAAAACTTTCAACCCAAGTCAGTGCACCCCTATTCATTGTTAGGTTTTCAAAGATATCAATAGCATTATATGAAATAATTTGGTTTGGGAAATTTCAACGTAACAAAATAAAACAAAACAAAACAAATTGTCTACCTTCATTAATAAATTAAATTATGTGTAAATTATCTTTGTATAAAATGAATGGTTATGTATGATGCAAATTTTTTGTGCACACAAATAATAAAATTTGATTGAAGGAATTTAAAGAAATTCTGAAATATCAAATTGTAGTAATGTGCATGTTCAATACACCTATTTATTATTTATATGTAAATTGCATTTTAGTTTACAACATATCAAATATTGATACATAATTAATATTTTTTGTGGAATGCTAATGGTTATTAATCTTTATAGACATGATATCTCAATATTTGCTTTAAATTGCAATAAAATTTCATTAAAAATTAAACTACATGTAAATTCTATTTGTGCAAATGAATGTTTATGTACGATGAAATATTTTTTGTGCACCTAAATATTAAATTTTAATTTCAAATAAAAATTAAGGAAATTTTGAAATATGAGTTTGTAATCATGTAAGTTCAATATATGTAATTTACTATTTTGTAAATCAAATGTTAATTTACAACAAATCAAGTAATGATATATAATCCATAATTTTGTGGAATTTATTGTCTATTCATTTTTAATATATATTAAAAATTACAATAAAGATTCATTAATTATTAAAGTACATGTAAATGTTTTTTGTATGCATGAATGATAACATGTATGATGAATTTTTCTGTGCATATAAATATTACACTTTAATTTGAAAATAAATTTTAAAGAAATTTTGAAATATAAGTCAACTTAATAATGTGTATGTTCAATACATGTATAATTCATAATTTCTATGTACATTCAATTTTAGTTTACAACATATCAAATAAGTATTTTTAAATAATTTTTTTTGGAATATGTTCAATACATGTGTAATTTATTATTTCCATGTAGATTCAATTTTAGTTTAAAACATATCAAATAAGGATATTTAAGTAATATTGTTTTGGAATATGTTCAATACCTGTGTAATTTATTATTTCCATGTGGATTCAATTTTAGTTTACAACATATCATGTAATGATACATAATTAATATTTCTTAGAATTTTAAATTTTATTCTAATTTTTTCTATTAGTTCCAAAGTTTTTTCATTTATTAAAACTCCTTATTTATTTATTTATGATTAAATTATAATAAATTTTAGAATAATTAGTAAATATATATGATAAATTATCATATAATTTCAATTTTTAGTTTGATTTGACACTAATATACTATAAAATATTTTTTCTTATTTAATATCTATTATACTAAGTCATTTAATAGTTCCAACAAGTTAGGTAAAAATACAACTAAAAATAGTTCAATAATTAGCCTAACCTAACTATTAGCTACAATATTATTATTAATGTTTTTTTAATAATTGTAGTCAATTATTAATTATCACAAATTTATAATAATTAATTTAATTAGAATATCATCTAAATTTTATTATGGAATATTTATATTTGAGTTAATTATTTGTGTTATGAAATGAAACAAAAAAATTATAATGAATTTCGAATTATAAAAAATATTCAATGATAATTAATTTTTTAATAAATAAATACATTTAATTGCTGATTTAAAAAATACTAATCACCATATTATTTAATAAATGATGATAATTTGTTTAATTATTTAATTATACAACTATATAGTTAAAAATAGTTGATGAATAAAGACTATAAATAATTAAGGTAAGTAGCTAGACCTAAGCTAGGTAGATCATTAGTTTAGGTCTAGGCCTAATTAAGTTTGGACTAGCTTATAAAACTAGATTACAATTATTTGAATTGTAATTAGGTTGCAATTGGGTTACAATTAGGGTAAACAACAAATGGTATTCTATCACTGAACACTATCAAGTTTTCCCTTGTTTCAACACCAAATTGAACATTTTTATGTCATTGGAAGCGAAAAATAAAGAGTTACAAATGTTTTTTGAACTTCAAAAACAATGGAACAAAATAGATAATGCAAGTAGAGAAAGAGTGATATTTTGTCTCAAATTTTGTTTTTAGACCCTTTTTACTTCCAACAACTATATTTTGTTCATTTCTCATTCATTTCAAAGGCTACAAATGCATTTACTCAAAATCTATAAAACTTGTTTAATGTGAATTTTTTTTAAAAAAATAGTTGAAGAGCTTAAGTTTCAAAATCAAACTAAACATTTATGAAAAAATCCAAAGCACAATCCCCCTTCACTTTGAAAGGGCATATCTTGCTCATTTTCCATTAGATTGTAACATTTTTTTTAGATTTCGATATGCTAGGTGGAGGATTACAAAATTGTTTTAAATTTCAAAAAGAATAGACCATGGACAAGAAAGTTATAATGATCCAATATCGTTAAGTGTTTGGTGATAGGTGTATTTACCCTAAGTCACAATTAAAATCTTTATCCCATATTGTTTGGTTTCCATTCCATGAGTCCAAACTATATAAAGGAACACACTAGGATTGTTAGAGAACATAATAAACATGAAAATGTAATAACCATTTGGGATGAGCCAATAAAAAAGGTTTAACCCTAAAGGTTAAACCAAATGAAATAGGATTTCATTTATTAATTGCCATGTGGTTTAGGTCTAGGCTTAACATAGGTACCTAGATCTAGCCCTAACTTAAGCCTAAATTAAATGGCCTATGTTTAGGTTTAACCTAGGTGCCTAGGTTTAGACCTAACCTATGATTAAGCACCATGTGGCTTAAACTATTGATGTGGATGTGCCACGTGTCATTTAATTATTTATTGACCCCAAAATTTACGACCATGCCACATGTCATTTAACTATTCATTGACACCACATTTTATGAATGTGCCATGTGTCAACATTGTGAATGTGCCACGTGTCACTAAACCACTAGCCAAATGTTCAATTTACATAATTACAACACGGTCGAAATGTTCAATTTACATAGTTGTAACCTAGTTGAAATTATAATTATATTTTTGGTTGATGTCATGTTTAGTTCACATATGAAGTTCATCCATTAATCGAATGTAGTTGACAACATCCTTCGACTATATTGGTAAAACAATCTTTAACTAAATTGGCAAATAGTGGCACATAATGGCTTTTAATGTGGTGTTGACACATGGCACACACTTTTGACTATAATTTCACTCTCGACTTGTACTTTTCAACATTATTGGTTAGCAATTGCAAAAAAATTCTTAGTTGCAAAAAAAAATTGCAACTATATGTGTAGTTTTCGACTTTGTTTGTAATTGAATAGTAGTTGAAAACATAGTTGCAAAAGGGGGGGTTTTCTACTAGTGCACTTGGGAACTTGCTATCCATAAAATTCATGAAACTACGACGATGACTCTATGCAACTCCATGCACGCAAACATGGGTGCCACAAGAATTGAAGAACAAAGTGTTAAAACAACTTGTTAATCGTTGGATGATAAGGCCAACCCCAAAACCATGAGATGTGTACAATAGCAAAAAAAAAAAACCAATGAGTCAAAAATTGAATTAAAAATCAAAATCCCATCCTTTACATTGAATTGTAGTTCAATAGACTTGTGAAAATGAATATTTATTCAAAATATGTGATCTTAAAAGGAAATATTTCGTAATGATGAAACAAAATAAAATTATGGTTAAATTTGAACAATTTGGTTTCTTGTTGAATAAATTTATAATGAATATTGAGACAAATAATCAATGAAAATATTATATCAAAATAGTAAATGATAAGCAAATAAATGATGTGGTGGCTATTAAAACACATGTAATTGTTCTGCCATTTGGAGCCATTTTGGCATATGCTATTGCTCCAAACTTGCTAGTACCCACCAGATAGTCCAATTCAAACCAATGGTTGTGATGTTAGATTTAAATGCAAAATTACACTAGATAACTACAAACATGTCACCAAGTAGACATCTTCCCAAATGTGTATTGTGTTGTGCATTTAATTTAGTTTTATTTTGAAGTAATAAGGTCCCACCAAAAAAATTTAAGACAAAGATTATTCAATTGCATCATGTTGCAATATCCATATCCACAGCACTCTTGCAGAACACCATTAGATTTGGATTTGTACCCATTTATAGAAAAAAGAAAATTCAAGAGTGTAGACGTAGAATTCCAAGCAAAGGTTGGATAATAGGCATCTACTAATCATTTGTAGGATTATAAGATATATGGGATAGTGATCAAAATCCCTAATGTTCATCCCAGAGTTTTTGAGTAGCTTGCCACAACCACTTGGAGACAATCCATGGCCAACAGACCTAACAAACAAAAATTTTAGAACCCAATTTCACTGCTAGTGCGATTACCTGCTAGGATTCCAAGCATCCTAAAAAATAAATGATTTATTAGTCCTAGAAAAAAAATTGCCAAGAAACAATACAAATGCAAAGGATGATTTGTACTAAACACCTACGCATTTTTATAATAGGGAAATGGACCAACTAGTGGTGGCCAACACAATTACCAATTAGGTGGACGCAAAGGACATTCAGGGGTTGGATGAAAAAGAAGAAATCAAGGTGCTAAAGACAACATACCTAGAAGATACCAAGACAAATTCAAAGGAGGAACACAAAACCACAAAACTAACAACACCAAGGTCACAAATGGGTTCCAATGATGTGAACAACACACCCAAAGAATATGGTTCTATTCAATTTGTCTAATGCAAAGAAGGACAATAAAATTGATGTTTAAAATAAGTAGAACCAAGACGCCTAGATCAGTTGTGAAAAATTCCAAGGATTTAATTGATTGGAAGGAATAAATTTCAAAATGTATAGAGTTAGGTTTTGTGAGTATTTAACATATATTGAACACTAAAAGCAAGGGTTGCAAACATCAAAATGGTCTTTGTAAATGTATGGATTTATTTTTTTCCAGAAATGAATGGCACTTTGAAAGTAACCATTGAAGTCAAAGTTAGATACAACCTATTGCCTCAAAGCTTGCAAACTTTGGCAAGAGTTAATTCGATTGATAGCTCAAATATTTCTAATAGAAGATTATTTCCTAAGTTCAATTCCTTTCATGTGAGAAAATTATTTATGAATGCACATCAAATTGGTTAATTTGTAAATGTATGGAAATTGTTTATTGAAAAAAAGAATGAAGGTTTTAAAGTAAACATAAAGGTAAAGTCAGAAAGAACTTGTTATCTCCAAGCCTAAGTTAAAATTTAGGGTTAAACTTAACAAGAATTAATTTGGTTTAGGGTTAGAAAAAGTAAATATGGTTTATAACACAAATATCTCTAATGGAAAATAGCCTCCTGAATTTGATTCCCTAAATGTGAAAAATATTATTTACAAATGCAAGGTCATGGGGACCCAGGGTATGGGGCATTGTGGTTAAACAATTGGTTTAAAAAGTGAAATCAAATATGAACTGAATAGAGGTTAATCCACGACTAAGTAATAATATTAATGTAGTGGATGATGTAACAATGGTTGCCTTTTTCTGTGGCAAATAATAATTCATTTAGAGACATTGAATTTGCAAGAAGTAAAGGGGAGGGAAAAAAAGTTATTCAAGTTAGGTGCAAAACACATACATTGAATGAATATTTTTCAATGGTGATGTATCCATTGAATACATGATTGGTAGTAAAAAAAGGTTGAGAACAATGAAATCCAAATCCAAATCTTCTATCGAAACAAAGAAAAAATACAAACCACACTGGTCTATCTCTCAACTGCTTCAGAATCTTTTTATAGCCCATAACAAACTTGTCGTAAAACTAGGGTAAAACTAAATGGGAAGGAGAAGGGAAAGCTAATAGTATCCAAGCATAGGCTTCAAGATATGAAGGAAGTTGGGGGCTTGAAGGTGGGCTAGGAAATAAATCATCATGGGTGAAAAAAGGATGTGCTTTGAAAACTGAAACAATCCTCTGCAACACACAAGAAGAGGAGTCATTAGTTAGTCTGAATTCAATGTAGAAAAGCAGAAAACATATTAAATGTAAAGTTCAAACTTACTCACAATCCAAATCAATCTTCAAGTGCTTATGGATAGGGGATTGATCAAGATTTGGGGAACACTTTTGTGATTTTTTTCCTTGGGTTCCTTTGTCTTGGAAAAAAGGATGAAAAACTTCGTCGAAAACTTCCTAATTTTCATCAAATGCCGATATGTGTTGGCCAAAATTTCGGCATGCCAACACATTATTACCTACAAGAAATAAAATGTTATAAGACATTTTAGTTTGAATATCCAATGCAAGAAAGGAAGGTTTGAAACATTACATACTAATTGATGCTACAAAGTCAACAACAAATGATCCTAGCTTTGAACAAGCTCCAGTCAACACCTCAACTGTGAGAGGATGCATCTCCTTGGCCTCACATAATGGTTTCCCAGATCTTGAGAATGTCATAGTGTTGTTATTAGTCTAGTTGTAGAAAATGACTTCCTTCGCAACCATGATCCCTTACTCTAATATGACAACAATAGGTGCCGGAACTCAAAAGTCTAAGGGGTCTTCACCAAAAATGTGGTTTGGCTTAATAGAGTCTGCAAGAATATAAAAGGTCATTGAAAATTGAAATAAACAACCTACAACAACATAGCAAGATTAACAAGATATGGATGAAGAAATACCTTCAACCCAAGATCCTGAATGCTAATCAATGGAAGATTGTTCACCACTGCCCATTTCATGAAAATTGACATGGAATAGATGTCTAAGAATTCTCTAATTTGCTTGAAAACTTGGAGATTAATTGAATGGAAAAGCAAGATGGCACCACTATATGAAAAGAATTTGTCAACAAAAATGAAAACAAAATCCACATAGTGGGGGACCTTGGCATTCCACTCTGGAATGTCAGCTCTAGATTAAGACATTATGGGAACACCAACACCTCTAGGAACATCTCCAATGACAAGATCAACAAGCCTTGGTGGATTCATCTGATAAACAAATTTTTGTTAAGTCAATGAAAGTGGGAAAATAGTGAAAAGAAATTAATGTGAAGCAAAAACTATTGAGGTCTTGAGTTGTGTTCACCTAAAGCAAGCAATCAATAAAAATGGCATGTTCAAGAGGCCACTTTCTAGTTATCATTTGCGAAGACACCAAGGATGACCATGAAGTAAACATCACCTTCTCATGGAATCCCAATTTCCTCCCATATGGAGGCGAAGACAAATCATGCCAAAATGGTAGGGGTCAACAACTTTGTGGCAAATGGAATCCCGATATTCTCCTTGATGGAGCCAAAGATAATTCCGACCAAGATGAGGATGGTCGACAACTATCAAGCGAAAGGTCAAAGTGTTTGTTAGGCCAACTCCTTTTAGATCCATCATGGACTTCAACAAAATCCTGCTTTGAGGTTGTGACCTCATAATCAACCATGTCACATCCTTTGGAACTTTGACGATTTTTAAAGGAGTTGTCTTTTTCCCCTCCCCTTTTGCAATAGATTTATTCTTGCTTGCCTAAATATTTGAACCCCCAAAGTTAGCAAGCTTCTATTGAAAGTCAGGCTCATGGCTTTCTTTGAGCACAACTTTAAATAGCAGGGTACAATCCCAAGGGCAATCAATGTACCAACCACAATCCTCAAGATGGTATGGGGACCAATCCTTGAGGAGATCCTTGTGGTACATGGTGTTGTCTGCCTTTGGATTTCACCAAATTCATAACAAATGGGGGAGTTCATCAATCACACCCATGGGGGGGGAGAACAAGGTAGAAGAACCTAGGAACAAAATGCAAATGGAAAATATCTTTATTTTCAGGATTGAATGAAAGACAATGAAGACAAAAGAAACAAAAGGAAAAAATTATATAAAAAGATGAGATTTTGAGGTGGCACTTGTAAGAAACCCTTTTGAAGGCCTCCTTTCTCCTAGATTGTTGCTCCTAGGATTTGCTATGATGAATCCCATTTCTGGGCTTGAACATGTTTCCCACACCTCAAATTCCTAATGGTGGATGTATTCCTCCAAGGTCATCAAACCATGCACCTCTTTGACAATGAGTTTGAGGTTAAAGACTGAGGCATTGTAGAGCTTGAATGCTTCATATTCAAGCTACAAAAACCAAAGTCAGTCATATTAAATTGGATGTGGAGAGAAAAGGGAAAGTCAAACAAATTTTTTTAAAGTGTAACCTGGTGCCAAAATGTTGCCTTTGTCGAATTAGATGTTTGAAAACCCTTACTTTGGGAACTTCTTAGCCTTCCTCAAAACTCCAAACTCATTACATTGCTTCAACCAAACAATTTTCTGCTCCTTGTTGACCGAAAAATACACGAACATCTGAATTTTTTCAATGAACATTGTGAAGCAATTTTCTGTCCCTCTATTTCCAATTTTATGAAGTGACTATACTTGAAAGTACATATGCTATTGGTGAAGGAAAAAATGCAAAGTGTATTTCTAAATGTTAAGTTGCATTTGTAATTGAAACTAAATAATTTACTTCCTATGCATCATTTATGATTTAGAATTGATAGATATAATTTTCAAACTCAAACACTCCAAATGTTATAATTTTATGTTAACTTGTCACTCATTCAAACCAACTTCTAAGGATTCAACACCATGTTCAACCTGGCAGCAAACCACCAATCACTTAAAATATTATTCTTATCACATACGCTATTTAAATCCGGCTTCCCTTAGCTCATTAGGAAGCTAACTACAAAGTGCATATGCCTACCAAATTCTAAGTTCTACACCCAAACCAGTAAGAAGTTATGCTACCAAACTCGAGGGGGTTTTACAAAGGTAGAAAGTTCAACTTGGCTACAAACCACTAGTCACTTAAAATATTCCTATCATATATGTTGTCCAAATTTGGCTTACCTTAGCTCATTAGAAAGCTAGTTATAAAACGCATTTGCTTACCAAATTGCAAGCTTTGTGTTCAAACTGGTAAGAAGTTGTTCTACCAAACCAAGAGGGTGTTACAAAAGTAGAAAGTTCAACTTAGCTGCAGACCTCTAGTCATTCAAATTATTATTCCTATCACATACGTTATTCAAATTTGGTTTGTTTTAATTCATTAGAAAGTTAATCACAAGGCGCACCTTACTACCAAATTCTAAAATTTGCACCCAAATTAGTAAGAAGTCTTGTGCTACCAAACCTAAAAGGGTTTGTGAAGTTTCTCTGAGATTTCAAACTCCCCACACTATCCCTATTCACTTCCATTCTTTCAAAAATATTACAAACATCGAATCTACTCTCCCTCTTTCCACCATTTACCAAGATTAATCATTATTTTGTTCCCAATGAAGGTTGTAGGAACAAGTATTCTCAAGACTTAAATCAAAAATTATGTTCGGAAAAGAGAACCTCAAATGATCCGAATCCGCTTTTTAAAATGAATGAGAAGGAAAGAAGTGAAGGAAGATCTCAACTCGGTGGCCAATGGAAGGTTCTAATGTTTGGTGGCCCTTTGGAAGGTTTTAATGTTTGGTGGCCCTTGGAAGGTTCCATTGCTTGGTGGTCAATGGAAGGTTCTAATGTTTGGTGACCAATGGAAGGAGAAGAAGAAGCACCTTTCCCCTCTTCCCACTTCCCCCCCAACAAATTTTACTTAAATTTTCATTTTTTCCATTAATTTTAAGGTTTTACTTTACCTTGGTTATAGGCTATTACTTACGCAATTCCTTCCTTTTCCTTGATCTATAAATTACAATCACGCATCTCGATGTAATAAATTCTCCACACATTCATTGTCGATTTGATTTTGATTGGAGATTTTTTTTTTTGAAATGATGGCGTCGCTTATGGTCACGTCTTACGGGCCTCAAGCTACACAAGTGAATGAAGAATCAAATTTGAAGACATCTTTAAATTTGACATTGACGCAACATCTTCATGATGAAGATCCCAAACCACGATAGGTGCGCACTCATCTTGAAGTTGAACCCCCTCAAGCTTGGTATTATCTCATTTCTCCAAATTCTCGCACCTTGGTGATTTTGTTGCAAATCAACCCCGCTTCTGGTGTTGAACTTGAAATCGTTTGTGAAGGTTGTTATAAGATTGAAGACACCTTTGTCTTTGCATGGTCTTCAATTCCTGGCGTTGGACACTATCGTTGGTTACGCGATCCAATTCGCCGATTATTTCCTAATAGCAAAGCGGACTACTTAATTTGCACCATTCAACACATCCTAAATTTCCTACAGTTATGAACTATCACTATGGCATAGCCTAGGACTCAACATGTAATTGCAGCTCCTCGTTGAACTTATCCATAATCTAAATAAATGTTTCATTCATTATGAAATTCATGTTGCCATTGCCACCCTATCACACTATTTATTTAATCGTTAAGTTGTCTTGAATTAAACTTATGTTCATAAGGCTTGAAGATTATTTTATTTCTATTCACTAGTAGAAAAACCCTATTTTTCGACTTGTCTTAGGCGACTAAAAGTGTCTTTTGCAACTATTTTTGATCAAAAATAGTCGCAAAAGACACTTTTAGTCGCCTAAGACAAGTCGAAAAATAGGGTTTTTCTATTAGTGATTAGACCTTTCATTGACACCCCTTCAATTGTTTCATGAATTTCAAACATCCTTGCTACTCACTAAATACTAGGACAAAACCAATAATTTTGTTGAACACCATGAATTTTGGTGTCTGCTTCTACCCCCAACCTTCTAGAGATTTCTCACCCCTAATTATGCAACTAAGGTTCCAAAACTATGGTTACCAACTTTTTGTTGAAAAAAAAAAAAACCCAACACCTTATTCACCAATATCATATTTCGAAAAAGAAAATAACCCCCCCACATAACCATGTGCATTCACCATTTTTTATTCTAACATGAAGTTGCTAAAAACCCCTAATAACCTTACCACACTTGAATATCCTTAATGCAATGTTTCAAAATTGAGATTACCACACATGGTTGTGTTGGTATGGCTCACACACATTTCAAGCTTTGAATTGTTGTCATAGTGGGCCTAAATTTCTTGCAAAAACTTGGGCCCAAAAGTAAGATCACAAAAAAGGAAGTGTTTGCAGAAAACTGAATAGTGCCTTTATCACCTATTCCATTGCCTTTTCCATCAATTCCTAGAACTTTGCAGGAGATATATCACCTTCATGGGGGACCTCTTCATGCAATAGAATTTGATAGCCATATTTATATGGATGCAAGCTCCCTTTGAAAGCATCACAAGAAATCAAAAACTGTTAATAGGAACACGCATGGAAATATAATGTGACCAAAATGAAAATATGGGAGAAAGAGGCAGAAAATCACCTTTTACATACAATAAAAAAAGGCTTCCAATGTGAAGGAATGCCATGTCTTCCTCGACTTGTTCTCACGTTTCTTATACATGTATACTAGTAAGACATCCTTGAATTGCTTCAAGGGAATGATTCCAATCCCTTGAATGCAAAAGAATTTGTGCACAAGGCTTGGCTTGACATTATCAAATTCAATGCCCCTACAAATTAACTCGATAAGTGAGGCATTTGAAACAAGCTGAATTACAGTCGATTAAAAAAAATCAAGAAAGGTGCAAGACTTACTTGTTCAAATTAATCATGGTTGTGAACAACTCCACAAGGCCATGGGATGTGTCAAGTAAAATCAAATTTGCAAATATGTGTTAATATGGATCATCATTGTGCAATCTATTAATGTAAGGCATCCAAACCTAGATGCGATGGTTCCCATCCCACACAAAAAACATTTTGTTGGAAAAGTGCACAAGGTTTAGGTCGTCTTACAATAACTTCTCAAATCAATCCTTCTCAAGGAGCCAATGTTCATCCTAGGTGTTATTGTGTAAACTAACATCCTCCTCCTCACCTTTCTAGTTCGTCGAAAACAACTAAAAAACTTTGTCACCTTCCCTATATCCCATGTGAAAGGCTTGTTCCATTTTCAAGATATTAATCTTGAAAGTAGGCTTGACAATGGGCATGGGAACCATCTTGCACAATAGAACATGAATTCAAGCCTTGCACTTTGGGGTGATTTTATACTTTTCAAGAATCTCCTTTGTGTTGATTTTTGTTTGGTTTTACACCACCTAAATGTTCATGTCAAAGGACAATTGATTCTCCTCCATTTGAGTTGTCAAGCTTGAGAAATACTAGAGTAAAAAACATAGTAATTACGATGAAAACAACATAATTTTTCTAATCTTGGATATATGTGAAGAAAAATATGGTGAAGATGAAGAAGTGATATGAAAAGAGGAATTTTTTTTTGTGGAAGATGAGCCTACTGAGCTTCTTTTGATGTTGAGAAAAACCCGACAAGCTTTCATGCTGCAACATTAATAAAAATAATAAAGCAATTCCTGCCAAGAGAAGTTCGGCATGTGCTTTATTACAAGGAAAAAATATGCAAACTAGGTAAAAGAAATAAAAATAAGGAAAATAAAAAAGGAAGAAAAAAAGGAGGTGAATTCTTTTTCAAAAACAAATCTCCTCGAGGTACTTTTAATGCCGAGAATACCTTGGCAGGATTTTATTTTATTTTTAAAAATGGAGAATAAGTTGTTCACTGAACTTTTCTTGATGCCAAGAAAAGCCCTACATGTGTTTTTTCAAGAGCCACATAGCCAAGACTCGGGGAAGGACGAGGAGGAAGAAGAAAAGAAGAAGAAGAGGAAGAAGAAGAGGAAGAGGAAGAAGAGGACTTGCAAATTTTTTTGTAGAAAAAAATCTTGCAAGGGTACTCTTGACACCGAGAGTACCTTTATGGGAATTCTCTTTGCAAAAAAATGTAGAAGGTTTCCCCCATTGAGCTTTTCTCGACATTGAGAGAAGCTTGGTGGGCATTTATTCTAGAGCCATCGAACTAGGACTTGGGGAAGGACAAGGAGGAAAAATGAAGACGAAAAAGAGGAAAAAGAGGAAGAGGAGGAAGAAGAAGGAAAAGGAAAAGGAAGAGGAAAAAGAAAAAGAGGAAGGAAGAAAAGAAGAGGAAGAAGAAAATTTTCTTGTAGAAAAAAATCTCGCAAGGGTACTCTTGGTGCTACGGTGTCAAGATTACCTTTGTGGGAATCATTTGTGCAAAAAAGTAGAAGGATGGTTCCACCAAGCTTCTTTCAATGACGAAAGAAGCTTGTCGAGTGTTTTTACTAGAGCCACAAAACTAGTCCACCCGAGGAAGGACAAGGAGGAAGAATGATGAAGGAAAAGGAAAAAGGGGAAGAAGGAAGAGAAAGAGGATGCAGAAGAAGAAGAATAGGAAGGTGAAGAAGAAGAGGAAAAAGAAGCAAATGACTTGCAAAAAAATTTGCAGAAAAAAAATCTTGCAACGGAATTTTCAACGTCGAGAATACTTTTGTGGAAATTATTTTTTGCAAAAAAAAGTAAAAGGATGGCTCTGCTGAGCTTTTTCAGTGCCAAAAGAAACCTAGCAAGCGATTTTTCTAGAGTAATATAATTAGGACCTTGGGAAGGACAAGGATGAATGAAAAAGGAAGAGGAAGAAGAGGAGGAGGAGGAAGAAGGAAGAGGAAGAAGAAGAATTATGAAAAAAAGAAGAGGAAGAGGAAGAAAGGACTTGTAGAAATTTTTGCTAAAAAAAATCTTGCAAAGGAACTTTTAGCGTTGAGAATACCCTTGCGGGATTTTTTTCTACAAAAAAAAAGCAGAATGTTGCCCTCGTCAAGCCTCTCTTGACACTAAGAAAAACTTCACAGACATTTTTTCTGGAACCACAAAACTAGGATTCGGGGAAGGACAAGGAAGAAGAATGAAGAAGAAAGAGGAAGAAAAGGAATAGGAGGAAGAAGAGGAAGAAAAAGAGGAAGAGGGAGAAGAAGACTTACAATTTTTTTTGCAAAAAAAAATCTTACAAGGGTACTCTCAACATCGAAAGTATGCTTGTGGGAATTATTTCTACAAAAAAAGTCAAAGGTTGCCCCCACCAAGCTTCTTTCGGCATTGAGAGAAGCCTAACAAGCATTTTTTCTAGAGGCACAAAACTAGGACATGGGAAATGAAGATGAAGAAAAAAAACTGGGTTGTAGAAAAAACATGAAGAGGAGGAAAAAGAAGAATGAAGAGGAGAAGAAGAAGATACTAAAAGGCTACATAAGAAAAAGGAAGAGGAGAAAGAAAAAAAAGATGGATAGTTAGAAGAAAAAGAAGGTTGTAAAAAAATATATATCGAGCTTCTCTCAATGCCAAAAGAAGTTCAACACTTTTTTTTTTGGAACCTTTCAAGACGACCAAATGCGCTATGCTAAAAAACAAACAAAAATGGATTAACACCCCCCAAAGGAGGGAGAAATAAAAAAAGGGGGGTTAGGGGGGGGGATATTACTAATTTCATTTATATAATAATTCTTTTCTATCATTATAAGGAGTTTTCCTTATCTATTACTTATCCTTATCAATCATTTGTCTCTACCCATCACTCATATTTTTATGGGATATAATAGTAACAATTTGAGTACGTATAGGCATTTTGTATGTAGCTATTCTCATGGCTGCTTTAGCACAATTTTTGGTACTCCACTTATTTCATAAAGTATTATATTCAGTTGAATAAGTTTGTCCATGGAATTTTTTTAAAGAAAAATATTGCAAAATAGAAGGAAAAAACAACATACCTTCTTGAGAAGGTTTTGCCTTCTAGATTCATCTGTTGAGAAAGCTAGAAAAAGCCCCTCTCTGGTCTCTAGCTTTTGCTTCTCCTCCTTGAGTTCCTTTTTATTCTCTTGTTGATCTTCAGTTTTTGAAGCCTTCCCTTCACCCTTCAAAAGAAATGGACTCAAATTCTAAGTTGGCAAATAAAAAGGTTAAACATCAACTACACCTATAAAAAGATATACTTTCAAGAAATGAAGTCAAAAAAGGTTTAGAGGATATGTATTACATGACCCATCATGTCCATGAGATGTGCATTTTTCTCTTCTTCGCACATCATGGAATCCTCACTGCTTTCCTCTTCTTCGATCACCGACAATGATAAATGCTTCCTCCTCTGTTTTGAACTTGTTTAGTTGTGGCGGCACGTTCTTCTATATTATTGAAGCTCCTTCCTTTGAAAACTTGAACTTTGCATCTAGAAAACTAGTAATTGGAATTTGCAATGTGAGCTAAAAGTCTGAAATACAAGTTGGAAACATTACCTATACTAGTGGGAACCCGTGACCTTTGGTCACTGTGAAGTCCCCCAGTTTATTTATGTAACCATATTTATTTCCTTTAAACCGAGATCGTGCCCCTCCCGAGCAAGACGGTTCCGGCAAACGTGCGAACCCTCCCAAGGGGCCTCCTCTTCCTCTTCGTCATTGGTTTAATGAGGGTTGTTGTGTTGAAGGGGGGAGAGATAGGTGAAGAGGTCCATTCTGTGGGAAAGGTAACCAAGGAAACAAAAGGGA
>Ga0116231_10003080_pt1 | contig 34851 bp, 33 predicted proteins | sample S1TSphgellanicum_2_FD_89695 | JGI IMG/M metagenome (GOLD analysis project Ga0116231, IMG submission 89695) | Host-associated microbial communities from peat moss isolated from Minnesota, USA - S1T2_Fd - Sphagnum magellanicum MG | ecosystem: Host-associated > Plants > Peat moss > Unclassified...
AGAAAGGTTAAAAAGAAGTTAAAAGGAAGTGCATCGATTTGTGCACACCAAAAAAAAGAAGAAAAGAAAGGGAAAACCAAAAAGGGGGGGGAGGGGGGGGGGGGTGTAAAAGGGAAAAACATAAAAATAAAATAAAAATAAAGCCCTTCTTCTTTCTTCTCTAAACACATGGCATTATTTCTGAATAGGTACCCACACAAACAAAGTAAAGAAGAAGAGAAACTCAAAGGAGGAGAAGAGAGAAGAAGAAAAGAAAAGAAAAGAGGAATCTACAAAGCCCCAAACCAACTTCCAATAAATTTTTTTTCAATCCAACCGAGCAGGAAAAAAAAAAGGGAAACAAAATGATAAAGAAATTGCATGTCCAGGTGGCCTATTCTGAACAACTAAGCGCTCTGTAATAGCCTCCTGAGTTCCGTAATAGGCTGCTGCCTCGGAGTCGTTATTGATAGAATGCGCGTAACGGGCCTCTTAAGCGGCCTGCGGAATGATCCGCTGGGGGCGCAGAATGGGGTGAAGCTCCGGTTCTTTGTCCCTCTCCCTGTGTGCGCACTATATTTGGTGCGCCAGTTCTATTCTGTGTTTTTTGCACTAGGATTGTTTTCCACTGTCGTCGGTGCCGGTGGCTTTTGCGAAGAAAGCTTTTTGTGGGTGGGAGGGAAAAAGGTGAAGAGAGAGAGAGAGAGAGAGAGAAAAGTTCGCGAGTTCTTATGGAGTTTATGTGACTATTTATCCGAAGAAGGAAAAAAGGTGGGGGGGCGGGGGAGAAGCGAAAAAAAAACGAGTGAGCAATCGTCGTCATCGGGTGGTGAACAAGAACAGAGAGACGCTCACCCTTTCGGCTTCCCGCTGTTTGGTTTGTCTTCCGCCTTGCGTTTCTATTCCTATCCGCCCTTCTTCTTCTTCTTCCCTGCAGACGAGCGGAAAGAATAGAAGAAGAAGAAGAATAGAGAAAGTACGGGGGGGAAGAGGGAAAAGGAAGCGGCAGCAACAGCAGGAAGAGTGCCTTGCAGAAAATCTCCCGTCAAAAACCTTCATCTCTCCGGGGTTGGAAAAGAGAGAGAGAGAGAGAGGGAGAGGGAGAGAGAGAGAGAGCTTGTTCTGGAATGACAGACAGAGAGAATCGCCATGTTTTTTTTACCTGACGAGGGATTCTGCGCGGCGAATCTGCAGGTTGAAGAAGAAGAAACCAGAATGAGCGAAAAGCGTGGCTGGTTTCAGAACGGAGGGCATCAGCGCGTAGGAGCCAGGCCGTAGTCTTCTTATCAGTAGGAGGCTTCATTTGTGTTTTGGTGGGTAGACAGAAGAATAGGGGGCGGGGGAGGGGGAGGGGGACGGACCTGTCTGTGGAAGAAGGAGGAGGGAGAGTGGACGGGTTCGGAGAAAGAAAGAAAAGAAAGGGCGAAGAAGAACTCTAATGTGGGAAGGAAGAAGAAGCAACTGAAACACAGAGAGAGAGAGAGAGAGAGAGAGAGAGAGACGCTTGCTTTTTCTCGTGTTAGTAGTGCTAGGTAGCATTTAGTAATGGGGAAGTTCGTTGCATGGCGCCGGCAGTGTAGGATAGCGGAGGAGGAGGAAACGGGGAAAAGAGAGGCGGAGAAAGAAATCTGTGACGCTGGTGGCGTCGACATAGTGGGAGAAGAACCGGAGTTTGGAATGGATTGAAGAGGGGCGGGTCGGAAGGGAAGCAAGCTACCCAGGGGATACACTAAGGCAGAGCAGGAACAGGAGGGTCCGCCGTGGTTAGGGGTTACAGGAGCGGGTTGAGAGAGAGAGAGTGTGTGTGTGGGGGGGCAGAACCTTGGAAGAAGGGGTGGGACAGGGAGTAGCAGCACAGACGAGAAGGAGCTCTCCTTGTCAGTCGCGGTTTTGGTCTGGAAATCCTGAGGAGGGTTACTACACCGTACTAGAAGAGGAGGGGCACTGAGAAATCTGCATATCAATCAATGCGCGCCTTTGTTTTTCCAATAGAGCCATTGCTGGCTCGACGGTCTTATCTGCTGCAACATGGTACGCCTTTGTGTGTGTGTGTGTATTTTGGGGGTTGTCTGTGCACAGAGCAAATCACAGTGGTCTGCCTTGTCCAACGACTTCCCATGACAAAAATATGCCATGTTTAGGAGAAACATGCTCAAGTGGGTTGGTTGGCTGTTGTGTGCTCTGTTGTATGTGCCCTTGAAGAAGTTGTTGGTTGGCAAGCTCTCCACTACTATCCCAGGCCTTAAATCTCTTTTTTCTCGCTGCTCCCTCCCTCCCTCCCTCCCTCCCTGTTGTTTTGTAGACCTGTAGTTGTTGTGAAGAGATTGATTGGCTTGCCAGGTGAAGGGAAAGTGCTTGTTGAAAGAAGCAGATCGAAAAGGACCAGAGTTACTCATACAGAAGAAGCAAACCCTCAGACCACCACCACAGTTAAGGCCAGATGGCCATACAGGAGGTACTTTCATTGCAAGAAGTGGAGGAGATGCACTCCAAATTCGAGATGTTCCAAAAGGCATATTGCAAGGAGGGGCAGCACAATATCAAGTAACAACAATGGAGGAGCAACAGCAAAAACAAAATCTAAAGTGCAGCAGCAATCTGCCTGTATTGCCTGCGCAGTCAGACATGCATAAGTGTTTGGAGGGGGAGAACAGCACCACTGATGTGAGCTGGATTGATGACATTCCCATGTGCCCTGTGTTCTACCCCACCTTGGAGGAGTTTGAAGATCCTTTGTCATACATTCGCAGCATTGCCCCACTGGCTCAACCATATGGCAAGCTTCCTTTCTGACCCTGGGTTTTTTTTATCAAGGCAGGGGAGAGAGTGTGAACAGTTTTTCTCTTTTTCTTCATCCCAATCCTCTGTGCCACATGTTAGACCATTGGAATGAACAGCAAAAGAAGCTAGTTTGATTCTGATGACAACACTTGTCACAGGTATATGCCAGTCTTTCTTAGTATGGGCAAAGCTCAAAATGGTAGAGACACTCCTATCTGCGCTGTACACATTCAGGATCATTTTTCCTGCGCAACAAAGCTGCATTCCACCAAATTATAGTTGGTTTGGGTTTACTATACAATGCTTTCTGTACAGTGGGTTTATTAGTGAGCCTCCTCTCAAGAAAAGGAACTAGCAGTAAGCAAGTGGGAACTTTGAAGTAATATCCCTGAGTTGTGAAGGCTTTGAATATTCTAAAGATATGAGACCCACATGTGTGAAAAGATGACTAGAAGGGACCAGAATCCTTCCCTGGTACTCACTTGGAACAGCTGCTCTGTGTGCTACCCTACTGAGTTCAAGTAATGTCTATTGCATGCAGGAATTTGCAAGATATTGTCCCCTGTGACAGCTGCAGTTCCAGCAGGGGCAGTTCTCATGAAAGAGAAAGTAGGCTTCAAGTTTCAGCCTCGGGTGCAGCCTCTGAGGCTTGCCAACTGGGATTCCAAGGATAAAATAACCTTTCTTATGAGTGGCAGGTTAGTTTCACAACTGCGATGGTTGTTGAAGAATGAGATCCATTCAATGCATGAACTTATGCTGTTTCTGTGTGCTGCAAAAGGACTGAACACAAACATACAACTTTTGGTGTGGAAAATTGCATTTCAATTTGGATCAGAAGCTGGGTTGAACTCAGTGTTTTGCACTGTTCTGAGTTGCAAGATAGGCATAATGTTGGTAACTGACAGTTCCACTAGTATTTTCCAAAGATGTAACTCAGATTATCGTGTGTACCAGGCATTACTCATTCTATGAGTATGAGAAAATGGCAAATAAGTCTTTTGCACGTAAGTTTAAGAGCTCTGCGACACTTCCTCATAAGTTTGTGGAAGCGGAATTCTGGAAAGAGATCACTTCGGGCAGAAGTTCAAGCATTGAATATGGATGTGATATTGAAGGGAGTGCTTTTTCAAATTCATCTGTGGACCCACTAGCAACAAGCAAATGGAACTTGAAGGTCCATATCTGATTGGGTCACCAGAGTGCTTCCTGGCATGTTTTAGGTTCTTGTTTCTTAGACTTTTCCATCATAGATGTGGGAAAGTCCCAAAAAATGCTACCTACTTGAGTTTATGTTGACTTTTTTCCATGGTTTGTTCTAATTGATTTTTGGCAGGTTCTTCCTCGTCTTTCCAACTCAACTTTGCGTCTCCTGGAGACATCCATTCCGGTGTGAAGTCAATCCCAACCCCTATTTCACTGCTTGTGGTGACTTCTTTCCAGTAACTTGATCAGTAAAGGTCAGATGTGTTGAGAGTATTTTCTCAAGGGTGCCTCCACCTACTGCTTCATGGTTCATTTGGATCACAACTTGGTTTAGATTGTTTGTTAGTTCTTTGGTACTTTGAGATTATCATATAGTTGGGTTCTGTTGAGAGATTTGCACTAACTGTTCCTATTGAACAGGGAGTTACGGAGCCTATGATGTACATAGGGATGCTCTTCAGCATGTTTGCATGGCATGTTGAAGACCACTACTTGTACAGGTATTCTTGCATATGCTGCACTGCACCTGGTGTCGCTGCTAGCAGAAAGGTTCATGGTCAGTCTCTGCAGAATGCAGTCAAGTTCTCTTGGTTCTGATGTAATATGCATCAAGTACCTACCATTTTTTACCTGAAATTGTAGGTTCAAAAAGATTTGGGTGATATTGTCTCTTGTGTACTAAGAAGCATGTAGTAGTAGATATTGGTCATGCATATACTGTGATGTTGATGGTTCTTTCTTGTGTGCATGGTTTCAGCATAAATTATCACCACTGTGGTGCCTCAAAGACCTGGTATGGGGTTCCAGGGCATGCGGCCCCTGCCTTTGAGGAAGTGGTGCGAGCAGCTGTTTATGATGCTGAGATGTTGTCAGAAAATGGAGTAGGTGCAGCTTATGATTTGTTAATTGGAAAGACAACAATGTTCCCCCCAAACCTCCTCAGTAAAAGTAAGGTGCCAGTTTATCGGGCTGTACAGGCACCTGGTGAATTTGTCATCACATTCCCCAGGGCATATCATGCAGGTTTCAGTCATGGTGCGTGATTCTAGCTCCCCTTTGTGTATGCATGTAAAGTTACAAGCAGCTGGGTATGTTGCTGAAAATTCCTAAGCAGCAGCCCAGTGTTGCTCAACTGAATTAACAGATGATCTGGCCTGCAAGGACTGGTGAGGCCACTGTCCAGTAATTCATTGTCACTAGAGTCCCTATTCTAGTTTTCAGGGGCTGGAAGTCAATTTCAATCATCTTCTGCAAGACTCCAGTAGGAGTAAGTATGCCTGATTTGTTTACAATTCCAAGGAACATGTATTGCATTCTTTAAGGGATCATCTAGTTTTAGGTGAGAATGGTCTTTGGGTTGCTTATTTTATCAGATCTGTTTTTAACTGTATTGAGCATTGGACCTTTTTTGCCCACAGGTTTCAATTGTGGTGAGGCAGTGAACTTTGCAATGGCAGATTGGTTGCAGTATGGTGCAGCAGCATGCAAGCGGTATGAGCTATTGAATCGGCCTCCACTTCTTCCCCATGAGGAGCTTCTGTGCAAGGAAGCTATGAATGTCGCTGAAATGATAAGGGGTTCTGCTAATAATTGTTTTCAGAAATTAGCTTCAGAGCAACAACATGCAGTAAAGGTTGCATTTGTGCGCTTGATGAGGTTCCAGCACCAGGTACGCTGGTTATTGAAGAAGCAGGGATCACAGACATATTTCACTTCCCCAGGCTTCAATTCAAGTGTCACCTGTGGCCTCTGCAAGCACATGTGCTATGTTGCATTTGTAAACTGTAGGTGTATCATGGGGGTTTCAATCTGCCTTAATCATGGTGAGTAATCTATTTTCTTATTTTTCGTGAAGCTGCTTGTTCTCAAGTCCAGCTGTTTGCTTGCACATGTGTTTAATTCATGACCATGTTTGATCTTATTCAGGGAGGGAGCTCCACAGTTTTGAAACCACATTAAATTTTGTCTGCTTTGTACACTGAATTGTGCTTTGAAATGTCTGCATAGCTGAGGAGATTCGCAAATGTACATGTGGAGTATCACGGTCAGTTGTGGTTAGGGAAGGGTTACTGGAAATGGAAGCTGTAGCACAGAGGTTTGAAAGAGAGGATGGAATACTGGAAGAGGCTCTCAAGGACCCATGCATCAAGGATGGAACCTGCATAAGTGAAGAAGGGCTTGAGGAGCTCATGTTGGACTGTGAGGACTATGATGGTTACAAACCCTATGGGGATCCGATGATGGAAAGAGTGGAAAGTCAGTCAGCATCCTCTGATGTCTCATCTGCAGATGGTGAAGGCAGAAATGTTTCTGGAAGAAAGAGGCTGGTCAAAAGCCAGGACAACTCTTGTTTGGTCACCACGATTGATGCAGCACACTTCACTTCAATGGTTCCTCAGGCTAAGTCAGAAGATGCAACTAATCCTTCTTGGAGTGATGATGCCAAGGAGTTAATTAAAATGCAGTCACTTGAGACAGCTCAATCTCAGGCAGGATACCCTATCTCAAGGGGACCAAGTTCAAACAAGGCAATCAAGGGGAGGGCTACAGAGTCATTCCTTCATCTCAGGACCCTGGAAGGAGATTCTGATAAAACTTGCCAATGTTCAGAAAAGGTGCTGCTTCTCATTTAAAAATTACTTTCTGGTGTCTAATGGCCTTGACAATAACACCAATGACTGCAAGATATCTCATAAGTATGTAGGAGTATCAATGCATGCATGTAGATTCCTTTCTAAATTTGCTCTAAAAATTGGTAGTTGTCTGCAGAATATGGCATGTGTCTGTGAAAGAAAAAACATCCCCACTGTGATGCAAGGAGCAAAAAGAAAGCGATCTGGCTTGGTGACCAGGAGTATACCTTTAGATAAGGTGCAAACTTCTGAGGGTAAATATAGCCCTTCCAAGGTGCCTTTGAATAGTGTAAATGCATTACCATGCACCTCCACTGAAGCTGAGGATGACAACTCTCACCATGTGAAGCGACAGCGTATGGGAAGTCTGGACAAGATACGCCTTGAAGGTGGCATCTCTCTTGCAGTCCCTGAAACCCAGGACAAGGAACTTCTGGCTGTAAGTTTCCCATTCTTGCTGTCATGATCTGTTAACCCATTAGCTCCACCTGTGAATGTGTTCACATGACGATAGTAGGTCTTTTGAGGAATTTGGAAATATTTAGACAATTGCTAGGTGTTGAATGCCTTACAAGAATCATTGTGTATGTATATTTATGTGCTCATGACCTACTTTTAGATGAGTGGTGTCATCAAAATTTCAAGAGGTAGATGGGTCTAATAATTAACGGCATGCTGGTGGCAAATTTGAGCAGAGAGTGGTTGATGCTTCTGTGAAAGATCCCCCTGTTGAGAAGAAAGTGGGTAGGAAGAAGGGATGTCCTCGGATCCACCAAACCCCAAAAGGCAGTGTGTTACTTCTTCAGGATATCATCAGAGAGTTGAACATAAAGGCTGCATTGAATGAGGTAAGTGCACGTATGTACATCTTAATCTCTCTGCCCCAGGTGCTAAAAGTTTTATTCAAATCACATGGTTGCAACAATTAACCTGATAGACAGTCCAGATGAATGCTAACGCTGCTGAAATTGCAGGTTCTAAGTGTCTGGCAGTTCAAGGCCCAGAGAAAAGATATGGATCTGCAGTTTGTGTTTGTCCAGTGCCCAGGAATTGGAGGTCCTCAAAAGGAAGGTCGTGAACTTCCTGCTCTCACACTAAAGGTCAGTCAAACTTTGTTAGCTGATTTCATCTACTCAGTATCTCTTTAAGTGTAATAATATGTTGTTTTCAACTGTAGTCAATTGCATGACTCTGAGAGCATGCCAGATTCTCTGCTTCTGCGCCCCAGGAAGTTAAGGTGTAGGTTTAGGCTTCAACCTGCTCATGAGTCTTTTTGGTTTGAATCTTGTGTCCAGGGATGTCAGCAAGTCAAAAACATTTTGACTGCAAAGAAGGGAGGTAGGTTGGAGAAGCTTATTGAAGGGACCTTTGGGAGTACAACAGAAGAGGTGGAGACCAAGCAAGTTTCCAAAGAGTCATGCATGGAGTCCAAGAACTCTTTAATGCAAAGAAAGAAAAAATCTATCAACCCTCATACGAAAGGTGGAAGTGATTGCCCTGTCCAGTGTGCAAATAATGATTTTAGCAAGGATGTTGATGAAAGTGTGAGGAAAAGGCCCATAAAGTACAAGGCAGTGCAGGTGAATATAAGCACAGAAATTTTGAGGCAACCACCAGTGGTCACTCAACTCCCAAAATTACCAGCTCCTTCAGAGATTCCTGCTGATGGAAAGTTTCAGGACATCACTGTGTTAGCTTGTGAGAGGCTACGTTACCGTGCATGCCTGAAGTCTGCTGCAAGTCAACACTGTCAACAGCAATCCCAGCGGTCAGTCTGTATTTCAGAGCTGAGTGCCTTAGCTTGTGATAATGTACATAGGAACAAGATCCTGTCTGTGAGGGAATCTGAGTCAGCAAAGGCTGATGGCATTCAGTCACCCTCAAAACAGTTGGAAAGCAATGTAGAAAATTCAGTGTGGAATGCTATGCATCTCAAGGTAATGGACAGTACAAGCAATGCTGGATTAGCTCAAGAGGCTCAACCAATATCTCTTGTTCATAAAGACTGTTCAGAGACAGTCCTCTCTTCTAAGATCAGTGTAGCAAAATCAATTATAATGGAGCTTGATGGCCAAGGGAGCATACCTGACATGCACCAGTCAGAAGTTGGTTGTCCTGTGGAAAATGGTGGAGCAAAAGTATACAAGGGACATGCTGGTAAAAAGAAGTTGAGAAAGCATAAGAGGAAGGCAGGCAGTCTCTGTGCTCAAGCCGTGCAACATGCCCCAGGACCCACAGTCAATTGTAAGAAGACAAGTGATGTGTCAAAGGTACTCAATGTGGAGCATGCAAAGAAAAGTAGTCTCTCATTTGTAAGAATCAAAGTGAAAGGACCTCAAATGCAGGAACCATACAGCTGTAAGGTGACTGTTGATAAACATATTTTGAAGGATAGTGCCCAGAACTTGATGTTGCCTACTGCTGAAGCAAAGAGCCTGCTGTCCTCTGCTCTGGATGAGCAATCCAGTAGAAACAGAACTGCACTTGAGGAGCAGTGCTTGAAGGACAATTCAGCTCAGGTTGACAGAAGGGATCCTGGAAGCTTGAAGATCTGCCATTCAGCCACAGTTCAGCATATAGAAGCAGAGACAGGAAAGAGCTTCTGTGAGGAAGCACAAGCCTCCCAAGAAGGCCATTTCCGCAGCAGTACAATGGTGGCAGAGACAAATAGTTTGTCTGAGTTAGCCTCCTTGGGTATAGGAGCTAGCAAGACCACATGTATTCACTTAGAGCAGCAAAAGACAGGTAGGTTGGATGCAGATTTGCACTCAGATGATAGCCATGCTCTTCCACCAAAAGGTGGAGAGGGTGTGGATTGTGAAATAGTTTCTGCTTTAAGCTCAGATGTTGTGAAACAAGTGAATCAAATAAAACATGCACCCTGTGCTGCTGCTGTAAGTTTAGGAGGCATTGAAGTACATGATAATGATCAGAAAGAAGAGGCTGGTCATGCTAGGGAGCCTCCTGGCTCTGCGGATCAACCCTTTAAAGAGGTATGTCCATGCTATCTTGGTTCAATCTTTTCTTTCATGCAAAACTTAATTTTGAAAAGCAATTCCATCATCTTGTGCCTGAATTTTTTTCCTTTTCAGAAGTTATCAATTGTTATGTTCCTGTGGGATTGTAGCAGGTATCCACTGGTGCTGAGAAAAATCAGATTGAGGGATGGATGAAGCAAGAGAAGGATACACTCCTAGATGAGAGGCCAAAGAGCAGAGATGGAACTGGAATGTTACCAGCATTGGAGCTGTGCAGGAACATTCTTCACTCCAGTATGCAAGGTGTATTGAACACTGAAATCCTTCAGTCTTTGCAATCCAGAGTAGAAATGCAGCAACAGCAGAAGCAGGGTGCTCAAGTGCAACATATGGCAACTGACCAGCGGCTCGAGGATTGTGGAGCTCCATCAGAGGCATCACCTTTTATGCCCAAGTGTCTGAAGCCAGATGCTCAAGGATTGGCTTGTTCAAGAGAACTTTCTCAGGGATGGCCAGCATACTCTGACAGCGCAAAGGCAAGCAGACCAAGGCAAACAAGTCAGGCTGGGTCACAGATGTTATATTCTGACAGGGCTATGGAGAGCATATCAGTTGCTACAGACACATTAAAACCCTCTATTTGCCACAGCTCAGGCTTGCAGAGAATTGCTGGGTTCAAGTTTGGTGACATGGGCAGCCAGGTGAGAGTTCAAAAGATTTTGGAACATTTTTTGTTGGTCTATTTTGTTTCCTTCCCCCTGACAAGTCCACAGTCTTGGAGCCCAATCCCACTTGACTATGAGGCTGGATGGCATAAATGAATCGTTAGAAACTGGTCTTTGGGATTCACATCTAAGGAACTGTGACCATGTTACAGATGCATCTGTGTTTTACTGGTGAAGATGGTTCTTGATGCTCTGCTAGAATATAGGATTTCTTGTTCCACTGAGAGGATGTGGACGACACCATTTTTTCTTTACTGATGAGATTGATAGCATTTTTTTGTGCAGGTCTGCATGCAAACTTTGGATGGAGTTTTTCAGAAAATTGGTGGGGCCTCAAATTGGTCTGCAGGAGGGGCAGAGGAGGAAAGAAAGCAACCTTGGGAAGTTTTGAAATGCAAAAATATCCAGAACCAAGTGTCAATGGAGATTGGTCATCAGGAAACAGCTCAGGCATTGTGGGGAAGTCAAGATCAATGGACTGCAGATGTTGGTCAGGCTGGCAGGATGGAGGCGCTCTTTCACCTTTTTGGAGGATTGCCACGTTTGAATTCACCCTTACCCGCTGCAGTTGGCTTGGCTCCAGATCCAAGTGTTACCTTGAATGTAAGAGTTCAGCCTCAAGATATAAGCCATGGAGGTCAGTGGCACAATACTAAAGCTGTAGTCCCCAACAACATGACTAATATGTGGAGAGATTTTCAGGCCAGCACAGATGCGATGGAAACAGGACTTGTACATCAGGTCCCCTGCAGTCAGCCTCTGTTGAGGGGGGAACTCAATGGTGCATCACAAGTTGGTGGGAGCCACGGAATGGAGGTTTACAGTCAGTTGAAACAGCAGATGTATTTAACTGCCAGCAGCAACTGTGAAACTGCATGTATTTCTTCATGCCCAATGCCATCCAAAGGGACATCCTTGGGGACAGACATGAACTCCATGCACAAGGAGCATCTAACTTTACAACATCAACAGAGGCATTTGTCCTCTTCAGAAGGATGGCCCTCTTTTGCTCAGAGCTGTGGGGAGTCCGAGGCTCAAGGCAAGGGCAGGAGTACATATGTCACATCAGTACTGGAACAACAATCGTGGCAGGACCATATCATAGATGTTTCACTTCTTTCCAGTCATTACTTACAAGGTGAAGGGCAAAAATGGGGTCAGCAATCATCTATGTCAACACAAGGTTTTCCAGGCTTTCAGGCCCAGCATTTTGTCCCAGGTTTGCAGGAGCTGGAGAACTGTCAGTATGGGCAATGGCCAGCCCTGTCTAAATTCAGTGCAAACAGTGTTGGAATGGCAGCAACTTCCCATATGCAGCAGCAGCAAAGTTTGCAAGATCAGCATTGTCTTATCAGCCAGGCTGATTTCAACTTGGGGGAATTTAGGACCAATGCTCCAGGTGGAGATGGCTCTCAAATCCAAGCTGTGGGTGTGTACGAGGAGACACAGATCGCAAATGGATTCAGGCAATCCCAATCTGCTCAAATGTGGAGGAAAATTTAACCATTCACACCAGGGTACTCTATGGTAAGAAAAATTGGGCAAATTGGGCAGTCAGCACAAGGTGTGATGCCTGTGCAAGCAAGGTCTGTTTCCCAGCACTGTGGTAGCACCTTTTGAGCTCCATTTTGTCATACATGAAGCAACTTAGCTAGGTAGATTCTACCATTTAACATTCTTCCTAGTGTAGATTCAAACAGAATTGAGTCCATACATCTCCATTAAGGCCCTTAACCTCTAGGGGTACAATCAGAAATGTGTGTTGTTCACTTTGCACAAGCTCAACTGCTTAGGAATAAAACCCTTCCAAATTTTGGGTGTTGCATTCTGTTTAGATGTTCAGGAAATCATGTTTCATGTCTCTCTGGCCTCTGGATGCCCCTTTTAATAGATGATGTTTGCAGTCAAAAATATTCAACCCACAGATGAAGAAGTACTGCAAACTTGATGGCGTGCGTTCGATCCCACTCCGCCCTGAGTTCCAGAGGTTCTTTTTTCTTGTCTTCAATAAGGCTCTTACAGGTCACACAAAAGTTTTCTAGGATATCTATCCAGTACAGATTTCAGACAGAGAAGATAAGACAAATTGCAATGCTACTATCCAGTACAGATTTTGTTGTAAACCAGAATATAATCACAAGAAACTTGAGTACTACTGACCCGCAGCCTCCAAGTCTGTAATTTGAATTGTAAAGAGACAAAGGGTACAAAGAAGTGTGCAGGTACTTCCTCAACCTTAGTGCTGGCTGGCAAGAGCTAACAGAAAGACAGAATCTGCTAAGCAAATTATTATTTTGCACTAGCAACTTCCAGCTGTTGCATGATCATGTGTAGTCATAGAAAACAGGTTGCCCACTCCAACAGGTGGTCCCATGCTGCACCTTGCAGTGTTATGCTGAGCAATTGCATCCTTGAGCTTTTGAAGCTACAGAAGCACAAATGCATTCAAGAATGAGGAAGTTGTTCATCTCATAATAGTAAACTCTCAATTAGCTCTGCATCAGTGGTCTTCAACTCAAAACAGCAATCTCACTCAATTTTGTTGTACAAATTTTCGTGTTAAAATTACACTTGCTCCCAGATTGCAATAATGTGCATTCCCTGAAGATACTACCCCCAGGTAAAGGGAAGGTAAAGCAGTGTGTACCAAGACGTGAAAGCAAACTACAGAACTTATGTTCCTACTACTGAGCTGGTACTAAGGAATCTCTGGTAGGTTTATGCTAAGACTACACATTGTAAACCTTATGCATGTAAGTCAAGATGGAGTGCTCATGATCTGGCATCTTGCCTCAACAAGATCCTGATTACCACACTGAGGGATACAAATAGAAAGAGGCAAAGAGAGAATTAGTCCAATGATATGTTACCTTGGAGAGGGAGCAAGAGAAGCTGTCGATGCGACCCTCAGCACCTCGGTAAAAGTGGAAGAAGGGTAACACTTTAATGTTCAAGCTCCTGCACATGGATTTGTTCTCGTTGATATTCACTTTCAAAAACAAAACATCTTCATGTTCCGCTGCTAATTTACACAACTGCAAGAAACACAATGGTATCATGCGAGTTTTCATGATGAGAATCAGAAAATTCCAATGCAGTGAATGCCCTGCTATGCAAACATACAGAAGTGAATGCAAGAGGTCCACCCTACCTTAGGATAAAGAGCTCGACAGGAACCACACCATGTAGCATAGAAGTCAACAACAACAAGTTTGTCGCTGGCATTTGCAAGAGCATCCACAAACTCTCTTGTGGAATGTATGTCTGTGAAATATGCTCCTCCATCCCTTTCCCACCATCGGACGCTATCACTAACTTCTGTCTCTGCCCTCACCTGCAGTGTGCAAATGTCCCAAATATTTTTGAGCAACAAGAAAACAACCCCTTCTATGGAAACAATCATTCCTCAATTGGACCACTGGCAACTGACAAAGTAAAACAAAATGCCCTCGTCTGACAGCTGCATGCTGTTGAAGCCCATTTCGGCTTGCAACAGCCCTGCTTGAACAGCATAAACCACAGGCTTACACATCTTCGCTTGATGCTGAAGCTTCACACCAATTCCTATTTCCTTTGGCAGGTGCACAACTTGTACAATGACTGCCAGGCTAAATGTTGCCTATGACGGATTACCTGGTAAACCAGTCATCCAATGGAGGAAACCTAGGGACTTCCTTGGGGGAAAAGAACCAGCACAACTGACTTGCCCCATACTGGAAGGTGAGGAACTCTGAAAGGCTCTTGCAGCAATAAATCAAGATGCAACAGTCAATCTCCCTGCATCAGCAGATGTCACATTTGTTTCTCACTTCCCTTCTGTGTTTGCAAGAATTGCCTAAGACCTTACAATGGAGTGGCTACAGTGTTGCCAAACACCAAACTGGACACAACCTTCATAACATTCTGCACTGAATGTTCTGCACATCAATAGGACAGTATTGTGTTTTCTCCCAGGAAACACCTACCTCTAGATGAGGCTAATACTTCAAAACTGCATTCAAAAGAGAGCCCCAGATATCATGGCATGTCCTTTGCCCTAGTTAGACAACTCCATGCCCTAGGGACTTCAATGCAGATTCAAATTCCCAGGTCATTGCAGCATGTTGTCATTTGTACAATTGTCTCTTTGCCTTCTGTCTCCTTTTGATTCTCTCAAGATTTCACTAGTGTTGGCTGATGCCACATGACAAGATGTAAATCTTGAACCCATCATGTCCAAAAACCTGAGCAAAAATACCTAGCAAAAAACAGCCAGGAATTCCTTTGCAACTATTCTTGAAGTGTTGCCTCTTTTATTCTTACCAGTTTCTAGTAGTGTTTGGATGTTGTGATCAAGACCACATCACTAGCTTGGAATCTTGACCTCAAAACATCCAAAAATCTGATGAATATCTATGAAAACCCAATTCCCTTGCAACTATCCCTTAGAGTTCCCCTGCAAAGATCCTGTTCTTGAGGCAGACTTTGACCTGAGTTCCTCTGCCACGGCTAGCACACAATTGGTCCCAAATCCATACTCCACATCCCGCTGTCTTTGGTGCAGGCCGTCAAAGTTCCGACTAGCTGAACACTTCGATGATGAAAGTCTCCTAAACCCTTTAAGGAAAATGACGAGAGAGGGGACATGTAGACATAGAACTCTCCACCTAAAAATTCACAACTCAACCAATACCTTTGACAAACAATAATACCCATATACAAAGAATCACTCGCCTGGATAGTTGATGGCCTGTTTTGCCATGATGCTAATCTCTTCACAAAAACCCTAGGTTGAAAAAGCTGGCGCCGGGACACGAAACAAGAAGGGAAAGAGAGCGCAGGAGAAGCAGCCAGCGGACACACAGAACCATATTGAGAACCGGGGGTGTATGCCATCACACTCCCCATCGCCATAGCGTACTGCAGCTCCGTTTGTGCCTCTCTCTCTCTCTCTCTCTCTCTCTCTCTCTTTTTTGTTGATGGGTATTAAAAGAATCACAGAGCTGTAATTTGCTGTTGTTTTTGTTTCCTCTTCCAAATTACTACTGTCATGAAGATGCTCAATTTTTGCGATTCCCCAAAGACACCAAAGACTCTCGGAGAGCAGGACCTCCTTTGTGGACAATGAAGATTCTTTACCCAAGAAAACTCTGACGCCTGGAATGGGTTTCCATTTGCCGGGAACCAGACGGATCCTCACGTCAGATTCTCCGGTTTCCCGGGAGACAGACGGATGGATCCTCACTCACGTCAGATTCTCCGGTGGATATAAGGCCCGTTTTACACTAGGAGTCAGGGCCAATGTTCAACCCCAAATCCAGCATTCCTATTGGTGCAAAAGTTGAAATTAGCCCCAAGGGCTTTCTTTACACTAGGAGTCAAGGATGAAAGAGAAAAAGAAAGAAAAAAAAAATCTTTTCAATCTGCCCCAAGTAATATAATATGTAAATGCTGAATTTTATAATATATTAGTAAAATATTATTTACTATTATGTAAAATATTATAATTTATGTAAAATACATAAAATTCAGCATTTACATATTTTAATAATTCATATATTTTATTATAATTTTACATATATTAGTAAAATATTATTTACTAATATGTAAGTGCTGAATTTTATGGCCTTTGAATTGGCCCCCCCCAAGGCTCCAAAAAAAGGATACCATCAAATCTGGGAGGCCAATTTGCAACCCTGGGGGGCCCATTTATTAGTAACTTGGGTGCCAAACAACAAGCCAAAAAATGCTCAAAGTTCATCTCAAGTTTTTCGGGCCCTTTCTCCTAGTGTATAGTGGGCCTTAAGCTGCCTTCACACTTGGTGATGCGGACTCTAGTGTTGGTGATAGGGACTTGGAAGTGTTAATTTTGCTAACATCAAGCTAATCATAAACTTACTTACCATAAAAATAAAATAAAATGTTAATTTAATTTTTTAAACTCCCATTCACATTTATAATGTTAAAATTCATATTAACAACTAAGTTAATGTTTAATATTTTCTCATCATCGTTTTTTTTTTAAAGGCATTTTGTCTCTTTTATTATGCTAGCTAGGTGATGGATAGATGGGCGAGATAGCGAATAGGTGGATGGGTAAGTAAACAACTAGGTGGTAGGCAAATAACTTGATAAGTAGGTCGGTAATAGATAAGTAGATGGGCGAATGTGGATAGGTAGGTAAGTGTGAGTGGGTAAAGGAACAATTCAAAAAAAAAAAATTGTTAAGTTATCATTGATTGAAAATCCATTTTTAAGCATTTCTAACTAACCTTTAACTTTTATTTCAAATTTTATGTTTTCTATGATTTTATGGTAAGCTAACATTCACTTAAAATTAAACTATCACACCTTCAACATTGAATGTCACCTAGGATGCCACCCAAGTTTTTATGTTAATAAACATTTTTGATTTGAACATAATATTTTTCTTGTCTTTTTTAACATCCATTTAACATTAACTTAGTTTTAAGTGTGAAGGCAACTTTAAATCCATTGTTATTTGAGCAAAAATCAATCTTTAAATTGAAATTCCAATTGAATAGAGGTTCTTTATTTATTAGGGTATAGAAAATAGGTCTCCATGATATGTCTTAGGTCCACCATCCAGCTTGCATCACCTTTAATATTTTACAATGTAAAGTATGAAGCCAAATGTGAAGATCTCATGTTGGGGGAGGCCATCTTCCCTAGGCCAAGGTCCTTTTTGTTGGACATTGCCGTGAGAAGAATGAAAGAATAGGGAAACAAAAAACACACATTTTTCTCCAAGCTCTACACTCAACCTTAGGAGCACACAAGTTGATACAAACTCATGATTCATTTATTATGCACGTTTTGGGCCTAGTGTCCATTACAAGCCCAAAACATTCATACCATGGATACAAAGTGTGTATGGGTTTGATCTTTTTTTTTTTGAAAAAATGATGGATTGGGCCAAAGGTAGAGAAGGGAAAAAAGAAATAATGTTTTTATATTGCTCAATGCCTACAATAAAAAATTATGTGCACATATATAATGTTGGGGATAGAAAGTCTTTTGGTCAATATATTTACAACCGTGTTTTTTTTACATTGCAATTGACCAACTTAATAGTTGTATCTAGTTGCAAATATAGTGGTTGCATATTGATAGTTTTTTTTTAATGAATGAAGCCCTCTTCGTATGTTTTGTGCAAGCATCAAAGTGTTTGGAAGCTATGGTGTACACAAAAAATTATCACAAAATGACAATTTCAATACTTGCAACATTTTGATGCATCATGGTGGACTTTAGAAAAAGATACTTTGATGAAAATTTGTTATAGATATTGGTTATATCCCAATCTATCAGTATGTTATGGAATTGGTACACATATTAATGATTTACTTGCCCAACAAAACATATTTTTAATTTGTAAAGCTTTTGAACATCATTACAATTACAAAAAATGGACTAAGAAGGAGTAGTTTTCATGTGAATTTTCAATGAAATGTGGAATATATTAAAGTTATTAACATAATGAACAATCTTTTCCATCAAAGTTTTCAATTTGTTTTAAAGTCTTGGAGTTTAAATCAAATGATATTAAAATGTTTATTAGTACATTATGCAATGATAATGTTCTTGTTTTGATCTTTTAGGTTGTAAAATGTTCTTCCATTGAAGATGTATTTGAGCTAAATGCTTTTTTAATCATTTGTCAAAAATAACATGGAGTTTTAAATTTAATGAAAAACGGTAAACTACTATCAAATAAGGGATTTTTTAAAACCTTCATAAAATTATTGGTGTACATTTAAACAAAGTCATGATTATGAATCAATTGCATATTCGTAATTTTCTTGATTTATTTTAGTTTTGAACCCAATTCATTTAAATGTGATCTTTAAAAGGATTCATAGTGAGTGAAATTTTACATGTTACTACTTTGATACTATATGTAGTCCTAGTTTTGCTTAACATCATGTACATGACTATGGCTTGCAAATTACCATCATCTAAAGGTTGGGTTTTTTATAAAAATATTCAACTTTGATTGCCATCATGTATGATAATGGGTTTGATTTATGGATGTTCAATGCTAGCAAAATAAAATGAAAGCCACATTACTTCCATAAAAAATTGTTGGGGAAGTTACCACATACTCAACTTTTGTTTGATGACATAGCAATAGAGGTACAATTTTTATTACTCAAATTGATCATTCCATTTTACAACAAAGAAAACATAATTTGATGTGGATTTGTGATCATTAATATTATCTCCCCAATCTATATCACAAAAAAACATATTTGTGTGTTTTTATACACCATAGTCTAGCTTTCATTGAAGTGGTGGCTTTGGTAGGTACCTTTTTCAAAACATACCTACCCCATAATGGTTTCATCAAATAATTATTTATGGTAGGTAGCCCTTTTGGAGCATGCTTAGCCCAAAATGTTTCCATTGTAATTTAGATTATGCTAGGCACCCCTTTTGAAGCACACCTAGTGCAAATGTTATATTGAAACCCCCTTTCAAAACTCATTTAGCCCATAATGTTCATATCAAAACCCTAAACCTATGGTGGGCACCCTTTTTGGCTCACACACCTCACCCATAATATTATTATCAATACTTTGTCTAAAATACAAACCAAAATCAACTATGTTTTTCAAATAATGGAAATTTGTTTCACTTCAATCCAATGATGTTGCTTATGATTAGCCATAAATTAGTTCACAATCCCCATTGCCTTAGCAATATCAAGTCTTGTAGTACATATTATTACATGCAACAAACTTTCAATAACATTTCGAAAGGGGATAACCCCCATCATTTCCAAGCCTACATCGTTCCTAGGAAATGTATCATTTGAAAGTTTACAATCAATAATAAATTTAAGGTGATTCATTCGCTTACTTTCAATCATACTAAAATGTTTCAATATATCTTTAAAATATTCAATTTAGTAAATATTATTTGGTCTTGTTGAACACAATTCACTTTTACCCCCGAACAATATTGGATCACACCCAAGTTCACCAATTTATAATTATTTTTAGTAGATTGTCCTTTGTTTTTTTCAACAAAGTCAAGTTATTAGAAGTGAAAGTGAATCATCAACACACATAATTATGATCATAAAAGAATTTCCTTGAATTCTATTGGAATAATTGTTTAATCAATAGAACTCCTTTCAAATTTTTTGGACAATAAATCTTATGGTTCCATGCACATGAAGATTATTTGAAACCATACAAGGATTTCAAAGGTTTACATGTCATATTCTTTTTACCATTTTGACCACCAAGGTTTCTAATTATTGCAAATATATACCTCTTCTAAGAAAGATTTCCATCTAGAAAGGAAACATTAACATTCATAATTTGATGCACATCAAACCCTAAGTAGCTACAACTACTAGCAAAACTCAAATTGATTCCATTAGTTCAAAGGAAAACATTTCATTAAAATCAATGCCTTCAAGTTGTGAAAACCTTATGGCCACTAAACAAGTTTTATGCCTTGTCACAAAGCAATTGGCATTAATATAATTGATCTTGCATATCCATTGTGCTAGTTTGTGACCTAATTGAAGATAATTACCCAAGTCTTGTTGCCTTATAATTATTAAAACTCAATTTTCCATTTTAATGAATCTTCATCTACTTAAAAAATTCGCTTGATTCTCCATCTACACCTCATGATTCAGAACCACTTGTTATCCAAAATCCATTTTTTTAAAAAAGAAAACAAATTTCATTCAAATTTTTGGAGTCATCAAATATGACATCACAACAAATGATAACATATTAACTTGTAGGGTTGTATAATTTATATTCTTTAGTTTCTTCACTTTATATCCAATCAATATACATTTGACACATTTGGAATTCAACGTTGTCTTTCCTTTGGTACATGAACAAAAGAAACACAACTTAAAAAGACACAAATGACTTATGTTTGGTATGTTTGAAATTCCTTTGGTGTGAATTTGATTCCACAAACATGTGTTTCAATTACCATCAATTCTACCCAAAATCTATAGTTCAACTTCATGTGTTGTGACATACATCACACACTTTCAAGAAGTGTTCAATTTTTCCTTTTAACTATTGCATTTTTCTCTAACATGTATGGAATGGTTGTTTGTTTTACAATATCATTCTCCTTGCATAACACACATTGTCAAAAATCTTATAAAATTACATTCCTTGCCTCCATCAATGCATCATCAAGTGTTGCAGACTATTATGTAGGTAAGTTGGAAGGTTAAGTAATAGTAAGTAGTTAGGTAGGTAGTTAAGCAAGAGGTAGGTAGGTTGTAAGGTAGTAGGTATGTAGGTAGGCCTAGTCTACACATTTAATTTAACTTAATAAATAACATATGATGTCCCATTTGAATAAAAGTTCATTGGGCATCTTGACCAAGGATGTCATTTTGTTATGTTTAACTTGAGTAGATTAACTTGATTATATATTCATTGTAACAAATAGTGAAATAAATCACTTTAGTCAAATTGACTAGTCGAAAAATACACATGTTATTTAAGTCCTTGACATTCAGTCAAAATGTACTTGACCACTAATTAAAAGGGATGTTTGATTAATAAACTTGGACCATTTGAAAAACCATGACTTATAGTAATGCTTGAATATAAGGTTAATTTTGGATACAATTGTTAAGCCTTGCACATATGGAAACAAATTTAAGCCTTTAATGACAAAGATCCTTTACATGGCATAAAAAATTGTAACCAAAGATTAAACCATTTCAACCAACTTGTATAACCTCCCTTCTTGGACACCTTCAACAATTGCATTCTTTGAATGATAATATTTCAAGTAACATGTAGTGTTACAACATCTTGATGGTTTACTACTCATTCACAACAACATGCATGTTAATGACAAGTTACCATAACATCCCCATTGACTTCATTAGTTCATAATACTAACATTATGCCAAAACCTAACATATATGACTTCATATACATTTGGCTTTGTAACTTCATGTGACATACATGACAAATGTGACAAATATGATATACATGATTATGTAGTCCATCAAGATGCATCAATTTTCATGTGATGTCTCAACATGGCCAAACTGCAAATTGAACAAACAAAATGTATTTTTCATTATGCAAATGATTAAAAATAAAATTTTCATTGTCTTTTTGAAAATCATTAGACTATCAACAAGTTGCATGTTTTGACATTTATAACAAAATGGAAATATTTAAAATTTTTTTTAATGAAATTTGAACATGTTAACATAATAATTAAAGTCTAGTAAAAACAATGTGTTTGCATCCATTGCTACAAACCAAGTCCTTAATTATTTGATCACAACTTCAACTTGTAACAAATAATGTCATGTCATAAATGTAAACATGTTTATTTCAAATTTCATCTATTATAATTATATAACTTTCAAGGTTCATGTTGAAATTTAAATCACATGTTTAATTACATATTTACAATTTATGTAATCTCCTTTTCATTCTATTATTTAGTTTAATAATTGTAATAAATTATATAATGTCTTTAATGTCAAATGGAATTTTTAAAAATATTATTTAACTTTTCAAAAGAAAAGATATTACATTAATGTCTATTATTTTGACTTAATCCATAAATTAAAATTAAAATCTAGAATTCATAATTATTAATTTCATATCTGAAATAATTTTTATTTATAAATTGATTAAAGCTCAAAATTTGTGAATGATGTCATTAATTTAGGATTCAACATGTGCCTTAGTCATATTGGAGCCTCAATGATGATTAACATAAGCTAATTGTGCACAACTAGACGGGGCACATGACTAGGTGACCAAATTCGGAACATAATTACAAATCGTCCTAGTCCTAATCAAAGTTGTGCCCATTGAAAATGCCTTTAAGGATTTGCTTGATTTGTTTTGTAAATATGCCCTCTCTATCCCCTAGTTTCACAATACCCTTTGTGGGTGCACTTAACCAAACCAACAATGGAGGAGGGTTTGTTTGCATTGTTACACCATTGTTACAAAGTATCTACAATCCAACAACCACACAATAAATCACAACGACTTTGAGGAGAAAACAAGAATAAGAAGCTCGTTTATCCAACTATTTATGTGATTAATTTTTAATTTTAAGCATGACATGTAAAATGAACTAATTATTGAATTCGAAATGTCAAATGTTTATTGCCAATCATTATTTTTCACCTTCAAGTTATTTTTAGAAGATAAGCATGTGTGCTTGCATGGATAAGTGATCCTTGAAGATATAACATGTTGAATTGTGATAGTGAGCTAATAATTAAAAACAATTTATATGAATGGATAGTAGGCAAAGAGATGTATTACAATTAAGATTTTGTAGCATAATAATCCAAGACGATATAATAATCTCACAATAACAAATGTGAATGCCATGTGTGAGTGTGAACAATACGGATGTCATGGCAAAATTATTTACAAACCCATAGTCGGAGTTGTGAGGACATAGTGTGATTCATATTAATTAGTTCATGTGTGCACCCATGATTTTTTTTTCTTTTTTTGCAAGAGCCATATTGATTGGCCCATCGGCAATTTTAATGGAATATTGAGCACTCCCCAATGGAAGCACCTCTTTGGATCCCAAGTTGCAAAATAGAAACAAATGTATTTCCCTATAGAGTTCCCTTTCAGTTTATATACATGAGAGTTGAACTTTGGGCAAACCATATGCAATAAAACCGAGGTGCTATTGGAAACAATCTTGGGGAACACATTGAAAACTTGGGAACCTTTTGAGAACATGATGAGAACATGTTGGGGACACATTGGGAACAAGGAAGAAAAACAAAAAATTACTCCCCCCACCCCACCCTGAAAAGGAAAAAATGGGGCCCATCATGAGTGTGTGCTGAGCCTTCCCATTGGCTGCATGCAATTCCTATTTCCAAAACTGTTTGTCACCATTTTTTGGCCTGGGCTAATGGTAGGGGCAGAAATTTGGGGACATAGGGAACATATTGGGAACCTGATGGGAACCCATTGGGAAGTTGAAATGAACATGTTGGGAACAAAGGAATTTTTTAAAAAAAAATCCTCCCCACACCCCCCAAATTAAAAGAAAAATAAAATCAAGGCACTTTGAGTGCATACGGAGCCTTTCCCTTGGCTGCATGAAATTTCTATTCCCAAAACTGTTCGTCACCATTTTTGGCCTGGGCTAATAATACCCTCATTTCCCAATGGGTTCTCAGAGTGTTCCCCAAGTGTTCCACAAGAATTGAAATCCCATATTATGTGGACAAAGACCAACATTCATGTATATGATTTGTAAAGGGGGTGAAAGGGAAGATGACTAGGTATACTTCCATTTTGGGGAGTGGGGGCCAATGGGTGCTTCTATTGGGGAGTGCCCAATGTTCCAGAAAAATTGGTGATGTGGCTCCTTACCTTACCTCAAAAAAAAAAAAATTAAAAAAAAAACTAACTAACTAAGTGCGAGGGCACTTGTGAACTAATTAATACAAGGAACAAATAGGTATCTAATGACAAATCCATGAATTCTCTAAGCAATTGTTATTAAATGGAACTTACAATGTTGTTTAAACCATTGAGTTTGGGGGATAGAATTTTTAAATGTGATTACAGGCATTGTCAATATTTCAATGTCTTTGTGCTTTATTCCTCGGCAAAAAGAAAAAAAAAAAAAGAACAATATATGCAGATATGGTAATTTGAAAATCAATTTCCATCTTGTGATCCAATGTCCAAAGTATAGCATTCGAAGGGATGCCATTGTTAAAACATAAAAGTTAGATTTTTAAAATTTTAGATTTCTTTTGGGAAAAAAAAAATTTGAATTATTTGCCACATTTATCAGTTTCTTTTTTCTTTGGGGAAAAAAATCGCCAATAGAGGACATAGTGTTCTGAAAATGAAATATTCTCTCACAAATTCCCTTTTTTTAAGAAAACAAATTGCCTAAAAGGAAGGGTGGATGGGTGGGTTGGATCTTATGCCAAGAAGTCCTTACGAGTGGGAGGGGTCCCTAATCTTACTATGGTCCCTCCTACCCCTAAGGAGTAGGCATAAGAATGCTTGCCCTCCTATGCCTCATGATTTACTTATGGTTAAGTCCATGGTAATGTCCACCTTAGAGCATCCCCACCGGTGCTCAGTAAGTGATCCTGCAAAAGTATTCCCTCGCATCCAAGTTTAGATATTTACTCTTTTGCAACCCCACCTATAAAACTGAAATGGGGACTCAAAATCGGTGGGAACAACTAATAGCAAACCACCTGGACCAACCATTATGATTGGCCAATCAAAAACAGGGAATAGCAGTCAGATCATATTCATTACACTCTTTTCTAGCAGGTGCACAGCTTTGCTTTACAGACAAATTTCAATAACTTTGAGTCTGAAATCTTAATTTGTTTTAATTCACTCATCACCGAACACTGAACCCCCCTTACACCAAACACCCCATATTTTCCCCTCATTGCTTTACCGAATTGAACAATCTTTGTGACATTGGAAGCAGTAGGTGAAGAGTTACAAATGTTCTTGGAGCTTCAGAACCAGAGGAGCAACTTTGTGTGAGGATTGGACCTCATATGAATCCTTAAGTGTTCACTCACTGGCCTATCTACCTTAACCTCCACATGCTAAACTTGCTCTTTTTTTGGTGTTGGAGGAAAAAAACAAAAGAAGAAAAAAACCAAACCAACAGCTGTGTGCACATCCATGAGGCTAGGAATGTGGCAATCATGGTTTTTGTTATGATGCTTATTTTAGGTTGGATCAGAATGGATAGAAGAACTATGTGGTTTGTGTTGCACTATCACCCACTCAACACACTGTACAAAGCTTGATTGGGGAAGGGGGGGGATTGTTGATTTACTATGTTAAGAGTCCATATGTATGTGTTGAGATTTGTCTAATATTTACTTATTTGAAAAATGTGGTTCAGAATTTTCAAATTTATTTTTTCAAAATTTCAACAATTGAGGAATAAGTATGCAAAGTACACCTTGGGTTGTGCATAGTAACCAATGGTGGGGACAAGAGTTCTCAACAATTTTGACAAATATCAATAAAATATCCTTTTTTTTCAAGTAGACCTTTTGTGAATTATTTTGTGCCCAACATCAATTGTAGGTGCTATATCTTGTACTTAAGCACATTAAAGTACTTAACTTGCTTACAACATGCTTGTTTAGTATAATTGAGGATTCAAAGTGCCCGAAAATGTTTTTGGTCACTATGATACCTTCAAATTAATATTCCATCCAAACTTAATTTAAAAAATCAATTTTCATCTGCAATCATTGTTGGTTGTTGTAGGTAGTGTTGGAAAAGACAAAATTTTCCAATCCAAAGCTAGATTGCAAAACCCTAAAAAGATTCCCTCAAATAAGAGTATTTCATGCGCCATTAGGAAAAGAGGCCTTGTTGATCCATGGAAATCCCATTGGTCACACAAATTGAGGCTGAAAGTGTGGGATAGAACCAAGGCTTGCTCCAATCTAAGCTAATATAAGCCCCCCTAGAGTACACTTTGGGAAGCTCTTAGACCAGGAACCTAGGGATATACTCATGGTATATGTATCCCTTGGTGACTCCAAGAGTCTCTCTACCAATGAAGGGCCACAATGAACCTGCACCCACCACTAGTACACCATGTAGGATGAATGGTAAGTTTTCTGTTGGGTTACAATTCCCTAGCTAACCATGGTGGTTACCTTGGTTGCTTTTTCTTTCTACCTACCTACTAACAACCCACAACAAGCAGGTTGTTAGTAGGTAAGTAGTAAAAACAGCCCTTACCTATGTCTAAACCATCTACTTACCTATCTACCTATATATGAAACCTATTTTGTATAGAATTGGTAACCAAGGTGAAACCAAATATTAACTCAGTTGAGGTTTATCTAGTTGATGGTGCGATGGTGGGTGCTGGTTCACTTTGGCACTTCTTACTTCCAAGTCTCTTTAGTATGTACCTACCATATATTATGTGCATCTGGTAAGTTAGGGAACATAAAAAAATTATAAAGCAATGGAGGTTTCCATGTTTCTATCTCATTAACAAGCTTTTCTTTGTAGCAAATGACCATACCCATGCCCAATCTTTGAGACACTATATGCATGATGGCACCAATCTTTGAGATTCACATCCCCCCCTCTCCCCCCCCCAGAGGATAAAGATACTTCATGATCTCTTTACAATTTTCAAATCAACTTGGGCCCTCCTTGTTCTTGCCCTTTGTTCCTACCCATACATATTTTCTCCTTTCTAGGCTTCACCCACACTACATTGCCCCAATTCAAACCTCTCATTATGACAACTTCACAAATTGAATATATCTTCAACCATGATCACATTAAAACTAACTAATTTGAGTATTTATGTTTAATTAGGCATAATCTATAGCCTCTTCAACAATGCTTTAAAATCATGATAATTGTTATGTGCTACCATATTGATGTTTACCATCCATTGAAATTTACATTTATAAATCCAATAAATAACAACTTATACAATCAACACACCCACAATGGCCCTTTATTTGGGACCTCAAATGATAAGGTCGCCTTAAGTTAGATAATACAACTTGATAAGTTTAGAAATTTGTATCATGGCACAACCCAAAATAGATACCTTGGTTGCAAGGTGGTGAATTCAATAGTTCAAGTGCAACTACAAGACCTATAGGCAATTGCCTAGTTGTAATCCCCTTAATCCTTGGTCAAGTAGAATCACATTCAAAGCTCCTTGACAATGTCCTTATTATTTAAATCCAACCACATTCATTAAAACTTACTCATGTAATGCATGGAAAGCATAACCAACCTCCATCAGGAACCTTGAACCAAGGTGGTGTTAAGCATCTTATGTGCCCACCCTTGGAATATTGATCACATACCAACATGGTAGCATCACCTACATGTTCACACAACATGGGTAAAAGAATCCAACAACACTTCACACTTACTTTACACTTACTTATTTAAGTAGTCTTGATAAGCTAATGTGGTAGCATGAGATTGATCAAATTATGCTAATACAATTGCTAAACAACATTGCTCAATATAACAAAAAGTGTCCTTTTCAACCATATGACATGACTTGATCATGGGTTAGGAACTTGCATTAAGTGGCATAATTCAAGTTGTTTTTGTGTTGAGTGACAAAAAGGTTTTGGCATGACATGTTCTTGAAAACCTTTGTTGTTACATCACATGCATGCATCCACATGGTTGGATCATCCAAATTGAATACCAACACAACCTTTTTACAAATGGATGCAAGTAGGTTTGGCTCCTAATTGAAAAGAAGAAAATATGGTGAAAACAAAGCATGGGATGTGTATTTATGAAACTTGCACCCCATGGCTAACCAAGGTGGTTGAAGGTCCCGATCACCTGAACGTCCTTTCTACAAGCCATATTATCACAAAACCTTTTTTTTTTTAGCCAAGGAAATTATTGCCATTTTTTCCAAATGTGAAAAAATAAGGTGCTAATTGTTGACAAAATATATAATTAAAATTTTATATAAATGTAAATAGGATTTTTAGAATTGAATTATGAAAATATACTTAACATATTTTAAATTTTAATAAAATATTTATTTTAATATTTTAATATTCCATAGCATATCAAAATTTACTTTTTTATTTAAATTGTTTATAAAATATAGAAATCGTAACTTCCCCTAACTTTTTGGTTGTTTGCATGGTAACTATTTCTACCAAACCATTTGTTTCCAAATGACCACATGACATGGCGTAATGGTCTATCAAGGCTTGGTCACAAAAAGTTTGAATCTCTCCCAAAACTAGATTGTGTTGACACCATGCATCTTGCCATGATTTGTTGCAACTCCATGTGCATTCTTCACCACCAATATGAGCCTTGCAATAAACTATGGGTACAACATACACCAAAATGCCCTTACCTTTCATGGGCATGCTACATTAGCCCTACTTGTAGTGTGGGATGATGAACAATCCTCATTTTTCCATCCTCCCATCCTTGAAATAAATGATCCCCCTCCCATTTGAACTTCTTGGTTCTCTACAAGATCTAGTGTTTTTCCTTGGTAGTCATCTAAATTGGCATATCCACATTTTGAACATAATCCAACATCATAACATTTTAATGCACATTGTTAAAATTGAGTGCAAGCATCGTAAAATAGACAAAAAAATGGGGACATCCATTTTTAATCATTTATCATGCATATGATCTCAATAAAATAACAAAATGAATGAAAGTATGATAGAAATTTTTTTATTCTCCCAATTATATAGAAAATTGACTTCCAAAAAATTAGGAATAAATAAGTTTTCAGAATAACTAAATAATAACTCTATTTATTGAAATGTACATATACTAATTATGATATAAAAATAGTGTATTCAAAATATGTTTTATTTCTACTAGTTAACACATATTTGATACAAAAGTTCACATTCTAAACATAATTGAAAACCTATTTTTACAATTTAAAATTTAGAAATCAATGCACAATAGTGAACAATTATTTTGTTTTCGATCATTCAAGTAATTGCACTCAATGTATAATATTTTTATGATAGGTTTTGCTATTTAAATTTTGTCTATTTTCAAATAGACTACGAAGGTAAAAGATTGTCCGATTTATATAATGTTTACAATCAACTATTAAAAGTTCATTAGCCTTGTCAAGATCATCAAAAATGTTGTTTCTTGTGGGGTTGTGACATGAACTTCCATTGCCAATATACATTAAAAAGCCAAAACATGAAAGAAGCATGTCATCTTGACATCATTTCCTCATCTATGTCATCATGTCACCCAATTGTTGTACCATCTTGTTGGTTTGTGCATGGGTTTTGACTTAACCCATTTGCATCTCAATTGATATGACCAACATGTCAATGAACCATTCAGAAATTATAAAGCATTGGCACTTTCTTTTTTTCGTATTTTTAAGTCGTTCCCCAACTTGAATCCGTCATGTTTGATTTTTTTTTATTGATTTCAAACTTAATTGAAACTCACCTCCATTTTATTGGATTTTTCAAAATTTGGAAGGCCTACATAACTTTTTCTAAACCTTCCAAATGCAGGAAGATTCAATTCTACGATTAGTCACTTAAAAAAACAAGAGAAAAGTACCCTTACTCTATGTAAGGGAAGGTCCCGCTATGGGGCCCTTTCGAATATTTTACCTCCTTTGACATACTGGCCTTGAGAATCTCAAATTCAGGAGGCCCCCATAGTGGGACCTTCTTCTATACATATTCCTACAACATGAGTGCCCATCTTGCAAGCTTGCCTATCAATTTGTTTGATTCCCTCAACCATTTCAATGGTTGATGATATATGACAAGGATAAGGAGGTTCCTTTACATCTAACAATTGAAATGAATTACAACACAAACTATAACAAACATTTTTTGTACATAAAAGCTATATTTTGATTTAACATTGTTGTTGGAATGGCTAGCCTTTGCTATTACAAACTCCCTTCCTTCATCGTCCACCTATGTGAGCATTATTCCAAGACCCGACATGCTCCAATCCATATGGAAGTAAAAGAGCCGCCTTTGAATGGGTTGTTTCAAGATTGGTTCAAAAATCACCAAGCATTAAGTTCTTGAAAAACGTAACTTCTTCATCCTTTTCCAATTGCTTTCAAAAGGACAAACAAAAAACAACTAATATTGAAAGTTGCAAGTTTTGAGCTAGTAGCTAATAAGCATTAGCATCAAATTTTCAAATTATCCTCCTACCGAGTATGTGTTTTGTTTTGTCATGTTGAGATCTCCCAAACCACAACACCCCATATCGCACTATTGGTATTGTTGAAAAGCCCTAAATGAATAGGGGTGCACCAAGGTGGTTTCAAAATGTTTAGACAAATACAATGCATGAGTTATTGAATATTGAATAATTTTTCATTGAAAATTCAAATAAAATCAAAATTAATGCTTTTAGCGAAATTGGGGCGTCTTCATGGTAATATTTGAATATACCCTCAATTAGTACGATTTAATGAAGATGATTTCATAAATTGTAGACTTCATAGAGATATCCGTAAAGTCAGCAGAAGACAGCACCAGTACCCTGAATTTGGTCATACACAGGATGAGATTCCCAAAAAACCTGCAAAAAAGTACATTAGCATTCAAGGGGGGGGTGGGGAACTCAGCTGCTACACAGATTTTCACTGCTCCTACCTATACATCTACTATAATTCCTCTCGAACCTTGTGCATTAAATGCTGAGATTCAGCATTTCGTACTGAGATTCAGCATTTCATGCTGAGATTTAATAAAATTTCCTTACTTTACAGATACTACTATTAAAAGAGGGGTTAGGGGGTGAAAGGGGAGGCCCAGAGACAGGGTGAAATTGCGGATATCTTTAATGTGTAGGAGATATTGAATTTCAGATTTATGGTAATGAATTAGTAGCATTTTCCCTTGCAATATTCATTCAATATCACAACATGTGCTCAAGGGCACATATATGCCACATTGATAATAATGGAGTCAAGTGTTGTAATACCTTATCAAGTTCAGCAATAATTAAAATTACTTTTGGAAATGTTGAATCTTCTAGAAATTATTTGCTTGAAATGTCAAAATTTAAGAAAATTGCAATGAAGGGCAAACTACAAAAAAACATTGGTGGAAAGCAGGAGACTCTTGCTTCAAGCCAATCCACTTGTAAAGAAAGATGTGTTGAAGCTGGCCCTTGTACTATGGTAACTAGTCTTCTTTTCTGCTAGACAATTTCTGCTAGACTTTGATCAGTGCAAGAAATGTCTAGCAGTATCAAGAATTGCAGAACATCAAGCTTGATGATGAAGAAGGAACAAACCCTAACTTTGGACTCATCAAAAGTCTGTAATATGTGTTTTTTTATTGGGAAAGCTCATCAATCAATCCAATCCAATCCAATCCAAAAGGGAAATTTGATTTCTACACAAGTAAAATGCTGTAGACTTTTTTCTTTCAATCCATTACAAAAATCATGAGAAAATCATGGAAGCTTTTATTTTATTTTATGACTACTCTCCATTTCCTCCATTTATTGTAGTGGTGCCAAGGATCAAAAGCCCTCTAAGTTTCAGCCTGGCAACAGCAGCACTTGGATTTGAACACCCAGTGGAAACTCCTGTGAAGGAAGGTTTTTTGGCATTGAGATTGATCATTGAAAGCTGGAATTTCTAGGTTTTGGGAGGCGTAATTTTCACAGCAGCTTGAGATCCTCCAGGACTGCAGAAGGAGGAAGTTGTACTACTAGTGTGGTGTGTGTCTGTGTATGTGTGTGTGTATTTAGGCCGCATTGGTTTTGTTTTCTAGCCTGGGAACTGAATCAGGACTATCATCGTCGTTCTCGCCAGTCAGATCCTCCAAGGATTTTTGGTTGGTTTCGGGCACCAAGAATGTGAGGAAAAAGCCTATAGCATTAATCGATGCCAGGATAAAGATGGCATCCTGCAGTCCGATGCCCGGAGGGTAGCCAACAGGTGGGTTTTTCTTTGGTTGAGCAACGTAGTTGAACCCGAAAGCACCTACAATCGCACCCAGTTTGCCACTAGCAGCAGAAATGCCATGGCAGGTGGACCGGAACCTGGCGGGGTAAATCTCCGCAGGCACGATGAAGGTGGTGGTATTTGGTCCAAAGTTGGAGAAGAAGAACGTCAAGCCGTAGATGATGATGAAGCCCACATGGTCGTGATTTACCCAATGGTTGTAAGGGATTGCAAGTGCAAACATGAAAACGGACATGAAGAAGAAGCCCTGTAGTTGGATAATCCACCTGCCGATGACGTCTATGAGTAGGATGGCAACATAGTAGCCTGGAACTGTGCCGCAAAGCGCAATCAGTGCTTGTGCTCGCGATGCTTTGTACATCTCCTCCAGTGCACTCACGGTCGTGTTCTTCGGCAGCCAGCCGATAGCTCCATACACTGTTTGTTGGAACAGATTTTGGCTGTAGTAACTGATATCAAAGATGAACCAACAACCACAAGTGCCTATAAGATGTAATAAATGTAAGCGCCAGAACTTTCGCGACCCAAATGCGTACTGAGCGTGTTCTTGCGAAGGTTCTAGGTCTGCTCCTTTGAATTCCACGTCCAGAACAGTTGCCATGTCTATTGCTGCTTGCTTGTTGTTTCGCTCCACTAACGCTGTGTATCTTGCTGTCTCTGGCATGCGCAAGCGGTAATAGAAAGTTGCGGTAGCGGGGATGGCTCCGAGCATGACTAAGATCCGCCACGCGATGTCGCCTTGTGGATTTACCGACGCCACGGGGTTGACGTCGAAGGGCGGGGCGGGGTACTTGTTGTTCAAGCCACCCGAGATGGCGAGCGCTGCAGATGCGGCTGTCAAAAGGCCCAGCCCTTGCATGGAAAACACAGCTGCAATGAACGCACCTCGTGTCCTGGTGTTGGAATATTCTGACATGATTGTTGCGGACAAGGGATAATCTCCACCAATACCCACCCCTAGCCAAAACCTGCGCCATCATGTGTCGACCAACACAGCATGAGAATTAGTCATCCTACATGGATGACCCCGGAGATTATCCTTCTTGTGAAACAAGCTGCAGACCTACAGTTGCTCCAAATCCTACCAGAAAACCTGCTCCAGGGAGGAAGAAAAGATTAAAAAAACACGAAAAGAAAGGAGATAAATCATTCGCTTCACTGAGCTAGAGAGAATTACCTGAAGAAGCACAAAGATGTCATAACACCCTTTGCTGTACTTCCAAACGAAAACCCCGAAGCGATGGAGAAGACAATCATCATGAGGAGGGTCATTCCGTAGACGCGCTTGCGCCCCAATTTGTCGCCTAGCCAGCCAAATAGCAGCTGACCACAGAAAGCCCCGACAAGCGCGACTGCGTTAAGCGCCTGATTGGGACCTGCAAGTTCACAAGATGAACATCCCAACAACCCATTCTCAGAAACTCTCCAAGGCTTGCAATATGCAGACATGGGACCACTTCCAAAGCAACACAAAACAAAACAAGGGTTTCTTAGGTAGCTGCCGGGCATGCATGACCTGCAGGAATGGTTCCGGGAGTTTTTTCGCCTGGATGGTAGTAGTAGATGCGGCCGATCAGTCTGGTGATCGTCGAGATGCAGAACAGGTCATATGCATCTGTGAAAAAACCCATGCCTGCGATGACGATGGCCGTGAAGTGGTACCATTGCGTCTTGGCCTTGTCCAAGGCGGTGAGGACCTCTAGCTGCGGCATTTTGTTGCTCTGATATGGCTTCAGATCACAGGCTCTAGTTCCTCCCTGCACACATTATGCTAACAATAAATCCATCTGCATTCAAGGCCTGTTTCCACAAGAATTCTAAAGAATGATGAGTTAAGTACTTCATGATGAAGGATCAAGGCAAGGTCATGTGAATGCAATAACAAGTCACAAGATTGTACGCCGATTTCATGATGTACAGCTTGACCATACTATCAAACAAAAAATCCCCACCCCCACCACCCAAAAAAAAACCCCAAGAGGAGAAAACAAAATCTAGATCTATCCATAGTTGATCATGCAATCTATAAGGAAAAATCTTCATAAAAAGGAAAAAGAAAAGATTAAAGAAAAAAGGAAGCTGCTCTCGAGAACTATATATTACCTCTGAACAATCAACAGACTCGACTCCTTCGACGACCCTTCCAAAATCCCTTGAAACCCAAGTCACTTGGGCAAAACTCCTTGCAGAAAATTTCCCTATAGACACTAGCAAATCCTCTCTAGGTTATCGATTTAGGAAAAACTAGTAAGCTGCTCTATTCACAACAACTAGTAGACAAAGCAGAAATGCTGCTGCTACTACTACTACCAGGCCCGGGGATCGACGACGATGACGACGACGACCAAAACCACCGTCGTCCTCAAGGCGGGCGCTGCTACACGGCCACACTTGTGGAGGAGCTCGCTCACCCTTTTACCCAGTGTGTCTCCCTCCCGCAAGGACTCGCCAAGCAACCTTGTGACTGCTACTTGTTTAAATAAAGAACAAAACCAGTGGGCATACACACTGGTCCGTCATGGTATCCTTTGGGTACCTTTATGGTATATCCTTGTATCTGACGTGTATAGGGGATTACATCGCCTTGATTCCAGTCAATCCCCGCCCCCCCCTTCCAAAGGGCCCCTTTTGTCGCTGCTTGTAGCAGTTCCTCGCCACACCCTTTGAAACTCCTTTGACCCCCGTGAAGTTCGATGGTTGGGGGGGGGGAAGGGGGGGGGGGGTGTTTAGTGTCTTGCCACCCACCTCCCCCCCCCCTTTAGGATACCTCTTGGTTGGTTAAATTTTTTTTTGGAACTTTGCAATGGAGTTCTCCGTTTTTTTTCAAATAAATAATAATTATTAATAATATCTTTTTTTTGGCCTGGGAAATGTTAAATTTGGACTCAGGAGACTCGGATTTAAGTCCAAAAAAATGGGTGGTTATTCATAATCAAATAAGGATTTGGGGGGGGGGGGGGGGGGGGGGGGTTTACCAATGGGTTTTTTTACCCCCAGTGTGGGGGTGGGTCCACCCCAGGCCAAAAAAAATGCTAACCCAAGATAAAAAGGCCCAAA